>OBTM01000003.1_pt1 | contig 89786 bp, 74 predicted proteins | sample 1494911 | NCBI WGS metagenome assembly OBTM01 (sample SAMEA3360697, study PRJEB22359) | human gut metagenome | biome: ENVO:urban biome; feature: ENVO:human-associated habitat; material: ENVO:feces | place: Bangladesh | collected 2011 | reverse complement strand
TGGTACCATCCTGGTTTGATGAATAAAATATCATGATTCCGTGATATTTTATTCATTGTTTTAGCGGTTGGCATATGATTGGCCATCTTGTTCAACGTGAAGTCTGGCAAGAGGTGGATAGACGAATTAAAAACTATAAGTTATGGTTCAAGAACGTAAGATTGCGTTATTGGTGGATGCTGAGAATGTCTCTCACCATCGCATTGACCAGGTGATGGCAGCTGTTAAGAACAACCTGGGTGGCTTGGTTACAGTCAAGCGTATATACGCAGATTGGACTAAGCCCAATCTCTCTGCATGGAAGGCTGTGCTTCAAAAGCATGCCTTCCTTCCTATTCAACAGTACTCTTTTACCTCTGGTAAGAACTCTACGGATTTTGCCTTAGTGATTGATGCGATGGATTTGCTGTATCAGAACGATATTGATGTGTTTTACATCGTATCAAGTGACAGTGATTTCACAAGGCTCGTCATGCGCATCAGGGAATCCGGAAAGATAGTGATTGGCATGGGAGAAAAGAAGGCTCTTGAGAGTTTTGTCTTGGCCTGCAATGATTATATTTTTTTTGAGGAGAGTGGGGATACTTCTTCTACGGTTTCTGGAAGTTCCGATTTTTTGGAGAAGGTATCTTCTCAGGCTCCTTTTGTTCCATCGTTTTCCGATACCTCGTATAGCGTGAGTTCTGTGGCTGCCAGTTTTGTGGTCTCTTCCACAGCTTCCTCTGATTCTTTCTCTTTCTTGGATGGAGAGGGTAAGATTGTTGCGGAAGGTATGGAGGATAGTAAGGAGGACAGCATGAAAGTATCGGTGCCTTCTGGTGGTTCCCTGAAGTCTGAGTCTTTGAGTAGGGATACTGGGCAATATCCTGCCGGTATCAGCAAGAAGCTGCTCGCTTTGTTAAGGCAGGTGGTGAAGGAGGTTGCTGAGAATGATGGTTGGGCAGAGCTTGGGTGTGTAGCTAGCAGGCTTCATGTAAGAAGACCTGACTTCAAGGCTAAATCCTATGGCTACAGCAGGTTTTTGAAGCTCATTGAGGCTTGCGAGAGTTCTTTTCTCATCGACAGGAATCATCAGATCAAGAGGAAAACGAAGACTCTCAGGAAAGTTTGTTTGAAGAACAGATAGCTGCCTGCCTGTCTGTAGCTGCTGGGTGCAGCTTTTTGGGGAGGCATCTAACTGGAAAGAAATGGCTTGTTTGATACGGGTCATTTTTTTTTGCGATTTTAAATACAACGATTGTGATTATGATTGATTCAAAAATGAATTAAGGCCCATGTGGAAGAGATCTTCAAGCAGCATATTCTTCCTTTTAAACTATTTCATATCTATGGGTTTCAAGGTTTCGGTTGCGGTTTAATGAAAGGTTCTGAAAATGAAAGGGTTAAAGCGTAACCCTAGCGCAACCAATTCTTATAGAATGGCAAAAATCCTTTTGAAGCTTGGTTGCGGCAGAAACTTCATCTATCTTCCTGGTAATAAGGAAGATAAAACCTGCAGCAACTGCAACCATGAAACTGAACATTTTCTTAGGGCCTTTTGGGGATAAGGCTACTTGATCATGTATTTTTCTTTGTACTACCCACAATCTAGAGACTTGTGGGTGTTTTATATGTGTTGTTTCTTTTTTTTGTGCTTTTTTTGTTTCTGTGCAGATACACTGCACAGAAAGCTCGTAATTTTGTGGACGATTTAAAAATATTTTGTATGAAAGATAAAAAACAAGAACTGAGTGCCCATGTGGAGGAGATATTCAAGCAGTATGTTCATCCTGGGCTTTACATCTGTGACTTGGCAACTGGTGGTGGCAAGTCATATACCATTGGTAAACTCACCTGTGAGTATTATCCCAAGCATTTTGAGCGCATCATCATTCTGTGTGTTCAGAACAAGCTCATAGAGGGTATGAATCGCGAGATTGAGAAGTTTATCGATCAGCCTGGTTGTCTTAAACTGAGTGAGAAGCTTGTGATAGAGAACAACACGGAGGTTATCTTGAAGGCAGTAAGGTCCGGAAGTCTTCAGGAATTGCTGGACGAAATGGGATATCAGATAGAGCAGCAGCGGAAGAAGAAGGTTTCTGTGGCTGTGTTGGAAAACAGATTGGCGCAGGTTGAGAAGTTGGCTAAGTGCATGAATGCTTTGGTGGCCATACTACAAGATGATTCTGAGAATGCTTCTCTGCTAGAGCAGATACAGGCAGAAGAGAGCCGGCTGAGATATGCTGTCAGGGATTTCTTTGCCAACTACAAGAAGCATTTGCTTATTACTGGAGAAGTGAAGAAAGTGGGTGTGAAGACTATACTGAGTCGTTTTCCTTCATTGGAGAGAGTCTATCCGCAGGTTAACTACGCCAGCAGGAAGGTATTTCTGATGACCGTTCATAAGGCGATGCTTGGTATTGATCCTATTTTGTCGGAAAGTGTCTGTATCAAGGATTTCTGTGACAAGAAGACCTTAATCCTGTTTGATGAGTCTGATCAGGCAGCAGTAGCCATGCGTGATGTCATCATTGGTCAGGCTTGCAGAAAGTCTGCAGGCTTCAACAAATATGGCAAGGGATATCACGGCTATTTGCAGTATTTGGGCTTATTGTCGGCCAAGGATACCCTTACAGAGAGATATGATGGGACTCTTTTGAAGGAAAGTTTGGAGAAGGCTCAGAAAATTTGTCAGGATAATTGGAAGCGGAAGATGGGGGATATACAGCCTTACAAGAACATCTTTCTGACAGATACGGAAGATTACAGCAGTTTTCGACGTGGTGTGTTCTTTGCCGGTCCCACCTTTAAGTTGGAGATTTGTGGTGGAGAGGAACACGCCCGGTCCTTCATTTGCTATCGGGCTGGTGAGAAGAATTTCATATTGGCTCATGCTGAGAATGAGGAAGAACTGTTTGGGAAGTATGACATGGTGATTTCCTTGGATAAGTTCCTCAAGCTCTCGGAAAGCAATACTGTGGCGGTGAAGAAGTTCCTGAGTAGTTGCGTCAGAGAGGCTTTCCTGAAGAGGCAGGATGCTTTCAGAAATGAGACCGATGACAGGGAACAATACTTGGGATGGCCTACGGTGGAAGGTGAAATCCATTCGCTCCTGGCTCGTTTTGAGGTGGTTTCAGAGAAATTCTTTGAGCAGCAACTTCTGGATTACTACACCAATCGAAAGAATCTGACCGTCAAGATGGATGGCAAGAAGTACAAGGTGCAGGACGATTCCTTCTATATGCATGGCTGCCGGTTATATCAGGAGGAACTTGATGAAAGAGACGGTCTTCACCGGGTAAGGCTCTCTTGCAGGGAGATTAGCTCCACGCCTGAGAAAATACTGTATGATCTGGTGGTTTCTGACAAGGTGGCTGTGGTACTCTGTTCTGCTACGGCTTCAAGCGAATCTGTGATCAGTAACTTTGATATAGAGTATCTGATGTCGGCTTTGGGCAGGAAAGTTCATCTTTTGGACAGAGAGGATAGCAGGAAGTTTGAGGAGCTTGTTGAAGCCACGTATCCTAGCCGTCATCAGGTAGAGGTAGTGCCTCTGGAGCATTATATGTTCAAGGATTGCCGCAAGGAACATATGTCCTTGCCTGAGAAATATAAGCAGATGTTCTGTAAAAACGCAGTTGAAGAAGGATTGGTGGAGCGGTGGTTCAGGCTTTCCAGAAGGGAAATCTTCCGTCATGCTTCCAAAGCAGATGAAGTTGGTTTTGTGTTCTATCGCATCTTTCAGTTCATTGAGGCTTATCACTGGTTCTACGTGCATAATGATATTCACAGTATGCTCTTTTTCCAGAATAGAGCAGCTCACACCTACCAGAAGCAGATGAACGTTATCGCTTGTCTGATTGACGGATCCTACAAGCAGAAGATGAAAAATGATGATCATGTGGAGGATGTCTTTGAGAGTGGTTTACCTGATTGGCAGAATGAGCATCTGTTCATGTCCAACAGTTTAAAGGACGTGGAAGACAAGGTTTTGAAGAGATTGAGTGATGGCAGCATTTCCAAGGTGATGCTGGTGACGGCCTACGGTAGTTTCAAGGCGGGTGCCAATCTCCAGTATAAGATACCGGAAGGTATTGATTATGAGAGGGGTGACAACTGGGAGGAGGATGAACATGAACTGAAGAAGGACTGGGATGCTGTATATCTCCAGAGTCCCACCTCTTATCTCTCTTTCAATGATGATAGCCAGGAGCAGGCTTTTGATGCTGGTCTCTACCGGATTATGATGTCGCTCATGATGCTCAACGAGAGAAGTTGGCTGACTCCCAATCAGGTGGGGCACTGGCTGGAAGAGGCGATTTCCAAGAAGTGTATCCGTTTCAGGGAGGATGCTGTAGCCATGGACAAGGCTGCCTGGGCTCAGACGATGGTCGAGCAGGCTGTGGGAAGAATATGCAGAACAAAAAACAAACCGCTGTCTACCTACGTTCTGTATGATGAGGGGATGACGGAATTCTTTATGGGTGATTTGGGTGACAAGTCACACACCAAGGAATTCAAGGCTTTGAGTAGTTATATTCAGGGGCATACTGAGATCGGCGGTGATAGTCATGCTTCTGCAGAAGAGGTCAAACTGCATAATGATTCCCAGGCTGCTCAATGCAAATTGCGTAAAATGAGGGAGAAGGCTTTACTCTTCACTCCACATCCTTATGAGGTGGAATATGAGATTTTAGAGGATGGGAGTGAAGATTTGTTGATTCCTTATTACGTCAAGAGGGCTCAAATCATGAATCAGTACTACAAGCAGGCCATTATCCGTAATCCTGTGGTAGCTTCCTTGCAGGAGCTTGATGAACAGACCATGATGGTTCCTTTCCTGAGAAAGTGTTATGGCAATTGGGAAAGAGATGAGGATGGATCTTTCTGCCAGCATCCTGTATCTCCTGCATCTGTAAGATTGGATGTGTTGATGAAAAATAAAGTTATCCATGAGCATTTTGAAAGCAATGGATATGCTACAGGTTGGAGTTCAGATGGTCTTATCCTGCATCCGGAGATATTGATGGCTGATTATGCCGGCGAAATTGGTGAGGAAGCTTTCAAGGCACTTGTTCTTCGCTATACGGATTGCAGAGAGGAGCAGTTTGCGCATCTGGAGGACCTGGATTATGAGTTGGCCGATTTTGTAGTTCTGAATCCGGATGGTTCCTATAAGGTGGCATTTGATGTGAAGAATATGAATCCTTCCATTGAGCATTTGGATAGAGAAGGGGATATGCCTACTTTAGAGAAGCGTCAGGAAAAGGAGAATCGTCTGGGGTGTCCACTTTATACAATCAACATGCTCAAGATGCCATTTGAGTCGATGGACAGGTATGAGATTTGTGGGTTGATAGATGAAGATGGACATGTCCAGGGAGATGCTATGTTGAAAATTAAAAGTTTAATTGAAAGTTAATTATTTAATAAAATGTGATATGGCTAAAAAGATAGAGCATATTTCAAAAGAAGAGATATTGAAGTTGCCTGTGACAACCAACAGGCTTATGGTGTCATGGAACAGAGAGACGTTCTTTGCCAAGTATGGCATTGTATCTTACAGGATGGAAACGAGAGATCGTGAGCGCAAGAATCTTTCTTACGAACAACTCTCTGACACGCCATCTTTGTCGGTAGTAGGCATATATGCAAAGTATGAACCTTTTAGCAGCAGAGACGGCTATACGCGATTTTTCGTGCTGGTGGAGAAGGGCGATGAGAAGAAAGTGATGGAAAGCCTGAAAGTTCAGAAGGATGTGGCTTGCAAGTCAGATGATCTGCATGGGTATGATGAATTCCTGCAGCAGCGCATTATCGTGTCGCTTGCAATCAATGCCCTCGGAAAGAAGGGCAAGGGTGGCATGATGTACAACAATGGCATGTTGCTGGTTTGTGATGACCAGAACTTTGGGGTATCCAAAAGGTCGAAGGAACTGGTTTGCTTGAAGTTGGAGGTGAATAAGTATATGAATCTGGCTGCCAGAACTACCTCGTTTTCACATCCTAAGGATTTCAAGCAGTTGCAGGCGTATAGTAACTGTGTTTTCCAGGTGGGGAAGGAAATGGATGGTGAGTTATGGCTTGGAGAATATCTGAAGCCGGTTATACTCAAAAAGCTGAATGAAGGTGATTATCGTTTGGACCAGGTTTACATCAAGAAGAAGCGCTTCTCTTCTTCTCACAACACTGTTCCTTATTGGCCTTGGAACAAGGATACGTACAATCACAGCCGATTGTTTGTCATCTGCCAGGTAATTGAAAACGTGAATAAGCTCTTTGATGGTATGCTGACAGTTGATTTTTCCGACCATCAGGTTTTGGATTACTTTGAGAGTCATCCGAAGGAGAATGTTGAAAAGCTGTTGAAAGAATACTTTCAGGGAAAGACCATTCTTGTGGAGGATCCTTTTGGCACGGATGATTCAAAAAAGCAGGTTGATCAATTCAAGGCGAGTGTGCTTGCCGCCATGGGGAACGTTGTGAGTGTTGTCAAGCGAGGTAGTAAGGTGGATATGCTGTTAAAGTTATGTGAGGAGATAGGTGATGAAACTCATTATTCGCAGTCTGTGAAGCGTATGTATGAGAGTGGTATTGCCTTCCAGCACATGATTCATCATGGTGGAGGCAAGGAGGATGATGTGCCAGAGGCTAAGGCTAAGAGGATCTTGATGGAACTACTGGTCAAGGATAGCATTGTCAAGGGCTGTATGCCATCAGAAATGGCAGCCATCGCAGGGAATTGGAAATTCTGGCTTTTTAAACAAAAAAAGGAGGTCGTATATGGAGCATCCTTGAAGTTGTGTGAGGGAAAAGCTATGGCATTTGAGCCTTATGGCTTTGATGATGGATTGGGAGAGGATTATGACACCTTTGTTGCCTCTATAATGGGCTTGTCTGCTCTTCTCAAAATGAAAGGTAATCATGATTATCATGTGATGGAGAAGGAGGGAAATGCTTATCTGATCATTGATACAGAAGAGATTCCTATCTTGGATGCCAAGCAAATTGATGATACCTATGGCAAGATTATTGAAGGGACCGACCCTGAATGTGATTCTTTTAATATGTTTAAGAGAAAGGGGTCGGGTACGAACCACAAATTCTTGCGCGGTCTGATGGGATTTCATTTATGGAAGGAAGAAGGTCTTGATGGGGAGGGATCAGAGTCCTACTCTTACATATCTGGTTATAATTCCGATAATTTCAATACAGGTGCTACCTTCAAGATAGGCAAGGTTCCCCATGTAAGGCGTATCTGTATTTTGAAAAAGGATCATCAAGAGCGTGTATGGGAAGATATTCAGGAGTTGAAGAATATGCTGGCTGTGGGCTTTGGCCAATGGAATGAGCTGATGACTTATCCTTTCCCATTTAAGTTCTTGCAAGAGTATTTGGACAACCAGAGTGAAACGAGGTTCTCAAAGCATTGGAGTGAAATGTAGTATTTCTGGTGTTTCTTTTTAAATGGCTGGCAGGATAGTGAAAACTTTCCTGTCAGCTATTTTCCATTCTGCATTCTTTTGCCATTTTGTTGGATGTGAAGACTATGCCAAATGTTTCTCGCCCTATGCTTAGGTGGTATACTCTTGAATTATTAGGAGTGGTACACTTTAATTAGAATCTATTTACTGATGCATTTTGGGGCTGTTTGATAAGATTTTTATGGGGATTATTTTGATTAATGGATTCTCATTTCACATTAAAAATGTTGAGTTTTAGACATTGTACATAGCAAGAAATATTTTCGTTTTTTACACGTTTTCTTGGCGGTTTCATTATTTTTTGTTACTTTTGTACCTTGTATAACGATTAGGAAGGTTACAAATATCCTGTAATACCCTGCATCCTTCGTTCCGTTCTTGACAGTTTGGAGTGAACCTTGCTTAGTGTCACTCGATTTATGCAGCAGTCCCATAATTTGATTGAACAAACTTAAAAACAGAAAATGTCAATAACAACTGAACAGAAGGAACTTTATTTGCTTCCTCACAACAGAAAAGCTTATGAAAAGGTGATGGATCATTTTGAGAATCACCAGCGTGCAGCCATTGTACATGCTACTGGTACAGGCAAGAGCTACTGTATAGCAGCTATAGCTTCCCATTTTTCAAAGGTACTGGTCATGGCACCCAATAATTTTGTATTGAATGAGACCCAAAAGGTGTGCAATGATGCTGTGGAATTCCGTACATATGCAAGCACTATATATGATGAAGATACACCCACGGGGTATGATCTGATAGTCCTTGATGAGTTTCATCGTGCTGGTGCGCCAGAATGGGGAAATGGTGTTAAAAGGATAATTGCATCAAATCCTTTGGCCAAGATTTTAGGTACGAGTGCCACCCATATCAGATATCTGGATCATGAACGGGATATGGCAGAAGAACTGTTTGATGGTAACATCATCAGTCATTTGAGTCTTGGTCGTGCTTTGAATTTAAAAATTCTCCCTACACCTATCTATGTTTCTTCTTTATATTCTGCTGAGGAAACTATAGAGAAGGCAAAGGGGGCTATCAGAACTTCAAAGTATATGGAAGATGGCGAGAAGAAGACCTATTTGCATCGCCTTGCAGGGATTTCCCGCAGTTGGTCTGAGTCACATGGAGTACCTCCTATCATTAAAAAATATTTCGGCTCAGATGTCAAACGAATTATTGTCTTTTGCTCTAAGGTTGCCAAAGCTGCTAAAGCCAGAAAACTTCTTGGGGAATGGTTGTCTTCTGCAGGTTTCAATCATATCCGTTTCTATCGGATTGATTACCAGGAGAAATACCTCTCCAAAGAGATGGAGGATTTTGAATCGGACAATTATGACGGATTAAAGGTTGCCATTTCTGTAAATATGCTTAATGAAGGAATTCATGTGCCACACGTGGATGGGATTATCATGCTACGTTCAACCATATCCCGTCTTATCATTGAGCAACAAATTGGCCGTTGTCTTACGGCTGAGAACATTTTGAAGCGTCCTGTTGTTCTGGATTTGGTAAACAATATGGATACCATGTTGCTCGATTACAACAAAACTTACAGTTTTGGTGAAAGTAGTAATGGCAATAATGGAAGTTCTTCAAAGAATGAATTGGAACCATTTCCTTTTCAGGTAATTGACGAATGTAGAGATTTTCGTGAGTTTTATGAGGAAATCTCTAAATTTGATGATGTAGCAGAACTGAAGGACGACATTTGGTATAGTCAATATTTGCCACTTCTGTCCGATTTTTACGATAAAAATAGTCGCCTTCCCTATCCTTCAGAGGATTTAAAGGCTGTCAGATTTATAGAAAAACAGCGTTTCCCGATGAATCAGCGTAAATATCCTCATCGAATGAATTGGTTGGTGGCACATGGTTATTCAAAGGTACCTGTTAAGCGTACAGGTTTAGATGAACGTCTTGATATCCTTGAAGAAGCTATTAAAAAGAACAATGGTAAGTTACCAACACTGAAGGAAGATTCATATGTGAATGGAATTTATCAGGAGTTTCAGAAATTCTTGAAGGGCAAGAAGAAGAACAAGAGTTTGACACAGGCACATCTTGACAGATTCCAGCATATTTTACAGATGTATGTTACTCCTATGAAGGCAGTACAGGTTCGTTTTGAGAAAATCAAGAAACGTGTGGAGCAGGAAGGAATCATCCAGCGTGGTTCCGGTATAGCCAGTGATCTGGATTATATTTGGATTAGAAATCACATGAACCGTCCAGAAACATCGGAAGGTATGAAGGCTGAGTTGAGAAAAATGATAGGTTTAGAAGACAACGAACCTATATGTAAGGGAAATGAGGCTCTAAAGAAGTTTGTCATTGAACGTGGCTATTTGCCTACTCGTAAGGATACTCCCTACTACGGCATCATGATGAAATTTCACAAAAGAGGTGGTGCTGCTATTCGAAATGACCCTGAAACATATGCCTTCCTGCTTGAGCATGGTTTTCCACCATATAATGAAAAATAATTGATGATTTTTGATGTTATTCAAAAAAACTTTATATTTTTGCATTTGGAGGCGATATTTTTTCAGACAGTGCAGATAGATTGCATAGTGGCTTTCTACTTTTGCATCCTGTATATATAAACGAAATATTATAGAAGGATGAAAAGAAAGAACATTTATACAGATGAAGAGCGTTATTGGATGACAGGTGGAAATACGGGAACATTACCTACCCGTATCATCCCGTCTGTTATTTACTGCTTGGCACCAAACGAAATCTTTGTGTTTGGAAGTAATGCGCTAGGTATGCATCATGCAGGTGCAGCTCGTGTGGCTTACAATGAGTTTGGTGCAGAATGGGGAAATTGTGAGGGATTGCAAGGTCAGTCTTACTCTATTCCCACTATGGAGGGTGAGCATAGTACGAAGCTTGCCGTCATGAGATTTACGCAATATGCCAGGGAGCATCCGGAACTGAAGTTTCTGGTAACTCCTGTGGGTTGCGGTATTGCTGGTTATACTCCGGACGAGATGGCTCCTATGTTCAAGGATGCTGCTTATTTGGAGAATGTGTATCTGCCTATCAGCTTCTGGAAGGTGCTGATGGGAAATAACATATAATTATAAGAAAAAAGTAGTATGAGTCGGTTTAAAGTACATGTTCAGTATATCATACATGGTTGTTGTGCCATTGAGTTGTTGATTGGTGATAAGCTGATCAAATGTGATGCAGGTTATGGGGGGCCTAATCCTTTGGCCTCCTTGATTGAAGCCTGCCTTGATTTTTTCACTGCTAAGAAACAGGGTTTTGAAACTGAAGACTACATCGAAGAGACGGAAACCACATGGGATGAAGAGCCGGGTGAGATGCATCTGGGACTGAAATTATTAAAAAACGATATGATTATCATGGATATACAGCAGAGGGACGATGAAAAAAACGTTCTTCAAGAATGGCATGAGACAGTTCCATATGAAGAATTCAAGGAGGCAATTGTCTCAGAGGGCTTTCGGGTGCTGAATGCATTTGGTATCTTTGGTTACTATGCGGCATGGTCGGCTCATGAAGATTTTCCTTTGGCTGCATTGCTCCGTCTTACCGGTAATATTGAGTTAAACTGGGATGGAGACAATTGCTTTACGGATTTGTCGAAGGAATTGGCATGTCTTTCAAGCTATATAGAGAAACTTCAAATCAAGGAAGAGACCCATTACGATGAGTGTAAGCTATATTGTGAAGCTTGGCAACTTCAATGCAGTGAGGATTGGTTTGCGGTGGGTGACAAGGTCGATTGGACATGCGTTATGCCCGCTGAGTATAAAAATGCTCATGGTATCATCATTGACTTTGAAGAAGAGCACCATGGCTTTGCTAAGTATTCAATCAGTGGTACAGTTGCGCAAATCATAGCTGAACGCAGTGAGTTTCCTAAAGGGGAGCGAGTTGTATCTTACGCTCAGGCAAAAACCATTCAAGAGGAAATCCTCAGGACTGATGGTCATGAAAAGGATATTAGCAATGACGAAGAAGCTGATAGAACTTTTTGGGGATACATTGTTACCCTCAAAGATGTAGTGGTGAAACCCTTGTCGGAAAAGGAATGCAGTATTTAAGTAATAGAGGAGCATTGTTATGGATAAAAAGATTTATACCTTATTATTGCAGAGTATTCTCAGACACTTGTTTTACAACATATTTTTTTGTTTTTTAACTATCTATGTGTACAATGGTTAAAAAAAACAATTACCTTTGCATGATAAAGAAATCTTTCCTTTGAGACTTTAGAAGTTATAGCTCAAAGGCTAACTCCAGAGCAAACTTACGGAGAGTAAAGAATTTTGAATATAGTAACATAAAATAAGAATAGCGTATGAAAATTTTTACGTGTAGAAGACAACTGATGTTTGTCGTGTGTTTGCTTTTGGGATGCCTGTCAATGCAGGCGGCAGATGATGGTTTGATAACGGAGCAGGTTACCCTCAATGGGTTGTGGCTGGTTCTTTGCCAACGATTATCACTGATGATAATAAAAACCTGATTACCAATCTGAAGATCAATGGTGAGATCAATGGCACAGACTTGAAGTTTATCCGTGAAATGGCAGGAAGGTCTGTATCCGGAGACGAGACTGAAGGCAAACTATCCATTCTAGATTTGTCCGATACGAAGATTGTGAGTGGCGGAAAAAGATATTTTCATGATATGGTTAATGGGGCTTCATATTTCACGAAAGATGATGAGATAGGTGATAATGCCTTTTATAAATGCAGTGGTTTAAAGAGTTTGACGCTTCCTAATGGTCTTACAGAAATTGGCGACGGTGCCTTTTGGGAGTGTCGTAATTTGACAAGCCTGGCTCTTCCGTCAAGCCTTACCTCAACAGGGCGTTATATTTCTTCTCCCTTTTTACACTGCAACCAGTTAAATGATGTACGATATATCATTTATGATGATTTAGCAACGTATGTACAAAAGGAGCATCCTAAGATGCACATCCCGTTTGATAATATTAAATATTATTTGAATGACCAGGAAATAACAAGTTTAGAAATTCCAGAGGGTGTTACAATAATAGGAGAAAATGCCTTTCAGAAATGCAGCGATTTGACGAGTCTGACGCTTCCTGATGGAATTACCTCAATTGGAGAAAATGCTTTTCTCAGATGCACAGGTTTGACGAGTCTGACGTTTCCTTCAAGTCTGACAAAAATAGGTGATAATGCCTTTTGTGAATGTTATGGTTTAAAAAGTCTGACTCTTCCTGACGGTATTACCGAGATAAATAGTTATACATTTGCTACTTGCCTTAACTTGACGAGTCTGACTCTTTCTGCCAATCTTACATCGATAAGTCTAGGCGGATTTAAAGGCTGTTTTGCTTTGAAGAATCTGACAATTCCGTCCGGTCTTACTTCGTTAAGCAACTTACATATTACTGATATTTCTACAACCATAGAATCCGTATATGTTAGTTCATCTGTTCCTGCAACGGCAGGCTCTTTTTTCGATGGTGTCGATTTAAGCAATTGTACACTGTATGTACCAAAGGGTATGATTTGGAATTACAAGCTTGCTGATGTATGGAAAAACTTTGGAAAAATCATCGAATATGATACGACAGGTGTCGATAATGTAACCACTCGTAGTGACGTAAAGGAAATATCTCGTTTCTCACTCGACGGTCAGCGATTAACAGCTCCTACCAAGGGAATGAACATCGTGGTATACAGCGACGGCAGTATCAAGAAAGTTGCCGTTCAATAATCAACAAAGAAAATCAGTGTACTCTAGGCAGTATCACTGATTTTCTTTTTCTTACTCAGTATTATCCTTCCTACGAATACTCAAATATCTTATCCTAAAAATTAAAAAGATACATCAGGAGGATCGGTAAGCTAGGCTCTATAACGATAACAGATTAGCAGTATTAAAGCATCATTCTCAGGAAATGGTGGTTGGCGATAAATTTCATATACGGATCCATCGGCGGCACATCTTTCAAGATGGTTTCACCAACATTGAAGAACATGGAAACGCAGATTTCCAATGCCACGATAAATATTTTGGTAAAAATCCTCTTTTATTATAGTATATATTTTGTCAAGTTTCTTTGTATTTTGAAGGCAAGGGAACGTTTTAAGTATGCCTTACATTTTATGCCTTATTATATATAGGAATATTCTGCTAGAGGATTGCTCATGTGCAGCTCCGGATCACGCAAGACTTGAACCAACACCATCACAAACAAAACTACATGTGGCTCAACGTGTGCGACCTGCCCGAAAAAAATAATCCTTGCTAAAAAAAAACTTCAAAAGAAGTGGATTTTTCAGATTTTATTAGTACTTTTGCCATGTCATCCAGAGTTTCTTATGCTTTTTGCGACACTAAGATATGTGAAATTTCTGCCATGACCAAATCTTGAGTAATATTCAGTTACTTAGGAGGTAAACAACGATGATAAAAGTGTTGCGCTTTTGTGTAAAAATAAAAAAGCTATGGCATTGAAAAAAGAGCTTATATTGACACTGACTTGTTTGAAGGAAATTGATGTAAAAGGTGTCGGCCCGAAAAAAATACTTGTTATCGGTAATACAATTATCGATAAAGGACTTTGTATTGAATCCCTGAAAGATTTGTCCGTCCTAATGAAGGGCATGAAGGAAAAAGCTATCAACAAGGTTACTCTTGAAGATTTAGAAAAGGCTAATAAGTATGCTTTGAAAATTATTGCATCTAGTAAGACTGATGGAATAGAACTTGTTGGCTATTATGACGATGAGTTTCCAGAGGCATTACGAAAGACTGTTGATGAAGAAGGCAAGCTAAATCCTCCATTACTTTTATGGTATCGTGGTGATTTGTCTATCACCCAGTTACCAGGTATAGCTGTTATTGGCACAAGAGAGCCTACTGATGAAGGCATCATTGGTGGTAAATATCTCGCTGGCGAATTTGCCAAAAGAGGCTTCAATATTGTATCAGGTCTTGCAGTAGGTTGCGACACCTGCGGGCATCAAGGTGCATTAGAGGCTGGAGGTAAGACAACAGCAATACTTGCCAACGGCTTGGACAGCAATTCCATCTATCCACCGGAGAATCGTGATTTGGCAGAAAGCATAGTCAAAAATGGTGGGGTACTACTCTCTGAATACCCCATTAATACTTCCGTGAATAGATATAGTTTAGTAGCAAGAGACAGACTGCAATCTGGACTTGCACAAGCCACGTTAGTTATCCAGACAGGAAAAGCTGGTGGTACCATGCATGCTGCAAAAGCAACGTTGGCAGCCAACAAACCTTTATATGTTATGCGTTTCAAAAAAGAGGAAACCAACAAGCATGATAAATGCTTAGGCAATGAAGCTCTCCACGAACAGGGAGCCATCTACCTCAAAGGCAATGATAATATTGATGAAATAAGTCATAGCATTAAAAACAGAAAAGTTGTGAAGTCTGATCTTTTTGATTGAAAGCCTATGAGAAAGATTATATTTGACCTTGACTTGACTTTAGTTGACACAACTATTGTTGAGCAAGCAAGACACGACAGAAACTGGCAGTTAGCCTATTCCTTGATACCCAAGTGCAAACTGTACGAAGGTATGGAAGAGGTTTTGGCTATTATAAGAAACAACAACATCAATACGTGCATCGTCAGTACATCACCAAGAACATATGTCGAGAAGGTCGTTGATTATTTTAACTTACCAATCCAACATATAGTTGCTTACCATGATGCAAAACCAATCAAACCACATCCAGCGCCAATGTTAAAGGCGTTGGAACTATTGGGATGCAATGCAGCTGAAGCTATCTCTTTTGGGGACAGAGTCATTGACATTCAAGCTTCAAATGCTGCCAACATAGAAAGTGTAGCATGTTTTTGGGGAACTAAAGAAAAATCAGAGTTAATACATTCTGCTTATAGACATGCTATAGTTTTGCCAAAAGAAATACTTACATTAATACGATAATTTCTTCTAAAAACAAATGTTATGAACAATTCAAACGACTACATAAAATGGACTATTAGCATAGTCAGCATGATTGGATGGTGGATTTTTTGTGGTATATGTTTATATTTAGACATTTTCCCAATGACTCCTATCGTTTGCTGTGTTGCTATAGTTATTGGTGTTATTTTGGCATTTGCTATAATAGTGGCAATAACCATAAAAGAAAAGATAGATGCCAAGAAAAAAATAAAAAAGATAGAAAGGCGTATTATAGCAGATCGGAAATTCGAGGAGTTGAAGAAAAAATATCCTCATGCAGCTGCTTATTTTTTCGGAAAGGGATACTATTGCCCAGAATATAATAAGGCTAAATATAAGAAATATTTTGAAATTTTAGAAGATATTTATGCGCAAAAAGAAAAAGCCATTACAGAGCATGAAATATATACAAAAGAAAAAAAACAGGAGGAATACCTATTCTATAAAAAAATACAAGAGCTGAAAACTCATTATATGAATGGTATTGCAATTTGGAAGGAAAAGAACAAAGAAAAATATCACCCAGATAGGAAACCTAACGAACCTTGGATGTCTTATTGGGAGGACGAGGACAAACGCCCTTTTGTTACAGATACTGTTATTGTTGAAAACGAACAGAAGATAAAAGAATATGAAAATTGCTACAAAAAAGCAATTAAATATAACAAATGGCATAAAGAGCAAAATACTTTTTCTTCTCTATGCTGGCAAACAGCACATGATAACTTTCCTTATTTAGGAAGGCAAAAATATCCAATTTATTTGCCAAGTTTTAATAAAAACTATGAAACAACTACACAAGAATGTATTGTTTGGCAAATATTTACAGATAGTTTCTGTGCTGATAACAAGATTGAATATACATATTATAAATGGATTCATGATAATTATCAGAAGATTAAGTCTTTAGGTTGTAAATATATAGGTGATAAAGTTCAAATAATTGCAGATTTTGTTAAGAAATTAAACAAAGAAGCATCTGTTATAATAAATATCAATCGCAATACTTTATTCGATGAAACTGCAGAAAACTTTACTTTGGCAGCATCTATGATTTCTGAATTAAGTGATACAAATTGTGAGATAATATTCAAAGATGAATCTCCAACAAAAAAATATATTATAATAGTTGAAGCAGTAACCTCCAACACTGAGCTAAAGAATAAATGCGAAGAAATCATTTCAAAGTATTGTTCTCTGTCACCTTGTATATGCTATATATCTTTGATGAAGGGTTATGACACTAACGAAATGATAAATTTGATTGAAGACTCTAAGAAAGAGGAAGAAAAAAAAGAAAAAGAAAGACTAGAAATTGTAGAAACACATAACAAGATTGTTGAAGCTGTCGGAAATTGGGACACTATATTTATGGGGTTCCACGCTATTAGTATGCTTGATTATTATCCAACCACTTTAAAAGTTATTGAAACATCAGAAATGTGGAATGACCGTCGCATGGTATGGAATTTCAAGAACAACCCAGAAAAAGTGTATGATGAAGAAAATGCAAAAGCTGTAGAATGGGTTGTTAAGCAGGCTGAGAAAATCATTGTAACGACCTTCGGCAAAGAAAACGCTCAATATATCACTTTTGTCTGCATACCAGCATCAAGCCAAGAAATGACAGAAAGAAGATACAAAGTGTTCTCTGAAAAATTATGCAAGGTAACAGGCATGATTAATGCTTTCAATCACATCAAAGTTACCCAAGCCAAAGCTGAGAAACATAATGGCGGTACTTCTTTCAGCCAAGATATGATAGAATATGACAAAGACTTTTTCAAGAACAAATACGTATTGTTGTTTGACGATGTCATAACCAGCGGTTCTTCTATGAAATCCTTTAAGTCAAAATTGCATGAACTTGGTAGTACAGTCATTGGCGGAATGTCTTTAGGACGAACTAAAGACAAATACAATGAACATACCCAACGAGTAACATTGGAATCATTGGGAATAAAATCCATACCAAAGCCTTTGTTTACAAAGGGAGGCAAATCACATCCCCATAACAACGACACAATAAGCAACCCTTATGGCATTATCTCTACACAAGATAACACCCCAAAAGGACATCGTGTTGGTTATGATAAGGCACCAATATATAACGAAATGCCTTTAAACACTTATCCTGCCATTCGGTTTCCAGAAAATGGATGCATAGTCTTTCCATATAGAACAGGAAAACAATTCCGAAGAGGTTATACAGAACAATTGTTTGAGGATTTCATAAAGTCACACTTGCCAAACAGTTTTAGCATAGTTGGCAATGCTAAAATATTGCTTGGTGACGAATGCAGACCTTACGAACCAGACATTGCCATCATAGCAAGTAGTAACAAGAACATAAGAATCGATATTGAAATAGATGAGCCATATAACGGTGTTACCAGAGAACCAGCACACTTCATTGGTTGCGGTGACGAGTTCCGTGACTTAAACATTGTCAATGCCGGTTGGATAGTCATGCGTTTTACAGAAGAACAAATCTTTTGTGAGAAAGAAAAATGTCTTAATGAAATATACCGTCTCCTTTGGTCTTTGGATTCAAATTATGTATTTGAAATTTTGGACTTTGATAGAAATATACATTTAGGTATCAAACCTTACTGGACAGAATTAGATGCTAAAATGATGGCAGCAGCCAACTTCAGAGAGAACTATCTCCAGCATAACTTTGGTAATGAGGAAGTGGCGCTGTCTAAGCAAGAATACCTTAAGCAGACTGAGGAAGAAAAGGTAATAGCCAAACAAATTAAGTGTATTCCACAACTTAGAGCACAGAATCAAAACAACATCGACAACACCAAATTATCTTATGTTCAAGACAAAGATATTGAATTTTTCGCAAAGGAACATATATACGTCTATAAGAAGTTTATACAACTAAAAGCGGTCAGTGATGTCATTAGTATGTTCTTCAGAAAGTTTGATAGCATCGGCTGGTCTCGCAAAAAAGCATTGGAAAATGGCATTTCACAAAGATGTCAGCTAGAACAATGGGATTGTAAAGGTGCAGAGTCACGAGAGGTTGGAACATATCTCCATGAACAAATTCATAAGCACTTTATAAGAGAAACTCCCGATTTCACTTATCACTTCCAATACAATGGTGAAGAGGTACACGTAGATAAAATCGTTGATATTTCTACTGAATACACCTATTTTAAGAAATTCTTGAATGAAGAGAACATCATTCCATTTAGAACAGAATGGCAAATTTTCGATCCTGTTCTAAGGATAGCTGGTACAATAGATTTTCTTAGTAGAAATGACAGTGACTTTGATTTGTATGATTGGAAACGAAGCGATAAAATCGATAGAAATGCAACCGTATGGAATTATGGCATAAACGGTTTGGAGTCTGTACCAGACACCAGGTACTACCATTATTGCCTACAGTTGAATATGTATAAATACATACTTGAAAAGAACTATAATATAGCAATCAACAAAATGTACTTGGTTGTATTGCATCCTGTTTATAATACATACCAAACGATAGAAGTACCAACAATGACAAATGTTGTCAATAGTATTATCGGGTATTACCAAACAATAGCATGATAAAATGAAATATTATATTCTTTATATTTGGAAACATATATGCAATTATTGGCATAGTGGCAATTGTAGTATTAGTTATCCCAAATACATCAATATATAAAATAAGAGGTGGAGAGTGTTCTCCATCTCTACCCTCTTGTTTGGTCGATTTACAGATGTACATGACATAGAAATGGATTTTCTCTCATATATTTCCATCGAAATAGAAATAATAAGCGATGATTAATCATTTTTCTGCAGTTTCCTTTGCGGTTTGAAATTTAATGTGTACTTTTGCCATGTCGTATATTCATACGGTTAAATGAACGAATAATTAATTGTAAAAGCTATGCAGTATCCAACAATATCAGAGTATGTAAAGGCAAGTCAAGATGCTAGTGATAATCTTGATATGTCCACCAAAGCTACAGAGGAAGAGCGGAAGGAGGCTCTTGTTGATGAATGGGGAGTGAAATACAGCAAAGATGGAAGAAAATTGCTAAAAGCTCCACAAAATCTTGATGGTACTTATTCTATTAAAGAGGGGGTAAGGATAATATGTGATAATGCATTTGAAGGTTGCACTTCTTTGAGTAGCCTCGTTATCCCTGATAGTGTAACTAGCATTGGAGTTGGGGCATTTCAATTTTGCTCTTCTTTGAATGATATAATTATTCCTGATAGTGTGACTAGCATAGGGGAGAATGCATTTAGTGGTTGCACATCTTTGCGTAGTTTTATTATTTCTGATGGCGTTACAAGTATCGGGGATGGGGCATTTTGGGGTTGTAAATCTTTGAAGAGTCTTGTTATCCCTGATGGTGTTACCAGCATAGGGGATATGGCTTTTATGGACTGTTCTTTTTTGAATAGCGTTGTTATTCCTGATGGTGTTACGAGCATTGGTGGTGGGGCATTTTCTGGTTGCGAATCTTTGAGTAACCTCGTTATCCCTGACAATGTTACTAGTATAGGGGATAGTGCATTTAGTGGCTGCAAATCTTTGGAGAGTCTCGTTATTCCAGCTAGTGTTGGCAACATTATAGGTAATCCTTTTTCTGGCTGGAATGGAGAACTTAAATGTTTGTCGCCGTACTTTATTTATGACAATAAAGTGTTGTTTGATAAAGACAAAAACGCAATTATCTCATTTAGAGACAAAGATACTACATCATATGTCATTCCTGATTATGTTACCAGTATAGGGAATGGTGCTTTTTATGATTGCAAATCTTTGAGTAGCGTTGTTATTCCTGAGAGTGTTACCAGCATAGGAAATCATGCATTTGGTGATTGCTGTTCTTTGACTGATATTGTTCTTTCTGATAGAATTACTACCATTAACGAGGGTGCATTTACTGCATGTAGTTCCTTGAGTAATCTTGTTGTTCCAGAAAGTGTTACCAGCATAGGGGCTTGGGCATTTATGGGCTGTTCTTCTTTGAGTAGGCTTGTTATTCCAGAAAGTGTTACCAGCATTGGATTTTATGCATTTGCATTCTGTAAATCTTTGACTAATATAGTCATCCCTGACAGTGTAACTAGCATTGGGGTTTGTGCATTTAGTTGTTGCAATATCCCAACTGATCTTAAACAGGAATTAATCTCCCGTTTCGGTGATAAAATATTTGGGTAACTTTTTAGATTATTCCTTGATTATTACGGCGAGAAAGAGATACAGGCAAAAAGAGATACCATCATAAATAGGAAGTCCTTCCCTCCAAGACACCCTCCTTTGCCTTCTCCTTTTTCAATATATAATTCAACAGAGCAAGGTTTAAATTACACTAATAAGAGGTGGAGAACACTCTCCACCTCTACCCTCTTGTTTGGCCAATTTACAGATGTACACACGACATAGAAATGGATTTTCTCTCATAGATTTCCATCGAGATAGAAATAATAAGCGATGATTAATCATTTTTCTGCAGTTTCTTTTGCGGTTTGAAATTTAATGTGTACTTTTGCCATGTCGTATATTCATACGGCAAAATGAAACGAATAATTAATTGTAAAAGCTATGCAGTATCCAACAATCTCAGAATATGTAAAGGCAAGTCAAGATGCTAGTGATAATCTTGATATGTCCACAGAAGCAACGAATGCTGAGTTAAATGAGGCCATTACAGATGAATTTGGCGTGAAATACAGCAAAGATGGAAGAAAACTATTGAAAGTTCCACAAAAGCTTAAGGGTACTTATGCCATAAAAGAGGGGACAAAGATTATTTGTGATTGTGCATTCTGGGGTTGCGATTCTTTGAAGAGTCTTGTTATCCCTGATGGTGTTACCAGCATAGGGGATAGGGCATTTGAAGATTGCTCTTCTTTGAATGATATAATTATTCCTGATAGTGTTACTAGCATTGGGAATAGGGCATTTAATGAATGCGATTCGTTGCGTAGCGTTGTTATTTCTGATGGTGTTACGAGCATTGGGGATAATGCATTTCAATTTTGCTCTGCTTTGAATGATATAATTATTTCTGATAGTGTAACTAGTATTGGAATTTATGCATTTGGTGAGTGCTCTTCTTTGAGTAGCCTCGTTATCCCCGATAGTGTAACTAGCATTGGGGATTGGGCATTTTATTATTGCGATGCTTTGCGTAGCGTTGTTATTCCTGATGGTGTTACGAGCATTGGAGTTGGTGCGTTTATCGGTTGTAAATCTTTGAAAAGCCTCGAAATTCCTGACAGTGTTACCAGCATTGGATTTGGTGCATTTTCTTATTGCTATTTTCCATATAAACTTAAACAAGAATTAATCTCCCGATTCGGAGATAAAATATTTGGTAACTAAAATTGAGGCTAAGATGGGAGATAGGGCAGCATCGGCTTCGAGCAAACATTGATGAAGAGCTCTTTTTCAGAAAGCTGGTATGGTGGCATGAGTTAGCCCACATCGTGTTTAAAAATCACAATGCTCTGTTTAAACTGTGCTTGACAAGCACATGCCTATGTGGGAGAAGTATAGGGATGAACAGAATGTTTTCTTCTATGATGAGATTCTAAAATAGAAACTCATATCTAAGGATGTTCTTACATTCTAAATGATGGAAATTACAAAAATAAACAATGGTAGGAATAATGAAAGATGTTATTTATTTAAACTTTGAAAACATATATGTAATTGTTAGTATGGTAGTAATTTTAGTAATAGTTACTACCATACTCATCATGCGCTTTATTTTAAAACGCAAATATTATCGTGGCATCTACGAATGCATTGATTATTTCATTCGGAATTGCCAAGATACGGCATTTTATAATCCGCAAAATCATGCAACGTTTACAGAATATGAGGCTCTTTTCGCCAAGTGCAAGAAACATAGAAATTCGTGGTTTCTTGGGACAGGAGGGAAAATATACATGGAGAAATATCTCTATTGGTTCGATGAAATTCAGACTTTCATGGAAAGGATGTCGTCATTCATGTCTGATGACCATTATTTTGCACATAGTGAATTCCTAAAATGCATGGAAGAATTGAATATAGAGGAAAATACGGAATTTTTCCTGAATAACCAGTTTTTGAAATATGTCAACAATGTGATTCCTGAATCTTATCTTGACTTGGAAAAGTACAAACGCACATTGTCCATCGGCTTCTCTGATATTCCTCAGAAGCATAATGAAAAGTTTGTGCAGGAGGAACTCGCCAATAACAAAGAATATTTTGACACCGTACTCAAATATCCATTGGATAAACAGCAGAGAGCATCAATAGTCAAGTTGGAAGATAACTGTCTTGTTATCAGTAGTGCAGGTAGTGGCAAGACTTCAACAAGTGTGGCAAAAATCAAGTATCTCGTTGATAAAAGGCATATTGCACCGGCAAGAATATTACCATTAACCTACACAGCAAAGGCTGCCAAAGAACTTACTGACAGACTGGCTTTGTCAGCGGAGGGTTTGCGGTGTTATACATTCCACAGTCTGGCGTTTCACATCTTAGCGGAAGCGACACAAGAGAAGCCTGATGTTTGTGATACAAACACCATGCTGAAATGCTTCTACTATCTGGTTGATCACAATGCAGATTTCAAAAAAGCAATCAACAAGTTCCTTACCGACAAAAAGTCATTAACAAAAAACGAACACGAATATGTTAAGGCTGAAGACTACTATGCGGACAGGGCTCTTTATGGGATACAGGCCCCTTTTCTAGATATGGATGGCAGGATTATCTTTACGAGAAGCGAAGAGGAGAAGAAAATTTGCACCTTCCTCTCTATGAATGGAATTTCATTCAGATACGAATGTCCATATTTTAAAAATACTGCTACAGAATCCAAAAAACAATACAGACCAGACTTTACTATTTATTTTCAGCAAAATGGAAGACCAGTCTTTGTCGTTCTTGAACACTTTGGAATAGATGCCTATGGCAATGTTCCTAGGTGGTTTGGCGAAGATAAGGAAGGTGGCTTTTACGAAGCAAACAAATTCTACAACGAAGGCATTAAGTGGAAAAGAGGAATCAATAGGAAGTATAACACAATACTTCTTGAAACCACAAGCGCCATGTTCCATGATGGAACCATATACGAGAGATTGACTCAGCAACTCAAACAATATGGAATCCCGATGAGAGAATTGACTGAGGATGAGAAATTTGAAAAGCTGGTAAAACGCAATAAGAGAATGGAAGACTCCATCCTCCAGCTCATTACGACCTTTATCACCCTCATGAAATCTAATAGACATAATCCTGAATCTGTATTGAACCTTATAAAAAAGGAAAATAACAATCCTTTGTTTATCGAGAGGTCTGAATTCATGATTCATGAGATTTTCCAGCCTATTTTTGACGAGTACGAGAATATGTTGCATGAGAAAAATCAAATCGACTATACTGATTTAATCCTCAAAGCGACAGATGTATGCAACTCTGGGTTATACAAGAAAGAATATGACATGATTCTTGTTGATGAGTTCCAAGACATATCTGTTGATAGATTCGAGCTTTTACAGTCTTTAAGAAACAAAAAGAATCTCACTAAACTATATTGCGTTGGCGATGACTGGCAATCCATTTTCAGATTTTCAGGGAGTGACATCTCGTTATTCAATGGATTTGAGGAGCGTTTTGGCTTTTCAGAGAAATGCGCCATCGAAACAACATATAGATTTGGAAATCCAGCAATAGACATTTCTTCTCAATTCATTATGGAAAATAGTGCCCAGGTTCCTAAAGAAATTAAGCCTGTGAACGAATCTGTTAGAACAGAAATTAAAACTGTCGCTTATCATACAGATGATACTGGAGATTCACAATATATGGTGTTGGACAAGATTGTATCCAAGATTCCTGCAGAGCAATCTATCATGCTCATTGGACGTTATCATAGCGATGCCGAGTTCATACCTAATGAACTTGTGATGAGAAATGAAAAGAGAAACATTGTTTCTGTGCATATTTCTAATCGAGATATACCATATAATACCATTCATTCAGCCAAAGGCCTGGAAGCAGACAATGTTATTGTCGTATCTTGCAGTCAAGACGGCAATGGGTTCCCTTCAAGAGTGAGTGATGATCCAATTTTAGGTTATGTTCTCAGTGCCCCTGAGACCTTTCCATACGCTGAGGAAAGAAGATTGTTCTATGTAGCTATCACAAGAGCAAGAAAACAAACCTATGTGATGTATAATGAAAAATCGCCATCCTGTTTCATCACCGAACTGGCAAAAGAGCAAGGAATGTTTGAATGCCCTTGGTGTCATAACGGTAATCTGAAGGTCGTTAAGGAAGGAAAAAACGGCATTACTCATTGGAGATTATATGGATGTACTAATTTTACGGCTGGATGTAAGTACACATTATTCCTTGATTATAACGATGAAGAAGAGATACCATCAAAAATCAATTCCATCATAAATAGGAAGTCCTTCCCCTAAGACATCCTCCTTTGCTTCTCCTTTTCCATATATAAAATAAGAGGTGGAGAGTGTTCTCCACCTCTACCCTCTTGTTTGGCCGATTTACAGATGTACACATAGAATAAGTTCTGTGAACGCCTGCGTTTACTTGTCTGCAAAGATACTTCTTTTCTTTGAAACAAGCAAACTATTCATCATATCTTTTAAGAGCCTCGCTTATGCGCTGTTCCAGGTCACGTAAGCCAGGAACCTCTACCATTGCTAGCAAATGGCGAATCTGGCTACGGACTTGAACCAGACATTTTTGAAACAGGCTAGCCTGTTTGCCCAGCTTCTCATTCTTGCGCTTTGCTGCCTCCAGCTGCATCGCCTTATCCTTCAAAGAAGGCATCTTTTTAAGTTCCTTCTTTGCTTTCTTCAACTCCGCTCCCTGTTTTTCCAGGGCAGCAGAGAGTTCTTCCACTTCCTTGCGAAGTTCCATATTTTCCTCAACCTTGCGGTCGTAGTCCTTAATGATGAACATCATCTGATGTTCAAAAGGTATATCTTGATTCATTTTTTCCATAACATTGTTCCTTTTGTGACTGCAAAGGTAATCATAATTTTGCAGCCAGCAAAACTATTTAGGTTTTGCAAACGTTAATTTCATACTTATATTGAATTTTGAATGTTAAGCAGTTAGGTATTTTGTTTCTTTGGCGAAAATTTTAAAATATAAAATATGCCCCTTTTTAAAGTGGGCTCAGTATAATTATATTGTATCATCATTTGTTTGGAAGTCTGAATTACTGCTTCAAGTGCAAGAGAGGACTGATAGATTTAAGGGATACCAAACGATGTCCGAACAACTGGTATATCTGTCTTGATTGCCTATCTTGTTGTGATGATTACATGTATGCAAGACAGGTGCAGCTCTACATATTGGGCAACAAGCCGGTTCCGGACAAGCTGAATGCCATGTTGGGGCAGGGGCATAATGACAAGAACATATTTTTCTGTCCTGACTGTGGTTCTCAGATTTTGATTACCAAAGATGAGCATAATAATGAAATCAAGATTTGCCCTCACTGCAAAAGAGATTTCAATGATAAGTTGTAGTTCATTTTACTGGCTGAAGTATAGGAGCAGATGGTAGTTTTCATAGAAATTACTTGCTCATTTCAAAGGTTTTTCATATCTTTGCATTCTGTTTTTAATAATAATGAATATGAACAAAACTCAGATTGTATCGGCATTTGCTGAAAAGGCTGGCATCACAAATAAAGATGCCTCCATGTACTTCAACGCCTTGATGGGTGTTTTAGCAGACAACATTGTTGAGGGGGATGGCGTAATTGCTATTCCTGATTTTGGCCGTTTCTCTATCAAGCATGTAGCGGAACGCCAGGGTATCAACCCTGCAACAGGTGAGAAAATTACTATTGCAGCTCGTGACAAGATGGTATTCAAGGCTTCTGACAGCCTTCCCTATTTTTCACGAAAGCATAGTTGTGAGTAGGTAAGGATAGTAAGTATCATATCTTAAATCGGTGAGCCATCAGTAAAACTGGTGGCTTTTTTAGTACTGTGCAGATAGGATGCACTGAAAATTTGTACATTTGTGGCAAATTATTGAGTAATTTGTGACGTAGTATCTTATTTTTTTTTACTTTTCAGGTTGAAAACGGATACTATTATCCGCTAACATTAATTAAATGGCTTATGGAAGAGAATATTTGTCCTGAATGTGGCAGTCCCAATCTTCAGTGGTATGAGGATGGAACAGTGGAGTGTTTGGATTGTGGGTTCGTTTTTAACCCATAGTTGAATTTGTGATATATGACTCCACTTTTTAAAGTGGAGTCATTGTTATTTAGTAGGAGATGATTCCTTTTTTTCTGATTTACCGAATTCAGTTTGTATCTTCTTGATCATGTCCTTTACTTCCTGGTCAATGCGGTTGAAGTTATTGTAGAGAATTCGTTCCTTGGCATCCGTGGACTTGAAGTTGTAATATATAGGAAGAGGGTAGTTCTTATAATCCTCTTCTTCTGCCTTGATTTCGTCCATGTTGAAGTTCGTTTTGCAGAAGAACTTGGAGGTTTTGAACTCCTCGGCCTCCTGGATATTCATAGAGCCATTCTTGCCGGTCTTGGTTACGGTAAAGTCTCTAGCTGTCTGTCCGCAGATCCAACCGGATGCCATATCGCTGATTTTTGAGGCAGGTACCAAACTGTCCATGTTCTCATTGAGATTGATGGAAGTACGGTCTCTATCAATCGTAATACCTTTCTTGAGTTGGACTACCTTTCCGAAGATGTCTCCAGATAGCCAGTCCAAGGTATCCTTGCTTCTGGCGGAACCACTGATGACATTGCCCACGGTAGTGATAATCTTGTCTTTACCCACCTTGCCATAGTCTGCTTCAAGCTGAGGTAACTCCTGAAAACCGAGAGTGACGGCTACTTTATTACTTCTAGCTGTACCGATAAGTCTGTCAATCTTATGAAAGTAGAGCGTCGGCAGCTCATCCACGATGATACTCACAGGGACGTTTTTGCCTTGACCACTATTCACTCGGGTTACCAGACGATTGAGAATCAAAGCATTCAGTGCACCGATGATACTCTCCATTTCTGGGTCGTTGGCGATAAGCAGATAGCTTGGATTCTTCGGGTCAGAGACCTTCAAGTCGAAGTCATCTCCACTGAAAACCCAATAGGCTTCCTTAGTGGCAAGGCGCGATGTCTGCACTCGGAGCGTACCTATCATACCTTCCAGCTGTTCCATAGCCTTGTTGTCAAAAGCCGTTTTAAAAGGTCCCAAAAGGGGATATACTTCGGGGTCGGTGACCAGAACCTCGAAAATCTCCTCATAAGAGTGGTTCAAGAAGGAGAGTACATGAGGCATGTCGGAGTACTGGCCTTTCCAATAAGCTGGCTCCACCAGTTTATCCATCTGTCCCAGGCAGCCTTTGGCATACACTCGTCCTGTGAGCCGTTTATGGTGGGTCTCTGGGTCTTCGCTATACTCTGCATCCAGTTCATGACCATGTTCATCGTATGGTTTCTTTCCGTAGTTGACAAAGAAATAGATACATGCGGCCAGGAAGTTGGTGGCAGATGTCTGGAAGAACTGGTCGCTACCACCACCTGAACCCTTTTGACCTTTCTGGAGGGATTCAATGAGTGTTTCTGCAGTTTCCTGAGCAGCTGCCAGATTGCCTATATACTTTTGCTGGATAGGATTTACTCTACAGCTGTATTCTACGTTTACGAAGTTAATGATACGGAATTTACACCCTTCCGGGATTTTCTTCTGTTCCTTATTCTTTCTATAATGATAATATAGCTTGGTGGCCAGGGTCGGAAATTTATAATCGTACACCACCATCGAGAACCCTTTACTGGAATGCTGCCTAATATAAGGTTCTATAACAGAGAATGTTTTACCGGAGCCCGGAGTTCCCACTACCCAGGTTCCTCTGAAAGGATTGATGATGTTGATCCAGCCATGACGGAATTTCCCCTGATAGTAGAAGCGCATCGGTATGTTCACGGAATAAGGATTACAGACACACTCAGTGGATTGCTCGAAACTCTCGTTCTCCAAGTTGAATCGGTCTTTGAGCATGCCGCTTCTGAAGTACTTGGATATATTGTCAAGTGCTACCTGTGTCAAAACCGTTCCGGCAATTGACAATAGCATATATACCCAAATGTTACCACTAAGTATGCCTATTTTGAAGTGCCAATCCCAATAGTAGATACCAACAGACAGCAAAACCATCAGAAGGCCTGAGGATATAGGCCAGATAACCATTTTCTTGGCATCATACTCAATCTGCTTCTTATTTTTTGTACCAATGCAGGTAATAATGACCATGATGAGGGTCACCAGTTTACTATAGGGCAGGAACTGATATACAGACAGGTGCTGAAGTTGGCGATGTAATCCTGTTATGATGCCTCCCAAGAAATCCAAATCTTCGGGATTGAAGGCATACATGAAGAACTCCAGAAGCAAAGTCACATAGATGACAGCCCTAAACAGGGTATAGGTTCCTTGTAACTCTTTTGATTCTTCCATTGTTGTATTTACTTGTTACATTTTACACTATTGGCTTTTTGTTTCCAACGTTCCTGGCATGCCGTGACAATTTCTGTCATGCTTCTGTTTTTCCTAGGATTGCCCCTGAGTTCATACCAGGAATCCATGAGCGTGGTGAAGGAAATGAGTCTGTTCATCTTTCTCATCTTATAGTTCAGAGCACGGAGACTTCTTCTGACATTACTCATGCATTCGATCCTTTCCTTGACAGTCATCTTCGCATTCTTATCTTTGTCTTTATTCAAAGGAACAAGAAGTTTGATGTCTGCTGCCACTTGCATACCAGTCTCGACCACCTCCGTATAAATGTTGTTCTTCCTTTCTGATACTGCTACAGCTATGAGATTAGCAGGACAATCGGATGATGTGGCTTTCAGCTGCTTGATGTTCTTGAACGCCTGATCCACCTCATAATAGATGCCATAAGTCTCGGCTGCAATACTTAGAATATCTCCAAAGCTATCCAGATAAGAATTGAACTGCTTTTGAAAATCAGTGATTTCCTCCACCTCTTCTCTTAGGAATTTATGCCCCGACAGGTTAAGTGTCATGGCAGCATCCTGGGCTATAAGCGTTTGCTTCGCCTGTTTTGCATAAGTATAGAACATACCGGCTCTTATTACGTCTCCACCCACCCATGCCTTTGCCTGGGTATGAAGAAGCAGGAGTGTTCCACAAATCAAAATATATCTATTCATTAGCTCATGCATTTTATTGGAACCATGGTTTGTGTTCTTGCCTCATACGATAGAATCTTGTCACTTGTTTCATGGCCTTACTATGTCGTCTGATGGCATCTGAGGCTATCATACCATTTGTTTTTTCGATTTTCCCAGCTATGGCTCTGTTCCATACGTCCTCAAAATTGTAGATACAGACACTAAGAGCAAGGCTGCGAAGTTTTTTGTTCAACACTTCAAGTTCCTCGCTCAGTTGCCATAGGAGCATCGTACGCTCAGCACCATTGAGCATGCTCTCTTTACCGCCTGCCTTGATGACTTTGTTCAAGATACGGTAGGCTTTAGTAAACTCTGCCGCAGTTTCCATGTAGAGATTATTCATGCTCATGGAGGCGAATACACCTTCTGGATTGATTTTTCTGGCTTGGTCAATCTCCCACAAATAGGTGAGTGTCTGCATGCCATCTTGATACAGAGTGGCTGCTGCAGCTATTTTCTCTGCGTAGCCCTTGGCTGTTGTGAGATAGGCATTATACTGCTTTTCCCATTTTTTCATGGTGGCAGCATCCTTTACCATCGATCCCTGTATGCCTGCAAGATCATTCATATTGTCAGTTTGACTTTTAATTTTGGCACTTACATTAGCTTCTCCTTTTTGTATGGCAGCATATTGCAGGGGATTGGAGGTTGCTACCCCTTGGCTATGACCTTTGATCCAGACAGAAAAAATGAATATGCCTGTCAGAAGCAGTTTTTTCTTAATTTGTAATTTCATAAATTCCCTTTTTCCTTTTATTAAACTCAACTCTGCGTCGGATTTCTCCGACAATATCCTTCCTTGCCTTGATTCCCACCAGTTTGAGACAGCCATTGGTTCGGTCTCTGCTAAGGATGATGACCGTTTTGATACCGACCAATAGCTGTAGTAGGTTTTGACGTTGCTCATAATCCACTACACGATAGAGTTCAATATAGTGAGTTGTTCTTGCCACCAAACCCTTCCTTATAATTATCTGCTCTGAAGTTATTGTGTAACTTGTCACCAGTTGGGACAGGGTAGCCAGCACAGACATGAATATCCCAAAGATGGCAAAGGAATAGAAAATCCAATGCTCAAGTTTAGTGATATGATGACCCATCCATATGCATCCCAATATGAATGGTATGAAGAGCAGGTTAGTGAGCAGAATGTATCGACAGCATGGACGTAGTTTCACCTTGGGATAGGCATTTGATTCGAAGTTATACATATGATATTGATGAATAGTACTACTTTTACTTGATTTTGGGGAGATGGGCTATATGCCCATTCCCCTTCCTTCTCCACGTGACATGGCCGCTTCATGATTGAAATTTTCAAATTTGGCAGCTGCCACTTCCGCTGGGGATACTACCCCGGGCTTGAAATAGACACCTTTATGCTCATAAATGTCAGGACGTGGCATGGCTGGTCTTGATAGACTGGCTGCTACGTCCAAACCTGTTGTCACTGCCGCCAAAATTGCTGCTCCCAAGTTGAACCCATGTCCTTCCTTTGTACACATCTTCACTTCAGGGAAGATCTTGTCAAAGAGCTTCATGCGTTGCATATCATTTACCGCCAGGAACTTATTATATTCCTTTTGGGTAATCTCGTGAGAGAATACATTGCCATCGATGACAGCGGACATCTTGTATTTACCCTCAATTACCTTTCCGTCAGCATCTTTGAGACGTTCCACGGCAATGTCACTGACTTCCGTGGCTCTTCCATGTTCACCACTTCTTCTCCACTCCTTGCTTGATTTGAAATTTTCAAGCCCCTCACCATTTACCTTGGCATCACCCAGGAGAGTTAGCTTGGTTTCTCTCTGAAGGTCCGAAAGAGAGATGTCTCCCAGTGACTTGCTCTCTGAAAGGATGAGTTTTTTGATGTCCTCCTGTGACAATGAATCCACAGAAAGGCCTCTTTGTTTGAGAAGGTTGGCTATTCGCTCATTGCTATAACCGGAGTTCAAGTTCTGCTCTGCATGAGATTGTGGAAGTTCGAGTTCCTTAACAACAGTCAGTTTATTGCCCTTATCATCCGTTATAGGTATAAGTTGGGTAAGCATCTTGGCTCTCCCGTCGTCAGTAGCATTGCAGAAGTCCTGATACTGTTTCTCGGAAATCTTGAAAGCCCACATGCCCACATCGCTGGAATCGCGCAGGTTCAAGAGATAGTTGCCTGAGATTTGATCCTTCCATACCATGGCTGAGGTAATGAGTGCCTTGGTGTTGTCACTTGTCAAACTATAGTTACCATGCATGCTCACTACACCTTTAGCCGTTTCCAGATTCCCCGATAGAATATGGTCTTCGTTCTTGCCATTGCTGGCGTCTTTTATCTTCACCTCATCAAACACCTTGTCAAAGAGTTCCAGGCGATGCTCATCATCGTAGTTGATGAACTTGATATAGTCTTCCTTGGAAATCTCATGACTCATCACCTCATTATTGATGACAGCTGTCATTCTGAACGAAGTCTTCTCCCCATCGTGAGTGGGGTAGGTTTGGATTTCTCCTACGCTTACTCTTCTGCCATCCTTGACAGGAAGGTAGAAAGCCTTATTCTCAGTGAGCATTCTGCCATCGACGACACCTATGGAGTTCCATCTGTCAATATAACCTGTATGATAATCTGTTCGCTGATGTCCCAATGTAATGATATCGATATGCTTTTGATGAGCATTCATTGCATCTTGAGCGATAAAGATCTCCTTCTCTGCCTCAGGCTTGAGCTTGATATCAACATAGTCCTTGGAGTTGAGCATCTGCCGAGTGATTTTGCCGGCAAAGTCATTTTCAATCACCTTATTGATTATAGAGAGGCGCTCGTCTATGGACACCACATTTTTGCCCTTGTTACCTTGCTTGCCTGTATCCTTAAAATTCTTCGCCATGAGTTTGGAGAGTTCCTCATTGGAAAGGTCGTATTGTAGATTCTTGTTGACGGAAGAAGACTTGATGGTCAACGTCTTGTTCTTATCATCAATGACAACTCCATGGGAAGCGAGTATATGTTGGAAAAGTTCTGGTGTAGCATAAAGAGTGGATCCCATGGCCTTGTCCAAAGGTTCTGCCAGTCCTTTTGGACGAGCCAGCATTCTTGGCTTAGAATGAATCTCCAAGTTATGAAGAGGGTCGGCAACCTGTGTGCCTTTATCATAAAAGCCGTATGCTCCACTTTTAAGCTCTCCTGGTTTCAGTCTTCCATCAGGACGGTCAACTACAACCGGTGCAGAAGAAGCGAAAAAAGGTCTTCCTTCGATTCGTCGTACATGGTAGCCTCTTTGCGGAAGCAATGAAAGTCCATCCATGAAGGAATTGAATTTTCCGTATTTTGCTCCCATGAAAGGATGGAACTTGGGTTCTCTATAACCATATTCTCCATCCATGATGGTGTGCCCCCATTGCCCCATATTAACAGGAGAATTGGCATTCTTGGCCGTTACCCATGCATTGGGCATATAATAATCGTTCTTCACGATGGATGTGAACGTCTCGTATGCCTTTCTGTTAAATGAATTGGTTCCTCCTGATCTGAGATTCTCAACCTGACTTTGCGTCAAGGTGTAGTATCTTGGGGTGGTGGAGTTGTGTGCAAGGGTTATAAGCTGCATCTCACCTGATGGAGTTTGAGAGAGATGTGCTTGCATGCCATTGGCATTCAGGGTAGCCTGTAGCTGGGGAGCGATATCATAGCTCCCAAAATTGGAATTTCTTCTGAGTAGAGTCATATCCTATTTATTTTCCAGTGATGAATTGTCTTTGGATAAAATGACACATGTATGGCGATTGGCCGTGTATGGCTTATATATATCAATTCCTCCATGGCTCACACCTTGTAGTTTTTCCTTTTGTACACCAGCATCAATCAGCAGCTTGGCTATATACTTAGCTCTTTTGATACTCAACTTTCTGTTATACTCTTTACTGCCTGTGCGGCTATCTGCTGCACCAATGACTTTTACTTTGAGATTATATTTCTTCACTGCAGCTGCTATCTCAGATAGTTCTATTTTCTGTTGGTTATCAACGAAATCAATGCTGTTGATTTTGAAAAAGAACAAGATAGGAACGTCGATATTCTTATCAAGTATGACATCACCCGAACCCATTACGCTTCTTATTCTTTCTCTCAGTTCATTGAGGCCTCGATAGTTGTTCTTAGGATAGGAAAATACTTCTCTTGGCACATTGCAATGATAGTAAGGGACCGTTTTTAATGATTTTTTCTTCCATCCTTGCTTTCCTATATCTATTGTAAGTCCCAAGTTGGCATGCAACAGGTTATCTCTGAGTGAACTTCCTGTACCCAGGCCATCGAATTTCTGAGCAGTGGCAATAGCACCAACTTCTGCGGACAAACTAAATCTGTCAGCTATTCTATAGCTGCATAGCATACCATAGTTGAGGGCAAACTCTGTCTTGTGGAGGTGTGAATTGTGGATGACACCAGCTCCCATGTAAGGAACAAAGTTCCATTTTGGCATTTTCTCATAATCCTTATGATAAAAGGATGATATATTGACCATCAGATCCAAGTGATAGTTTTCATATCTTTCCTTGTTGAGATTAGCTGTCTTGAACTTGAATCCATCAAAGGCAATACGGGTACCAAAGTATGGAGTATGCCATTTGCCAACAGTGATTTCCAAGTTGGGAGTTACTCTGTCAAAGAGATCACCGCATCCCGATGGAGAACCGGCAAAAGCAGCTGCTCCAGTTCGTGCAGAGACAAACCAGTTGTCCAGAATGCCAGATGGCTTGAATTTTAGACATGATGCATCATGATTGGTAGTAAACGTGGTCGCTGCATCCTGTATTGGTGTAGTCACTTGTGATACCACAAAGTTCTTCTCGTCCTCCGAGAAGACGACTTGGGCCTGTGCAGAAATCACTGCCAGGCAAAGTCCGAGGAATAATAGTTTCAATCTTTTCATGCTCTTATTTTAATCTTTTATGTTATATATATATTATAATGTGTAGTTGAGCAGAGTCACAACTTTTCAGCAAGATGATCGAAGAGGAAAAGCTTGTATCGGCTGATAATCCTCTCACAGCATCTGACATAATGAATATTAGTGGCATATCCGGCAGCCTTAATCCCCCTGAGCCAATTGTGATGGTCAGTGGAATCATATTTATGGCATTTCTGATAGCGTTCGCCCATTAAAAGCCTGGAATGATATTCCATGCTTTCTTCTGCAGAAGAGAAATTACAGAATTTTTCACTTGGCTTATCATCATTATGCAGACTATAGGGTAGTCCTTTTTCCAACCAGCTCTTGCTAGCCTTGATGCCAAAGAAGTTGTTTCCTTCCTTGGCTAATTTGCTTGTTCCCCAACCACTTTCAAAGGCCATCTGGGCTAAGATAACCGAAGATGGAATACCATATTTATGTTGCTGGCTCATGGCTAGTGGGGCATATCGCTTCAAGAAATCCGCCGGACTTAATTTATCTTTTTTGTCCAGGTCTAAAGCTTCTACTGCTCTTTGTTGGGTGTCCCTTACAAAAGTCAGAAGCAGGTAGGGATTCTCTATTTTCCCCAGGAGACGGCATGTAAGATGCAAATGAGGGCCGGTAGCCCTTCCGGATGCACCTGTTTTTCCCAAAGCATCACCAGCATATACCATTTCCTGATTCTTTACCCAGATTTCAGAGAGATGACAATAACTCAATGTATAGTTGCCTGCCTGCAAGGTGATGTAATGTCCTGCGATAGGATCATAACCCACTGTTTTGATAAAACCATCAAACATGGCATATACCTCTTCATATTTAGCAACTAGGTCAATGCCTTGATGATTCCTTTTTTTCCCAGTGAATGGGTCAGACCTTATTCCGTATGTTGAGCAGATTTGAATGCTCTTTAAGGGATAGCAGACACTTTGGTACTTGTCTATCCAATAGTTCGCGGCTTCAGCAGATCCTTGTGCCAGAACATTTATGGGCAGCCAGAGCAAACTTGTAATCATCCATTTCAATCTTTTCATCATTTCTACCTTATTTATATAATACAGGGTGCAAAGGTAAATGGAAAGATTGAATTTATAGGTAGAAAATGAATTGAAGTTATTTTTTAACACAAAAGCAGTTCTATTGTTAATATATTGTCATAGATATGTTAAAAATAAAGTTTAATTATGCAGAGGAGGAAAAATTCATTTTTTAGCATTACCTTTGCCGAAAAATTTAGATAAGGTATGACTAAGGTAGAAAGATTTCAGGATAATGAGATTCCTTATGAGCTTCTAGCTTCATTTGGACTCTCGCAAGAAATGGTAGATGACCTTCCACAGAAGGTATTGGAGCAGTTGCTCTCTGGGCAACGAACTCCACTTCTGCCGATTTGCAATGTAGATGAGAATGGAAATTGTAATAACTCTCTTGCAAGACTTTCTCTAGTGAGGACAGAAGATGGCATTGATGTCATCTTCATGTCCTGCTGGAAAAGCAAATTGCTGGAAGAGTTTGAATTACAGCAGCAACAGGCTCTCAAAAACGGAAGAGCCCTATATTCAGCTGAAAAAAATGCGTATTATCAGTTGGATTATGCTACCCAGCAGATTGTTTCCATGCCGGCCTATGTAATACAGCATAACATGCGTGTACTAGGCAGACAATTGGATATGGAAGTCTCTGATCTGGAGCAGCTCAAAGGAGGTGACGTTCTTTGTCTGATTCAGGAGGACAAACCAATTTCGTTGGGAATTGACCTGATGCAGGATATAGGTATTCGTGTAGTGAACGGAGATAAAGAACAGTGGCAGAGAGAATTCACTGGAGACGAATTTCCTCTTTACAGTTTTGGCATCAGCGGTTGTTGGGTGAATGATGGGCATTTTTCCTATGTGAAGGAAGAAGACTATACTCAGGACATGTTAGATGCATTGGCTGAGAGAGTGAACCAGGTAAAGAGAGCTGCATTCCATCGCTAGTATTCATTTTTAAAGGATAACAGGTATGATACTAAGTGGATTTCAAGAGGAGCATCAGCTTCTCGATTGGTATGAGCAGGATTCAATCTCTGCTCTGCAATATATTGAACATCATTCAATAGGTATGATCAACCGCTTCAAGAAGTGGTGTCAGGAGAGTGGAAGCAGTGAAGATGAAGAATCTGCCAAGTATTTTTTAGATGAATATAATGGATTATTCTTGGACACTGTAGTCAGTAAGAATGAGAATTCAACTGCAGCAGATACTTCTATGTTTCATCAATGGTGTGAGAACAGCGAGTTTTTGGATGAGCTATATTCATCTAAGCCCGCCCTTCATGTGACTCTCTGGCGATATCAGAATCCGTGTTCCACTGATAAGCAGAAATGTGCCCATGACTTGGATGTTTCCACAGGGGAAATTGAGAAATGGTGGTCTGTAGTGGATTTCTTGAATTTTGAACATGGAGGGAATTATCAGCCAATAAGGTTGGACGAAGAATCCATATCAATGGCGATTTTGTATGTTTGCCAACTACATATATAGATAAGCTTTTAAATTATTATCCAATTGTTAGTACTATTGTGTCATTCGTGAGAATAGCATAAGTAACAGATTTTTTAAAAAGTTTGAACCGACTCATAGCGTATTATGAATAATTATATTCTCAAATCGCATCGCTTGTGATGAGTAGTGCGATTTTAATTATTCTGCAAAAGACACAGCGGTTTTTCCTTAATGGGAAACCGCTGTTATTTTATATTGTTAACTTTTTTTCTTAAAACGATCAACTTTTTTATAGCCTCTTCCATATCGTTTTCCTTTGACACCAATTAAGCCACCTTCGAAGAAGTTGATAACATCGTCCTTATGAAGTTTTGAAAGCATGGTATTGAAGGTATCTTCTCTTGTAGAAGGTCTTAATTCCTGAATTTCTAAGAGGAGTTGGTCTCTTTCAAGAGGGAGAGAGCATCTGTTGAGTACAATTTCCACTGCTTTAGCAACACTCAACTTTTGGGTAGATAGCTCCTTTTCTGTAAGAGTTACCTCTTTTGGAGTGGCAGCAATCAGTTCAACCTGCTTTGCCTGTTTTGAAAAAGACGCCATATCAACATTGAGCGTGAGTCCCAGGATATCGGACATGATACTTTTGAGAACATTGATAAACAGTTCGCTATCTTTACCTTTTAAAGAGGTTCCCTGTTTCCAATAGCGTCCCTTGAATGCAAGGCCGGTAAGTTCTTCAATATCCTGTGGGGTTGCTTCCTCTTTATTGAAGAGACGATTATTGGCTACATTGAGGAATGATGCGTATGAAAATGTTGAAAATTGGCTTGGTACAAGATAGGTATATGTTTTAGCGGCTTCATCTGTTGAAGAAGGATTTTTAAGATTAATCATACTCATCCCTTTTACCAGAGCTATTAAAAAAGCCATGCTGGCGTATGAGAGATTTGTATTTTCAACCTCACAGATTCCTTTATAGTCGAGGTTCTTATCCGAGATAAAGTTCATGGTAAAAATACCATAGTTAGTCCATTCTGTAGAATGGAGCAACTGCTGGAGTGTGGAATCTTCTGGTGCACCCAAGCCTCTGTTAACGCTATCTATATAGCGACGCATTGTTTCCACCTTATCCCAATTGGTAGGGGCGTCCTCTGCGGATGAAGATTTTCTTATTCCAGCAATAATGCCTAATCTGATTACATCCGGTGAGACAGACTCATTCAAGTAGGATGCCAGCTTGGCAAATAAATTAGGACTCCAGTTGTATTCTTCAACTGGGTAATAATTCATATCATCCTGATAGTTGTCATTATCGTAATATTCTTGATACATATTTATTTCGAAGATTCAAGTTAATTAAAATATTTGCGCAAAAATACTAAAAATAAATGAAAGCGCCAAATTTTAAGATAACTATTTGTGGCTTAAACCTTTATTTTTCAGTACATTGTGTTTTATTTGGATTACTTCTACACTTATGCTACAGATGGGGAAATAGGAGAGAAAAGAATCACACTGGTTGATTCTTTTCTCCTTGATTCTCGTGCTCTTTATCTGCATATGAATATGATCAAGATAAAGAGCAGGATTGCAAGAACTATTGTTGCAGTTTTGAATACCATATACATAGGGCTATTCTTAACAGTATTATTAAGTTGCTCTGACAACTCCAAATTTCGTTGCTTGACTTCAGACAACTCTTTTACAGCCTGTGTATTTTGAGCAGTGAGTTTCCCCAATGACGATTGCAGGCTATGATTTGTCTCTTGCATTTTTTCAAGGCTTTTGTTAAACTCTGTTTGCTGTACCTTTTGCTGATTTTGCATATCAAGCAGTGTTTTGCCTTGTTGTACCAGCTGTTTTTGGAGATCTGCATTGACCTTTGAGGCTGCGTCCATCTGCTCCTTGGCTTGTCTTTGGGTCTGTTCATTTGCCTTTCTGAGAGCCTCTGTTTGCAATTTGAGTTGCTCCTGATTGTCCTTTTGCGCTTTGGTGAGTTGAGCAATCTGCCTATTAGATGCATCTGTTTGTTCCTTGTGTAACTTCTGCATTGCCTCCAACTGCTTGGTGAGATCCTGATTTTTCTTGTTGGAATCAATGATCTGCTGCTCATATTGTTTCTTCACCTCTTGGATTAGGACAGCGCGTGAATTATTTCGCTTTTCATTTACAGCTTCTACAATATCTCTGAAATAGGTGCCTAAAGCAAATGGAATGGGAATGACCTTATCTGCGATGTTTTTAATGAAAAGATTTTCCTTCTCATGTCCCACGCCATATATCCAAGCTGTCGTGAGGTTAGCAAGAGTCTCAATGATTGATATTTCATCAAGTTTTTCGATGCCGGAACCTCCGCCTCTCACGATGGAAATAACATCATACTTCTGGGAATCAGCTTGAAGAAGGACATTCTTTAGAGCTTGCGTATTTGCGAAACTTACCCGAATATCTATGAAATCAATATGCGATCTGGCTGCCACCAATCCTTTTTCAAAGTCCGCATTGGTAATGGATGTATCTGCGTAAATCAGTGCTACTTTTGGTCGGTTATTTGTAAAGAGTATATTCTCCAGGATGCTATCGACGTTCTTGTAGCCCTTTTGCTCCTTCACTCTTCTGAGTTCTGCCCGTTTAATCTCATCCTCAGAGATAGCTATGTCCTTCACTTTTTCCAGACGTGAAACATTCAAAAGAATTTGTATGTACCCATTTGGAACGACCTTTCTGTCCAATGTACCATATACCGTGATGAGATTGCCATTTTTAAGGGTGTCTCTCAGCGCAACAGGGACAATGATGGTAATGCCATCTGAACCGGTTTCGTCTTTCAGATGGTCATATGCTATTGGTCCGTATATCTTGTCTGATTTGACATATACACCCTTGAGACATACAAGCGTCATGTTGATTTCCTTGTGCGTGAGGAAATTTCTAAAGATATTGAGCAGTTCCGATGGTTGGTAATAACTACCTGGAACTAATGTACTTGCATCATTCATTTTCTACTTTTGATTTCAATCACATTGATAATAGGATACTGGATTTTGACCAAGATTTACAAGATGTCGGATATCTTTTTCAAGATAAGGTGAGTCATCCTGTTCCTTCCCCTTACATTCAAATCTTCCATGATAACGGGAATCGGTAGCAGGTATCCAAACTGTGGGGCTTATCACTTCCTTTACGATCCCATCCCCATGCCCAATTACTAAATTGCCCTTGGAGATTCTATTCTTGGATACCCGCCAATATTTTCTAGTAGCTTCATATCTGGATGGACGATAGTATTCACTATGTCTATCTGTACAATTAAAGGAGTTCTTAATGTTTACAAAAAGGATCCTATCTGTTGGTGATGGTCGAAGAGGTTCTATCATGATGTATTGTTTTTTTGTGCAAAATTACAAAAAAATTATGAAATAACTCAGGTCTACTTATGATTTTTGAATTCTTTGGGTTTGTTTCTAGGAAAAAAGCCCCAGGATTTGTACTCCTAGGGCTCTTTTTATCTGGCATATTTACTTTTGGATGCATGTGGCAGCATGGTATCTTCTTTATGATCATGAGCTTGCTCATTCTCACCTTGCTTGGTATCGGCAGCCATGTTTTCCTGGCTTTCAATAATGCCATTGCCATCTACATCCATGTCGATGGGGGTTGAGGTTCTTAAATCAATACCCTTATCTGGGGATTCTGCTTGATTGGCTTTTTCTACATACTGGAAGATGATATTCACAGCATGTTCTGCAGATGTCAAGGCATGTTTTGTGAATCCTGGATCTTGTTTGAGAAGGTCTTTCCAGTATTTGTTGTAGTCCAGGCCTTTCACGTCAAACTTACATCTTTGGCCAATCATGGCTCCGCCCATATGTGCTAGAAGTTCTTCCTTTACCAAATGTTCATATCTGGTAAGTTTAGCAGCTTCCTTGCGAGTACTACGCACTAGGCCTATTGAAAGGTCTCTCATATAGTCATCCTCTGATTCAAATAACTGATGAGGTGCAAGGTGAATGGCATCTTCCTTAGCACTATAGCTGACCAGACCTTTTCTGCCATCAAAAATTACCTGTGCAGGATATTTGCCTTTTTCGGTAAGCATGCCTATCACAGAAGTTTGTTTCGATGCAGAAACCTTACATGATTTTCTAAGTTGCTCCCATTTCTGAGGATGTTCCATAGAAAAATTGGTTTGCTCAATATTATATACTGTTTGCAAATTCTTCCCATCTGACAGACAGAAACCTTCTTTGCTGATATCAACCTTGAGATTTTCTCTCTTAATATCATCAAGCGTCATGTAGATAGGAACCTCGTATCCCTCCTTTTCCGTCAGGATGGAAAGAAGCAAGGATGTTTTGCTGTCAAACTTGTCTCCATTAATACCCTGAGGAAGAGCAGCATTGCTTTTAATCCATGGAAGTTCCGGATAGGTAACCTGTAAACTCAATCGGTCAGCAATAAGCTTTCCATACTGTGAGTACGCCTGCGTATGAAGGTGTTCCTCAGTATGCCACCTACCTTTAATGGGCTCGAAAAAACCATCCTCAGAAGACATATAAACCTTTTCTTCATTCTCTGGAGCATTTTCCTTCTTTTGAAGCTTCTCCTGTGAGAAATAATCACCAATCAGGGAAGATAGCTTTTTTTCGTAATGATCCACACTTTTCTGAATTTGAACTTCCATCTGATTTCTTGCCTTTAGATCCATGGAAGAGACGTTTCTTTCATAATCATCTTCCAACATCTCTTGCTCTTGAAACAGAGTCTTGATCTCGGTCTCGTCTGGAAGAAGCATCATATCTCCAGAAAAAGGATTATTGGCATCTTTCATCGATTGAACATAGTCTTTCATGAGCGCAACTTCTTGCTGGTCATTTACATGATCTTCTTTAGAGGCTTCTTTGAACTCTTTTTGAGATGGTTCTGGAGAACTGAGCACATGGCTAAGATGCTGATTGAAAGCCTGCTTGCTACCTAAAATCATGGTCAATTCCTTGGTGAGCTGAGCAAGTTGCTCAGTTTCCTCAGGTGATTTGGATTGCAGCAAGGCAATTTTAGTCACACCTTCCTTGATTAATCCCTCCTTGATGAGTTTGAGGTCATCCATATTGAGAGGTATTTCAACATTCTTTGGCTTCTTGAAAGCAGACAATTTGCCAGTGTTGGATAAAAGTACCCCATCGGCATGGTCATCGGTGGTTTGAATGCCACCAGGAGAATTTGGGGTGTACAAGATGCTATCACCTATCTTATTTCCCAAACAGGACATGAGCTTCTCCAAGTGGGCATTCAAATTATCACTTTCCAGTTGCGTTTTGACAGCTCTCAAAAGTTCCATGTGCTGGTGAACATTCAATGGGGTAATATCAAGTTGCTGCACTTTTTCCCATCTATCATTGACATAGAAGTTCACCTTCATATCATCTTTTGCATTCAAACTCCATGACAATGGAGTGATGTTCTTTTGCAGGAATTGAGAGAAGATTTGCTTACGTGAGACTGCGGGAAAGTCTCCTCCGAAATTCAAAGGGTAAGTTTTGCCTATATCTTTTTGCAAAGCCATAAAATCCTTACGAGCGGCCTCCACCTGTTCTCTTCCCTTTACCCAACTTTTTGTCTCTTCTGGTGTCAATTGCACCAGTTCCTTGGATTGAATGAGTTGCTGAAACCTCGCTAGAGGAATTTCATGAAGCTCTGGTTGTGTTGAAGGAGAAAGAAAAGTGGAATATGCTATATGTGATTCTCTTGCAGAATCACCGCCAATATAGGCATCCACTGTACAGATTCGTTCCTTGTTACCATGTCCCTGCTTGAAAAACATTCCTACCAAATCCTTACCCAGTTTATCTTCTATCATGGATTCATAGGCAGAAGGAAGAACGTAACCATCTGCCTTTAACTGGCGAAAGCGCTCTATCTGTTTATTCTTGGAATCTATTTCCTCGATGTTATCTACCCAGGTTGAAAATCTTCCTGCTTGCCATTTCACTTGGGGGAAATGGGACGTTTCTGACTTATCCCGGGCCCACTTACCAAGCTGTAAAGCCCATTTCTCCAGCAATGAGAGCTCGCTTTGAGTTGTATCCAAGAACTCCAATTCCTCTGGCGAGAAAAAACGGTCCTTAGGAAACGGCTTCTTGCCTGTTTGCTGACTTTTAGAGAAAAGGGTTTGCCATCCCTTCATGAAACGGTCTCCTTTGCTCTGACTTGTTTGATAATTCATTAATTCTTTTTTCTATTATGAATGATTAGATAGGAAAACATTGCTAGATACAAGGTTATTGCCCAGCATATATGGCAATGTTTTCCTATCTGTTCTTTTATTTCCTTCTCAGTACATGACATTTGGACTACGTATTGGCTTTCAAATCCCAATGTGATACCGAGGTGGTACGGCATCCGATCTGAAGCTTATTCTTATAGACATCCAGTTGCATGTCACCATGTACTTCCACATACTCACCGGCATTAACATTGATGTCCAAGGGCTTGCCTACAATGAACTTTACCCATGTAAAGGCTCTGTTCTCACCATCCTTATCAGAAGAAAAGGCCGAGAATACCTTGAACGAAGTGCCCTTTTTACTGGTCATGGTTTCAATACCCTTGTTTCCGATCTTGCCTTTAAACTCCATAGCTCCTTCCAGACGGTCTGGGAGAGAGGAATCGTTCTGCTCAATGGCTCCTTCCGAACGGAGATTGAAATAAAGATTCTCTTCCACCTTCTTGATAAAGAGATTTCCATGAACAGTGACACGGCGTCCTGCCTGATAGTTGGCAGCTGTAGTCTGGTCTCCTTCAGCCGTTACTCCAATATGAAGTTCCTTGACACTCTTGTCCTTTCCCTCAATAGGAACGATGATGGTAAAAGCAAGGAATTTTCCACCTTCCTTATTCTGCTTTTCAACTGCGCTGCTGACAATGATGCCGCACGCGGTAACATTACATTTGATCATATTTTCTTGTTTTAATGATGATACAATTCTTAAATTTATGCTTGTTTGAGACCGACAGTCTGCTTATTTTCTGGACATTCGGTTTCAAAAATAGTACTTGCGAGGACGTGCAGCTTTGATGCATCCACTTTCTCCCTCTCTCTCTTTACCAGTTGGCATTCCGTCTTTTCCTCGTCATTCTCAGTCAATCTGGCCTCCCTATTAACTACAGCCTGCATCTCATTGACCTTTATCTTAGCTGCCATGACAAGAGCTGCTGAAAAGAGAGTGGAGATCAGCTCAGAAAAGGCATCTTTGTTATTAACCATACCAGTTTCACTATTTTGACTCATCAAATATCCGAGCCATTTGGTTGGATCATTGGACTGAGTAATGTTGGCAAGAAGATTTTGTGCCTTATCTTCCTGGGATATAGGATGAGCGACGGGTGAATATTTGCTTCTTTCCTCTGCCAGAAGGTCTTGCCCATTTCTCAAAAGAGGTGTATCGTTACTGGTTCTACCTTCTATTGCTGCGAGATAATGAATCGGATTGAACGCCTCTATTTTGCCGGAAGCATCCTTGATTTTTGTCTCAAAATGCAAATGTGGACCTGTGGATCGGCCAGTATTGCCCGATATTCCAATCTGTTGTCCAGCCTGAACGACCTGACCTTCCTTGACATTTATTTGGCTCAGGTGCATATAGATACACTGGAGCTGAGTTCCATCGTCCTTGTCATATGCGATCTTAATCATATTACCGGTAGCCTTTCCATAGCAGGCAGAAATGACCTTGCCCTGATTTTCTGTCGCATACACTGGCAGATTCTTGCCTCCTGTTGCGATGTCTATGCCTCCATGCAGATGATTTCCTCTATCTTCATGGAACATACCTGTTACTTTGAGATTTCTGAAATCAATGGGGAGGGATAGGGTGGTGGGCATTCTAGGAAGAGACTGTTCACCCTTCCTTGCATACCCGATATTGACACCTTGTTTCTGGGCTTGCAGAACTGCCATCTGATCATATCGGTCAAGATGGTAACGTTGAATTTCATCAAGCAGGTCTTCCTTATAGGTAGGACTGCTCGCATATCCACCTTTCACAATGCCATTAATCCAGCCTCTATAGTCTTGGGAACTTTTTGAGGCACAATATTTCTGGTATCTGTCCAACAGAAGAACCTTGGAATGATCCTCCACACTGGCATTAACCCCGGAATACACTCTGAATGCTTCCGGATAACCATGATCATCCACATGGTAGCTGACAGGCCCCTTCCATGATCCACCCTGCTTCACTCCAAAGAAATTGGAACTTTCACGTGCAAGACGCGATGTACCAAAAGTACTCTCAAATCCCATTTGAGCAAGGGTGATGGATGCCGGGATGCCATATTTGATTTGTTGTTCAATGGCCACCTGGGCATATTTTGCATAAAATGCATTTTTATCTATTGCCATATCATTTGGGTTGGTGATAGCCATGGGTATTCCCCATGGCTAGTTATTATCGATGAAATCCTCTATGTGAACTTGCTTCCTGATGGGAGTCCTCCTTTTCTCCAGGCTCTTTTTCGGCCACATTTCTTCCCTCATTTTCAAGAACTTGCTGCTGATTATTTCCAGCAGTTTGTTGTATCTGAGGAATAAATGTAACGGCAGCTACAGCCTTTTTATATTCAGCCATGTCATCAGCGAGCCAGAGATTGTACCACTGTTGCTTGGATATTGGCTTCTGCATTCTTTCTCCATCCACAGTGGCAATGACTACCTTCACCTTCGGGTCATCCTTGTCGGCACAGATTCTAACCTTCTCAATGCGGCTCATATCAATACCTTCGGTATTTGGCACAATGAGTTGCTGCTTGGATTCTGGATATCTGTAACCTATATCATAATATTTCTGGGCCAGAGCCTGATGCATTTCCTGCTTGTTGGCCTTGCCCATGACATTGAAATAGGCATTGAGATGTTCCTTCATCGGATAGATAGAGAATGATTTTTCATTCTCTGGCTTGATGAAGAAGGCATACTTTCCCTCAGAGTCCTGGATAGCCTGAAATTTCTCAATCTTGGTTGCCTGCTTTTCTGTAAGCTGGCTTGATACATCGATGGTTTGATGAATTTCTAGCGTAAACTGCTTGAGCTTGCTGACAGTCACCTCCTTGTCCTTATAATAACTGTTTGGTTCCTTTAGTGCAAGACTACCACCTGCATTATAGAAGCTTACCTCTTTTACGTCTTCTTTCTTCAGAGCTATACCAATTCTCTTCTTACTCATACCTTGCACCTCGTTATTCACAAGCAAGGAGGCACCCGATGGCAGGATGACATCTGCAGTTTGCTGCTTTCTGTCAAGTACTACGACCATTTCCTTTGCCTCCATGGAAGGAAGTTTGTTGAGGTCTGCAGAGATGGAATAATCTTTACCTGTTAAGAGAACATCTTTTGTTGGCAACTGACCTCGGATGGCATCATAGTTCACTTCTCTTTTTTCTACAAGGTTGTCGATCGTCTCGATGGCATTGTTCACGTCACGCTCAATCATACCCATTAAGTTCCCGTTTTCTCTCAACTCTCGTTCCCAGTAGGGGATAAGTTGCTGGCTTTCCTTTGACAATGTAGCAGGGAGTCCCTGTCTTGCCATCAGCACACCGGCGGAAAGTTCGCTAATGAGTAATTCATGCTTGGCATCATCCGCTGGTAAAAGGCTGTTTCGCCCTGAACGGTCCAGACGCTTTGCATCACCAGTGGTTGCTACTACGGAACGGTATATGTCATTTGCCTTCATAATGGCATTTACTTGCTCATTTCCTTCCGTCTTGCTCATGCCACTTATGAAAAGCGTATTCTCCTTGCTATCGAATTTGGCATCTTGTAGTACATGAACTCGCTCATTCTTAATACCGGAAGCCTTACAAACAGCATCAGCTATCTGGTAGGCATGGGAGAGAATCTTGGTGGCAGGTGCTACATCCTTACTGATTTTCGTCTCCAGGGGATTGTCACAGATAGCGACCCGGTTTCCAGCCCTGATTACTTTAGGGAGCACCGTATCAAGCGCATAGCTTGGAAACGATAAGTAGGACGTTTTCTTACCATCAATTTCCTTTTCCTTATCCTGGATACCAATTACGGGAGCAATCGTCTTAGCCTTATCTCCATAGATTTCATAGGAGCTGCCTTTCTTGATAAAGACTACAACCTCAGGATGCTTTTGTTCCTGATCCTTGATAAACTGTAGAGCAGACTGTGAACTAGATGCATTCTTAGCTGTCTCCACGAATTTCTCAATCTTTTGCCCATTGGCCTTGAGTAATGCCGAATATTGCTCAGAATCACTGGCAGAAAGAATCGTTTGGTCTATGTTATAAACATGATGACGCTGGCGATGGGCATGGACTGCATAATTGGACTTTTCCATATCTGGGAGAGCATTATACTGCTCCTTAGAAATGGTGTCATTATGGTTCGTGACATTCTGGTATTCCCATTTGGTCCAGTTGAATGGAAGCGAGCTTTGACCTCTCCTGACTGACATGCCACTTTCCTTTGCCTGGTTATAGGTGGAATAAAGATTGGTCTTATAGCCTTGCTGATCACTATGCAGGTTCATCATGATGTTATTGAATGCTGTGATTGGCTTCTTGGAGGCCAAAAACTCAGCATTGCTCTTACCCTTTTCATTCATCCAGACGCCTTCATGTGATTTTGCCATCTCCAATGCTGCAAGAAGAAGGGCTGCATGTGAAGCTGCCTTGGTCTCACTTTTCTTCTCTTCCTTATCTTCATGGTCGCTCTCCACAGAAGCTTTGTCTTCCTTTTTGACTTCCTCATTGCCTTCCTGGTGCTTTTGCGTCTCCTGTTCCTGAGCCTTTTCTTCATGATATTTCACATGTTGCTCATCATCCACGATCGTCTTTGCTTCTTTCTCTGCTTCATGCATAGGAACACCGGTGGCTTCGATTTGCTCAGCAACACCTACAACATCTGTTTGGATGTTGCTGTCTTCATGTGGAGTTTCATTCTGTAGAGGAAGCTTATATTCATCTTTTTCTGCCAATACCTTATAAATTTGCGTCATATTTTCTGCCATGGACAGATTGACGTTATAAGCCTGGCTATAAACTTCCTTGAAAACTCCTTCTTCCTTTTTGCCAACCTGAACAAGGTTGGTGGCAGGATCATATTGGAAATCAAGAATCTCACCATTAGGCATATGATATGCCGGATTAATCTGCTCAGAAAATTTCTTTACAATGGAAGCATACTCATTTTGCTGTTGAGTATCAGCAACCGAGTCTTCTACCTCCTCATTTTCCTCCTGTATTTGATATTCAGGCATTTCCGAGAGTTGCTCTTCAACATTCTGCAAATTCTTATCTAAACCTGCCGAATGGTCGTACGGGAAACTGTAATGAACAGACAAGCCAATATTGGTAAGGGTTCCCACGTTTAGCGAATCCTTCTCCTTATTATATTCAAAATAGAGAACGTCTCCGTTAGGCATGGAAAAGGCAGGAATACTGGCCTTTATCGTATCCAACTCCTTTTGTACCATGTCCTGGGCGATGGCCTTCACATCCTGACTGGCATCATTCTCCAAACCATATTGCTCTATAGACAGTTTAATATCTTCCTCACTAACTCTGCGTAGGAGTTCATAGGTTCCACCCAATGAATTGTTATAAACCAGGGCATAATGGTCGTTTTCAACAAGCAGGTCATCACCACTTTGACTGGTGGCATTTTTTCTGGTGTTATGCTGTGAGAGACTATCACCTTGATCATATTGCTGGGTCAAAGTGAGGAGTTCATCCCATTTTTCCTTATTGGAGAAATCATCAAACTCTTGTGTATTATCCACGCTCTGCAGGTACAGATAAGAGAAATAATACTCATTCTTTGGCTTTGTCACACTATCCTGGCTTGTCTTGCCTTCTTCGTTAGAATCCTTCATGTTATTATCTGTATTTTGTGAACTATCCACTGTTTCTTGCGCTTTTATATTGGGCAGAAGGGAAGCACCTAAAGAGAGAAGTTTCTCATCACTCACCTCTTCAATCCAACTGCCTAGTACCTCATTGTCCTGGAAATACGCTCTGAGTTCAGGAAGACTTTCCAATGCAAGGACTGTATGCTCGCTATCTTTATCAGACGTAATCTGGGTCATGAGGGATGAAAAGTAAGCTTCTGGAGAGGAGAGTGGCTTCGTGATGGAATCAGATACATTTTCCTCCTTCATCACGTTCTGCTGCTTGATCTTCTCCAGCTGTTCCTCATTCTTGATTTGCTCTTCAATGCCATCGAGGTTGCCTTCCATGAGCGGCTTTTCACCCAATGCTACTTTTTGCTTGTCAATCTCTTCCAAAATCATGCGCGATGCCTTATTCACGTCCGACATAAGCGTTGTAATGAACTTTGGCTTTTCACGCAGCGTTTGAATCCAGCTGTCTATATAGGCGGCATTGTTATCAGAAATTCTGCTAGAGAAGCCTAGTGCATTGCCTATCACAAATGCTGTGGTCTCTGCAACAAGTTCCTCCTTGGCATATTCCTCAGAACCAAACTTGCTTTTTGGCAGACGGTCAAGTCGCGAGGGATGACCGGTAGAGTGGGCCATTTCATGCAGGGCAGACGAATAGTATTCCTGACCATCCTTGAAGATCTCATCCTCTCCCTCATGAATCTTGAACTGTGATTTCATCGGTACCTTAATGAAGTCTCGGGTCTTATTATAGCTTGCACCAGGCACTTCCTCATTAACCTGAATAGGGCACACCCACTCCTGCTTCTCAAACATTCTGTCAAGTGGTTCATTCTTATACATCCCCACATCGTCACTCAATGTGGTTGGCGTGAAACGGGAAATAATGGCATCATACTTTTTCTTATTCACTTCTTCCAAAGTGGTTTGGTCAAGATTCCACTCGTTATAGACCATCAGATAGGGACGAACCTGACATTTAGCCTGCTCCTCCTTATCCATGGCAAGGTATTTGTCTTCACTGATGCGCTTTCCGTTTTCGTCTTTCACACTCAGTCCCCATTTAAACACTGGCACAGAAGCCTCTCCCTTTTTAATCAAGGCTCCATTGTCTCGTGCTTGCTTGGAGGTCATGTAAACAGGAACATGGTAACCCTTTATCATGGTATGCATCTGCAGAAGGAATGCATTTCCTCCTACATAAGGTCTTCCATTGATGTTCTGAGGAAGTCCTACCAGTCTATCACCAGAAGTCCATCCTTGTTCCCAGTTCTTTGTTTTACAGGCTTCCAAACGCTCAATCATCATATTGGCAAATTTGTCCAATGCTCTGTCAATACGAGTAGGTCCGTCCTCTTGTGAGGCAGCCTTATTCAATTCTTCGAAATCCATAAATGATATATATGATCGTTATTAATCTATGTAATGTTCAGCTGTCCCATAACGCTGAATCTGATGGCAAAATAAAAGAAAAGTTTTGGATTGAACACCCTAAACTAAATTGATTTTTATTTTTAACTTAAATCCTCTTCAATTCAAAGTTTTTGCCTTGAAATGTGTTAAATTTAGCACCTCTATCTGACATGACTTTTTCTGATATTATGTTCATATTCCTTCTATTAACCATTAAGACTTTGTGAAATTGGGGCTCTATCAGGCGATAATTTCCATTAAGAAATACCATCAATTACCTTCTTAGAAGTGTTGGCAAGATTCATGCATAGTTTCCTTTTCCTTGTCTTTTCATCTTCTTTCAGTCTATTTGATGCCTAAGGAATGCTGCTGTTGAAGTTCCTGATGAATACCTCTTTCATATTCTCGTTCTGCGAAGGCATTATTCTCATCGTATTTCTTCAAAACGGCATTGGCCAATGTGGATAAGGGGAGGTTTCCTCTCTCGTAAGCATCGATTGCACAATCAGAGATTTCTATGACACATGGCTTTCCGTCAATGTCTGCAATCATACTTGTTCCGCTGATGGCCGGATTTGAGATTCTCGGATTCAGCTTTTCTTCCTCATATTGCCTGTAAGAAACCCGCTGTGGTGAAGCCGGTTTGGCCAGTCCCAATGCTGCATGACCAGCATTGTTGAGCAAATTGGCACCTCCAAAACCAAGCAGAAGGAGTTTGAGAAGGGGACTTTTGACAAACATGCCACCAAAGATGGCAGCAAGTGGCAGCAAATTGTCATTCACCTGTAAGTTAGGATTTTTGCCCGTGAACATGCCTATCATCATGTCTGGCAGCATGGCCAAAACGTAGCCCATGTTCTTGGTGACATCACTGAAACCGGAAAGTCCCATCTTATCCAAGGCATCAGCCCAACCGGCATTTAACTCTTGAAAAGAGGCCTTATTACTTGTCATCTCATACCTAGAGGAATCTTGTCTTTGAGTTTCTTCCTCAGGACTACTAGAATGGTAAGCTGAAGATGGGGAAGAATCTGTGGATGATGGATTTGCTTGATTGATAAAGCTATTGAGCTTATCCATATTAGAATCCCAGGTATCTTTCTTGGGAGCTTTCGCCTGACCAGACGCCTGTTTCTTTTCACAAGCTACAGCAGCCGTAGCATAATCCATGGCTCTTTGACTAACCTCTTTAAGGGTCATGCGTTTACCACCAATACTCATCCATGATTTTTTCTCCCTCGACATCTCCATAGCAATGGCATAAAACCCGGAGGCACATTGTTCACAGCGTTTCTTCCCCAGTTTCATCATCCATTCCGGCGGTTGGTTATTGGCACGAAATGGAACGGTTTGCTTCGAAAAGTTTTCCCTTATCTGAGCCAGCAATTTACCTGTCTGATTTTTGTTTGCGGCATAGAAGGAGTCCATTTCTTTCTTGCTTCGTGTTGTGAATGAAGGCCTATATGTTTTTATCTTTCGCTCCAACTGCCCATTCAACTGATAAATCAACTCTGAATTTCCCCTTTTGATGGAATCACTGGCTGTTTGAATCTTCTTGATGGCATCCTCATCTTTAAGTGCGAACTTACTGTCTTCCTTGGCATATTTCTCATTTTCCCAGTTTCTGGCATGGTTCAGTGCGAAGCCTGTTCTCAGGCCACCATCAATGGCTACACCACTCCAAGCAGAATTCAGGAAAGCAGCGGCTTTTGGCGCCACTTTGATTCCAGCCTTAGTTGCACCTTTTACTATGAGGGAACTACCGGAGCCGTAACCTCCTGTCACCGCAGCATCAATGACCATGGAACCTCCCATGGCTGCACCCTGTTCCCAGATATTGGGATTATACAGGTCATCTGCTTTTTGAGCGATGAGAGAATCATGCTCACCTGCTTTGGGACCGATTTTTGGAAGCAGTCCCAATAAACTGTCATCAAATGCCTTTCTTGCAATGTAGGTAGCACTGTTCTTGGGAACTCTCTCTCTGGCCAGCTGCTCAATGATAAGTCCCTGAAATCGATTTGCCACATAGTTTTCTGCAAAGGCTGCGAGTTTCTCTGAAGATTTACCTCCATTTTGTCTGATGAGTTCCTTATAGAAGGAATCAAGAAATGTCTGATAATCCTTGGCAAATTTGGTATCTTTTCCCCATCTGTGCTTACATTGCCTGATTATGTCATCTGATGATTTCTTGTACCATTTTCCGCACACTTTCAGCTGATTGTCAGCATTTTGAAGCTGTACATCCACTGGCACGAATGGAGACTCGTTTTTCTCCAAACGATTGATAAATTCCTCGGTTTGCTTTTCTCGGAGATTTCTTACCTCCTTTACCAGCGTTGGCGCCATATATTTGCTGAAATATTGGCGGATACAGTAGTCAACTTGCGCCAAATTCTGATATTTGTTCTCTTTAGCCATTATAAAAATGATATTAAAAGCCCAGTAGCTGCTGTCGTGCCTGCTCAATGGCCTTATGATAAACTGTCATTTGCTTGGGATAGAACCTTGTTAGCCAATCATCATGAGAGATCTCATCATTGATGAACTTGATGGCTTGCTGACGAGTTACCTCAATGGCGTTTTCTCCCCTGTCTCTTCCATTGAACCAAGCCTTGGTCCAGGATCTTCTTCCTGAGGCATCGAAATAAACATAGGCTTCATGTTTGACATCATAACTCTCAACGTGTATGCTCAAATCTGACAGAGGGTCCACCACTAGGCCGTCTTGGGCAACTTGATGAGAAAGTTTTTTTTTTGAGCCTCGTTCCAGGAAGCAGGACACGCATCATGGCGAAGCCAGGCATAGCTCAGGAAATCTTCAATGAGAAGATTCTGGATTTTCTCAGCCACTGGCAGGCTTCTACCGGTGAGACCTAGAGGATTAGCCATATCAGGAAGCTTTTCGAAGAAATAATTGCGTTCTGCAGCCTCAGATATGACATGTTTGAGGGTGGTCTGCAGTCTATCTGAGGGAGTATAGCTGCCCAATCTCAGTTCATTCATGTAGGCAGGGAGCCAACGCATCATCATCATCAGAATTTCATCCTGCTCCTTATCATAGTGAGTCTTGGGCTTTCTGCTACCCAATTGCTCTGTAGTGGGCGCATTGTTGATACCCATTGCTGCCAGCTGCTGGATATTAGCCCAAATCATGGCCAGGAATTCCAGGGGATCGATGGTGACACCATCAAATCTGACTTCCAAATGAAGGAATTGACCACTCTTGCCGATTTCCTGTCCGGCCCTGATACTGGTTCCGTAAGGACAATATGCTTCGGTGATATGACCGTACTTCACCTCGTATTTGCCATATTTGGCTATGATATAATCTTCATGAATACTGTCATGACCTGCACCGATGACTGTACCGGTGGCAATAGAGTAGAGAGGTTTCCCACTGGTTAGAAGATCCACACCATGGTGCTCAAATTTCTGCCCACCAGTTGGATGTTGCTGCAATCCAAATCCCAACGTGGTCTGCAGTTCCTCATCATCCCTGAGGGGAAATGGCATCATGAAGCCACTTCCCGACTCAAGGAGCATATCTTTATAGTTCTTTTTCATTCAATTTTACTATTATTGTTTGTGGATTACAATTTCATACTTCTTGGACGGTTTACCACTTCTCCGTCCTCTGCAGCAATTGGATATTCCAAACTCTTATACCTATTCTCTGGCTCCATGGAAGCATGTGGCTGCCTAACTTGCGGCACATATTGCTGAGAAGGATTTTGCTGTTGTTGTTGAACCTGCTGATATGGGAGCTGACGATTGTTGATATTCTTCAAGGTCATACCTCCCAGAAGCAGACTGGCTGCTCTTCCAAGCCACCCAAAACGTCCGAACATCATATAGGCAGACAATGCCAAAGAAAGAATATTCATCTTTGTTACGGCACCGCCTGAAACCTGATTCACAAGATGGTTCATACCTCCCATCACATTGTTCAACATGCCATCCTGGTTTCCCATGTCGGGATTGCTGGCCTGGTAAAGATTAGGAGTTTGCTCTGTCGTGGGATCATAGTAGCCACCACTTCCATTGCTGACCATACCATTACCCACGTAATTCTTACCCATTTGGTAAAGGTCGGTACCTTCACCCACCACGTTGCCTAGAGTATTCTTACTGAATTGGTAAAGGTCAACTCCTTCATTTACTACTGAATCAGCTGCATTTGTAACCGTATCATAAATACCCGGCGCTTTTTCACCAGCGACTGCTTGTCCAACCATACCACCAAGGCCGTTTTCTGTAGCATTCTTACCTCCAATGAAGTAGAGAAGAGGGTTGATGACACCATCTCCGGAAACTAAACTGTATCCACCCAGACCAAGAGCTGCATGCCAACCAAGAACTTTTGGATTCTTAGCGTAGAACTTCGCTGCTTTTTTGAAGGAATTTTCCCCATTTGCTGCTTCTTTTGTTGCTTTTCCTGCTTGCTCTGCAGATTCTTTTGCCCTTTCGTTCACCTTTTCTGCAGCTTGTTCTGTACTATGAGCTGTTTCTTTCGGTGTTTCCTTGCCTGTTTTAGTTTCACCTTTTACGGTTTCAACTGTTTTCTTTTCTTTCTTGATAACCTGCTCTACAGTTTCCTTGCTAGTTTTAATAGATTCCTTTTCCTTGGAAATCACATTAAACCTTGGCTTAAAGGACGGAGTTGGCAGAGATTTTTCCCATGCCAGGTAGCCGCTATCCTTGAAAACCGGAGGTCTTACTGGCCTTGTCGGTATAACAGGACTTACTGGGACAACTGGCTTTCCAGGGATAGCCGGGTTTACTGAAGGCGAGGTTGTTTGTCTGGAGAAGTGACGGGAAAACCAATTCCTGACACGTTCTGTAAAAGAAGGCCCAGACGTGGAATTTGCCACTGCAGGTTTAGCCTCTTTTGGTGATTGCTTCCACAGACCTCCCCAAAAATCCTTCATCTGAGTTTTCCATCCTGTCTTGCTCTGATTAAAGGCAGGGGTAAAACTAGGTGGTGAAAGGGATTTCTCCCAAGCACGATAGCTGGTTGGCTTTGTCGTAGCAGGAATGGAAACCTTGGCATCCTTAACTATGCCTTCAACATGTTTTGCTCCTTCTACAGCTTGTTTTCCTCCACGAAAGAGATTCTTTCCTTTTTCCAGGGCTGTTACGCCCAATTCTTTCCAAAATCCCATATCATATTGCTTTTATCTGTTAATCTGGATAATTTAAATTCACGATGGCTCTCACCTTATGGCGCATGGTCTTGGGCGTTTCTATGATACCTCCATTCACGGAAGAGCAAAGCCAAGCCTGATAGCCGGGGTTTTCCTTCACCTCTGTGGATGTCCAGTACCAGGTATCCTCAGATAAGTCGATAGGTTGCCCTCCCAGCCGCATGATCAAAGGATTGATAGAAGGGGCATTTCTTATCAGGACTCTCTGTTCTGCTACGCTAGGAATGAAATCACTTTGCCCTTTAGAATGAAAATGGAACATTTCCTGAGCAATAGGTGAGCCTTTTCCTGTATCTTGGTCGGTACTATTGAACATGGCGATGGTATTGGTGAATCCATCGTAAGACTCAATATCCATGCTCGTTCCTTGGCTCACTCCCAAAGAATCAGAGAAGGATTCCTGGAATTCATTCAGCATCACTGCCATGGCAGGATGTTCTTCTGTAGCCTCTGTAAACACTACACCCACTGCCTTTTTGGAAGTTTGGGAGAAGTAGGTGGTCGTATCCATACAACTGTAATCGTCACAAAGGACATACCCAACATGAATACCATAATCCATTGGTTCATGCTCGTCACATGAAACCAACAGACCTTGGAATAAGATAGCCAACAGTCCACAAAAAATAGAAATATATGTTTTCTTCATTGTCTTGCTGCTTAAAATGTTACAATGGAATTTTTGCACCCAGATTAATTCCGGTTTTGAACCGGTCCTTACCCCTGATGGATATATCTTCCTTGATGGCAAAGAACACACTCCATCCGTCATAGAGATTATAGGTATGTTCATAGCCTACATGGACAGTTCCTATGGCCTTATGGAAATCGCTACCAGCACTTGCACCAATTCTGAGACTGCCGTGGTGATTTCTTCCTCTTCCAACGCAGGGCTTATAGACGGCTCCTACACCCCAGGTGTTATGGTTATGCCAGAACGACTTTCTGGTAATATGCTTTGCCTCAGGATCCTCATCATATTGGACAGAGTAGGTGGCAAAGTATTCCCAAGCGTTATGATACAGCATTTCCTTTTCATAGGAAATGGTTGACTCCAGTGTTCTAGGATAGGCGCCTCCCATGGCTATCATGAGATGGCTACCCTGGTTCTGTGCCGCCATGGATGATGGGATGCCCCATGCCAATGCCAGCATTCCGATACTCTTCTTTAATATTGTCATATTGTACTTCATCTTTTATCACTTATTGTTCACGCAGAAGAAGAGAGTCAAAAGAGTCTGCAGAGAGAACGTCTTCATAATCTAACTGCATGGAGATAGTTCTGCCACTGATCTGCTTCTCACTGAGTTCTATAGAGAGGACCTTATCATTTGGGAAAGTCATCTTTTTCAAGACTGCGACATTTCTGTAACCTTTCTTAAATGACAAGCTTCTATCCAAAAGAAGCGCTGGCTTCAGCTCCACGGTTTGCTGATTGGTGGCTTTCTGAAGTTTCTTATCCTGCAGTTTAAAGCGGAGTTCATCTATGTCAAACTGCAAGTTGGTATAGTTGTCCACCGAGAAATCAATGAAAACATATTCACCCACCACGTAGATATTATTGAGACGCATCTTCATCTTGTGGTGATTCGTGATAATGCCTCTATACTTGGCAGGAGAGTTCCAAACCTTCATGGCATAGGCAACCATATCGGTGGTGGACATGCTTACTTCCGGATTATGGAAGGCATTTCTTTCTACCAGTTCCACCTCCTTGTCTGTTACTGCCTCTTCCAGTTTACTGGTATAGACCAGGGCGTACTGGACTCTGTAGCGTTCAGTGATGATGGTGACAATACCCATCACCTCGCCATCTTGATGATGAGAGGAGATAGGTTTGAGACGAATGACGTTATCCAGCGGCTTGTCACCCACGATGGAATCCGTAGAAATATCCACCATACGGATAGGTTCCGATGCAGTGATAATGGAGGATACATTCTCATTCACCGTGAGACGTTCCATATCATAAAACGTTTTCTGAGCGTTGGCTCCTATACTGGCAAGGCACATCATCATGAGTGCCACCACCTTCTTTTTAAGTCTTTTCATATCAATTATTTTACTGATTTCTAAATGATTTATGATTTTGTCTTACCATGAGCAGAAGATGAGTCGATGAGATAAACCTTCGTTCCGTATTTCAGCTTGACCTTATTCTTCTTGACATTCTTACCCAAAGCACTCATTGCCTTTTGGGTGGCATTACTCATGGCTTGTGAAGCCCAGCTTTTAATGCCAGTACCTCCAGTGGAGTTCTCCGTGAGATTGTTTCCTCCTTGTGTGGCTGAGGAAGCGATGTCCTGTGTGGTTTCTCTGAAACTGCTCATAGGAACATAAAGGCCTTCCAAGCCATCCGTATCATAGAGCGAGAGATTAACCTTGAAGATTTCCTCATCAAAGAAGATACTTTCCACCTTACCCTTCACTCTCAGTTTTCCAAAGCCGCTCATCGACGCATAGAGATAGGTACCTTTACCTACTGTTATGCCATTGATTTCAATGTCATCCAAGAGGCGAAGACGAACCCTGCTGCCATCCACGGCCTTGACTTCCTCATCAATGATAGCGGAAATAAGATGACTCTTATTCTTTTCCAATCCCAACGTGTTGAAATAGGAAGAAACCTCTTTTGTTTTTTTGGTGACTTTCCCAGGAGTTTCACTGTCGGGTGATGTTGGAGACTGGCCACTTTTGAGGCTTCCGCCTTCCGTAGTTTCCCGTCTCTCACTCACTCGATTCGTATCTGATAAGCGATAGTGGACAGGCTTATCCTGCTCATCCTCCATTTCATCTGGTGAGGCGAGTCCTGCAAGGTTCCGATTCATCTCCTCCCAGGTTTGGTTTCTGCGTTTTCTTTGAAGGCGCGCTATCTCGGAATCACTCACTGGTGCCACAAAGGCATTGGAAGCGGAAGTTTGTCGCTGGGAGTTCTCTCTTACACGGCTTTGCATAGCGCGCAACTTCTTGAGTTCCTCCTGTTCAGCCTCCTGCTGTCTGATAAGTGCTGCCTCTTTCTTATTGTACTGAGACTCATATTCTTCCTTTTTGTTCACTGAGTCACGGTCACTTTCCACACTGGCCAATCCGGAAAGGTCTGTAATCTTACCATACTTTCTTTCCGTATTATCCATCTTGCTTCCCAAGAGGCTATCCGTCTTGGCATCCGGCAAGGCACTGGACAGATAATCTGTAGTTTTGAGATGACCGTTTCCTGCTTCACCCAGCTCGATATTAAATGTATCAATGGCGATGTAACCAAGAAACAAGGATATCAGATAGAATGCCGGAGGCATGTAATACTTGGGCTGTTTGAAATTAATCTTATTTGTCTTCATCTTATGGGCGTTCTTTAATTTGTTGACGTTTCAGAAGGACAGAATCCACCATCTCCGCTGCGGTAGTTCTGGTTGAACCGTGTTTCTTATATGATCTTATCATATTCACCACATTGATGCCAAGGCAACCTATCACAATGGTAAAGACCAGGCCGATGAAGGCAATTCTATGATTGTTGGCAAAAGCCTGAATCCTGGCCACCAGGAAATTGATGCCCGACTTCTCTGCAAACTTCATTCCTGCCTCTTTTTCTCTGAGGTAACGTTCCTTATACTTAGGATCATCCTTGCTTGGCATTTCCTCACCCATGATCATTTTCTTCAAACTCATATATATAATAATGTATAGTGTTAATACTCTGACTTCTTTTTCTCCTCCAGGTCCTTATTCAGAAGGGTACGCCAATTGGTAATCAAAATACCATGCGGATTGTTTTCCGTCCTTGGTACTTTCTTCAGGTTACCTGCTGTCACAATCTGGCGCATGAGGATGTTGGTTCTTCTCTCTATTCTCTGCCTGCCATAATAGGTAAAGGTCAGCGAATCCTTATTCAGCCTGATACTGTCACAGAAAATACTGCAGATAGTGGAGGTTCCAATCAGATTATTATAGAATCCCTTCTCCTTCAATGCGTTATACTGTGCCAGACCGGTCTCATCAATGAGATACATGGCCTTTTCCATGGTATAACGGATATACTTGTCATCCGGGGCCAGTGTGAAGAAGAAATGGTGAAACATCTCTATGTCACTCTTGGCTTCCACATCGAAGGTCTCTTCCATCGTGGTCTGCTTCACGAGTATAGGGACGTTACCATCCAGTACATATACCTTTTTATGGGCATCACTCACCATGCCTCTGGCTATGAAGATGCTGCCCAGGCTGATGACCACGCAGCCCACCAAAAAGAGGCTGCTGATGATCATCACCATTTTGATCTTGTTTTCCAAATTCTGTAAAACTGCCATATTCTTATTATTTGATAGTGTTGTTAAGACTATTTCGGCATCAGACTCATGGCACTTTGCTTGGCAGAAGCTGCCACACCTTCACCGAAGTTTCTGGTACTGAAAGCCGTATCACCCTCAGGAATCATCCATGCTGCCAGGTCCGGCACCAAATTCAGGCACTTCAGCGACACAATGGAAGCCACCAGCAGGTAACCGCAGGTCATGAAGGCATTTTGGATATATCCTGTAATTTCTCCTTTTCCTGCCGTGATAACAGTGAGGTTCTCCACCTGTACACTGATAACAATATCAAAGAGAAGAAGAACGTAAAAACCCACAAAGTAAAGCATGGCACCATAGAAATGCACCGTGAGGTAACGGGTAATCCACTTAGCCCATGCACCTTCCCACTTGGGCAGCACGGAGAAAGCCCATTGGATAGGACCAAAGATTGTGAGCATACCCAGGAGAATCTGCTGGCAGAATATGGTGCTCCACCATCCTATTCTATAGATGACCAGTGCCAGGAACATAACGATTTTGTCCAAACCTATAATCAGGCCTGCAAAAATAGACCTGTCTGCTGCTTCCTGTGCCAGCTGCTCACCTTCCTGCTTCTGCTCGATATCTTCTATCTGCATGGAAGCATCCTGGACGATTTCACTCAGGATGATTTCCTTGGCAACCTTCTGAGTAGGGGCAATCTTGTGATACATGGAGTCTCGCTTCTGTATCAGGGGCATGAGTTCATTATATTTCTCGCTCACTTGAACCGCCTCTGCCTCATAGAGGTCATGGGTATAGGAACCGATACAATTGGGAATGAAGGCCAGTGCATCCAAAATACTTCCATTATTGTTGGTGGATGATGGATACCAGAAGCACATGACCAGAGATATACCCAGTACCTTCATGATCTTGACCACATCGATGGGTTCGCCCTTGACGAGCATCTTGTAGGACATGGAACCGGCCACGATGATGGAAAACAAGGCTCCAAGTGCCATGCTCATCTGGAGAATGTACCAGAAGGGACCATCCGAACCGATAAAATCGGCACTGCATAGAAACTCGTTGGTTCTAAACACAACATTGTCTATGTCTTCCTCAAACAGGTCCACTCCGATGGTTTTTGAGAGGTCAGAGATATAACTTCCCATACCACTTGTGACACTGCCTGTGGAGGTGTCTAAAAATAAAGATGTAAATGCCATTATATTTCTTTTTCTATTTTTTGTTTCTTGCTTTTATCAGGGTTTTGCACCAGAAAAGCCATCCACAGCCATGGCAGCCTGCCATCTTCTGTAGGCATCCGAGGCAATGACCATGTTGGAAGTATTTCTTTCAACCCTGGTGTTATTTTCAGAGAATCTCTTTCCTCTTTTCAATGAGTTCCAATACAGGAGTTGTTTGACCAATGTCACATTTCTCTTCACGATGTCTTGATAGATAGCCAGATACTCTCTTTTCCTCATACCCAAATCCTGGTAGGATTCATGAGTAATCTTGATGGCTGTTTCAAAACAGTTGTAGATGTTGCGCCAATTCCGGTAATCGCTGGAACTTCCGCCACAGGAAACGATATGGTTGATGTTCTTATCGAAGAGCAGCATCTTGGACTCAAGTTTCTTCTTCTCCAGAACCCACGACAAATCAGATGCAGAGGAACGGGAAACGATATTCAACGCCTCCACCTTGGCTCGTTCCACATAATCGGAATCCACCTTCTCTGCCTCATTGACTTCCTTGGACGTATTGGCCATGACATCCGTTCGATAGGCAAGCTTGTTTCTTAGATTGGCATCTCTCTGGTAATTCTTATGCAGTGAATTATAATACCAGGCAGGAGAGAGGACACCAGCACCCGTTTCCATGGTGGTGAACTGGTTCATGATATCCCTTTCGTGGATATAAGTAACCTCCTGTGCCTGACCATACAGGCTCACCAAGCTCAGAAGCATGGACAAGAGACCTTTCAGATGATTTCGTTTCATACTTTATTCTATTAGTTGAACATGTTCATTTCTTCCTCCAATAAGGCTGCCACCTCCCAAGGGTTTATGGGTGAATGACTTTTTCGCCTGAAGATGGTTGAAGACCAGGTGACCGGATTTCAGCCATCTGGTATAGGAATCCCTCACGATTTCCTTGATGGTTCTAGCCATGAAGATTTCCTTTTTCCAATACCCAAGTCGGATGGTCATATAAGTGTGTATATCCAAATAGGCATGGTATATACTGCTATCGATGTGGTCCATGCTTTCATTGATGTGCTTTAGAATCATCATCAGATTGGCAGTGGTGCATTCCGTTGCTCCTGTTACGATGAGCGACAATTCTCCATAGGACTTATAGAGTTCACCCACCTCGTCTCTGATATCTTCCACCGCCCTGTTGGTGGTATTAAGAATCAAAGTATCCGATGACCACACTGCGCCATGGGAGAGGATCTTGTCATGATAGGTATCGATGAGTTTCCAATATCTGGTGATATTTCTCTTGATACTCGTATAGGTGTTGACACCATGGAAGGCTGTTGCCGTTCCCTGAAGCACCAAGTCCATGATATCGAAACAGCGCTTGTACTTGTCAAGCTGTTCTGCCACCTTGCGATGGTCAGTGATTTTCTTACTGCTTTGCTTATGATACTCATAAACACCCAATTCTGCGATAGCTCTCACCTCCAGCAGGGTTCTCACCTTCTTATGGTTGGCAATCATGGCCTCCAGGGAAGCCGGATCATTCAGTGCCCGGATAGAGGAGGGTAGAATACATATCACCAAAAGTAAAATATACCTTTTGAAAAGGCATTCCATGAAGAATCTATTCATACACTACAATTTTATTGATCATTAGAACTGCCATTATCCTGCTGCTCTGTCTTATGGGCAAGAGAGGATTTTTTCATTGCCTCCAAACCAGCTCCTTCCCATCGTCTGAGGGCATATTCGGCGATACCGTTTCTGCCGCTTCTGCTGACCACGTCAAAGATCTGTCTTTTGAGAAAGTCCAAGATACATTCCCTCTGGGTCATCACTTTTTCAATAAGAACCAGCTGGGCAAAGATCTTGGTCAGTTCCTGTTCTACATATCTTGCAACCTGTAGGCGGTCACCAGCAAGGAGAAGGTGGATACCGTCTTCATCATCATCCTCTTCTGTCGGATTGGAAGCATAATTGTATCTCACTGTGACAGAACAGTTTGGAAGGCCTTCCATCCATTGCTTAAGTCGCATATTGACCTCCTCTGCCCTTAATTTCTCGCTTTGGTTCATATTGAGTTTCATGACTTCGATGACATTCTCAGAACTACTGCTGGAGGTAAGCTTGAAATCCACTGACAGAACCGCGCGGTGTATGCGTACACCAAGCACATAGGTAGGCTTGCGACTTAACTTCAAGGAAGCAGTATATGTGACATTGGTTTTGGCATCTGCACAATAGCCATGTCTTACAAAGACATAGGCAGCACTCCCTTGCACCCATTCTCCCTCATCCAGCCATTGGATTTGGTACATGGAGGCCAGGCTGGCCATATTGTTGGGTATCCGATAGGGACCATCCAAATTGTCACTCATATCCTTGTAGTATTCATCCAGCGCACGAGTGGCTTGGGAGAGTTTCCCCTCGGCTTCTTTGAGTTGTTCCTTGAGAAGTGCCGTTTCATCGGACAGGGTATCATACTCGCCTTGAAGCTTTTTTGCAAGGGGCAAATTCCTGTTCATCTTGGCCTGATTGATTCTCTTGACCAGATTTCTCATCTTGGTATCATTGCCCTTGATTTCTGATTTCAGGGCATTGACCTCATCTGAGAATTCCTTTTGCTTTTGAAGCAATGCCTTGGATCCATCATCTGCCGTTGGAGAATTGGACATGGCAAAGTCCTTGGACTTCGGCCATTCCAGCTTATTTCCCTGGCTGCCATTTTCCTTCCAGTTGAACGAGCCTTCTCCAAGGGTGGCTCCATCATCACATTGGGCGATAAAACTCACAGAATTACAGCCTTCCATTTTCTTCTCATCAGCCATGGTATAATATCTTGGATGATCACTACCCATCTCTATTGATATGGTTGGATGCTCTTTCAGGAATTTCTCATTTTCTTCAATCAAGCCATTGAGACGAGCCTTCATCTTCTGGATGAAAGTTTTTTTGTCCATTGTCTGAGAATCAAAGGTTTCCTCATAAATCTCCTCTCTGATGTCCCAAGTGTCTGTCACCTTTACCTTGTAGGAGTTAAAACAGTAGCGTTCGTCATAGGAATGTTTCAAAAGTCCGCCTCCATAATGGCGCTTTCTATCCTCATGCTTCCTAGTATAGAGTATCGTACACTGGTGACCAGGATGCGCCTGGTTATATTCCTGACATTTATCTGCATTCCACCCTGTGATTTGGAAAAGCTTATCTTTCACTTCCTTGTCCTCATCCTGAGAAAGGGATTTATAACATGGAATTTTCTTATAGGCTTCACGTTTTTTACCACTGGTATGAATGTGCCATGCTTCTTTCCATCTGGCATCACCATATCCCTCATAGCTAGATGGACTATATTCACATTTAACTTCCGACCCGGAATCATGCTTGTAGATAAACCATCTCTCAGTGTAATACTGTCCCTGCAGTTCCTTGATGTAGGAAGAGATATATCCCGTAAGGTTATAGTCACTTGTCTGAAAGAGTTTTTCCACTGCATCTTCATTGCCTTCTCCCACCACGGCAAACAACAATTCCTTGATGTTACCGGCATCCTTAAAGGATTTATAGTGGTTTTTGAAGGACTTATACAGCTTGGTAATCTCCTTGGGCTTAGCCTTGAATATAGCACCAATCTTGCTGGCACTTTCCAGGTTGCTGTCATAGGCGGCTTTTCCTGCCTGCGCAATGATACTTCCCAGATTCTTGTAATCCTCTGCAATTTCCTCTTGGGTGATGCCTGTTCCAAATTCCCCCAATTTTCCCAGAAGTGACTTCCAGTCCACTTCTCCGAGCTGCGTCAAATCGAATATCCGCTGGAGATCTTCATTGAGAACCAAGAACCTGATGTCCTTGAAGGAACGCTTACCGTTAGTAACCACCACCTCAAATTGCTTGCAAAGATTCTCCACATTCGTTGTGGTCTTTAATAGGTAAGGACCCCAATGGATGGCATTATCCGGCTGCTTTAGCATCTTTCCTGCCACAGTAATGAACTTCGGCATGATACCGTCCTTCACCAAACGGAAGATTCTTTGGTAATAATAATTCTCCTCTGAGGCAAAGAGTCCCGGGTTACGCCTTGCGTCCCTCAACTTCTTCATACTCTGGAAGATACCGGCAGATGCCAAGCCTGCAGACTGATAATGATCAAAGATTTTATTGATGTTACTGGCCGTATTCCCTTCCACCAATGTTTCCGTTTCATAGGCAGCAGACATAGCCGCGGCCGTCACCTTGTCTATATTCACACTGCTCCAGCTCAGTGACCAAAGAGGAGAGCAAATAAGAAAGGATAAGATGATCGATGCTAAGATTCTTTGCATGGGTCTTTTATGATGACTGTTTATAATTGAATACTTTTCTTTCCTTGAGAACCTTCTGGGAGAATTCCAGAGATTTCTGGATACCACTCAAATGCCAATCGCTCACAAAGGTCTCGATGGCGGTTCTATAGTCGGAACCCAGATGTCTCTTATAGAACTTCAGTGCTTCTTTCTCCTGCTTCTCCGTCGTGTAGGCCATATAGCACTCAGGAGGTTCCTCCACTCCAAAGACATCGCCCACCAGACCTCTCTTGATAAAGACCTCCTTGAACGGAGACCTGCCTTCCTTGTTGTCAAGGCCATTGATTGTGAAAATCTTCTGGCAGTCATTCTCTGTAAGAGCCAGGGTTGCCTTTATTTCCGAGAACTTATCCTTGAATTTGCTCTGGTCCAGCAACATGAACACATCTGAATTGTTGACAATGGCTTCCTTGACAATGGGAGAGGAGGTGATATCCTGGATTTCCTGGGTGACCACACCCACCATTGCCCAATGTTTTCGGGCCGTCTTATAGAGATACTTGATATAGTTGGCCATCACGGGTGTGGCGATAGCTTTCCATGCCTCTTCTATGACCAGGCATTTTCTGCCTTTCTTGATTCTCATTTTCTGAGTGAAGACATCCATGATAATGAGAACGATAAGAGGAAAAAGGATAGGATCATCCTTCACTTTGTCTATCTCAAAGACGATGAATTTCTCGTCAAACAGGGATGCATCCAAGTCATTGTTAAGGATGTGTTCCTGCTCACCACCGCGATAGAAAGGCTTCAGAATGGCCGCAAAGTCATGGATTGCGAACTCAATGTTCTGCTGGACAATCAACTGCGGGATTCTTTCAAGGGCAAACTCATAATAGGAATTGAACGAAAGTTCCTGAACTCTGAGATTCTTTCTCTGTCTCTCCATCTTATCAATCTTACGCTCAATGCGAAGGAGATAATTTTTCTCTATCAACTCTGGAGTAAGGCGCTGAAGCTGATGAAGGGCAGCTTTCTTCTCTCCTTCAGTGGCAGCAGTATCGTCCAAAACAGCCTGGAGCTTATCAATGAGTCGTGCATTTCTGGAAGAAGTCTCCTTTTCCTCCATGATACGATCATAGCGTTCCTCCATTTCCTGCTCATACTGGTCATACTTACCATTTTTCTTATCTTCAAGTAGCAGCATCTCTTTCAGCTGGCTTCTTTCCTTGGTACTGAACTTGTCAAAGGGATGAAAATAGGCCTCATAATATTCCGTAATGGTTTGATTGATAATGGTATCTTCAATCTTTGTGGGATAATCTGTTCCCTTGAAAAGCTGAAAGACAAGACTTTTCAGGAAGTTCTTCTTCTCACCAAAATTCTCCTCATACTCCAGCTCTGTTATCTTGAAGGGATTCATAGAGATGGGCTTTTCCTTACTGTAGGAAATGTAGGTGCCCTCAAAATAGTTGCAGATTCCCTCATAGCTGTCGCCCGTATCCACGATGACCACATCTGTATCCTGCTCATAATACTGTCGCATCACGGAATTCATGAAAAAGCTCTTGCCGCTTCCACTTGGTCCCAGTACAAAGAAATTGGAGTTATTGGTATATTTCACCTTACCTTCCTTTCCAGTAATGTCAATGGGAAGAGGCAGTCCCTGTCGGTCTGTATAGTAACACTTCAGAGGCGAATTGTCACCCTGCTGCTGATGCTCCTTATACATCAGGCAAAGAGCCGGCTCCGAAAGCGTGAGGAATCTGTCATAGTCCTCATTGAGTTTAAAACAGTTGCCAGGGAAACTGGCCACAAAGAGTTCCAACTGGTTATAGGCTCTCTTCGATATATGGATACTGTGCCTAGAGAACATATTCTCCAGGGAATTTGTAATCTTCTGGAAGTCTTTATCTGCTGCTATCTTGACCACCATATTATAATGAGCATAAACAAGCATCTTGCCGTTTCGGGCGATTTCCGACTGAACCTTTTCTATGTCCTCAACGGCAATCTGGTTGTTAGGATTGGGAATGGAAGCATGACGGTTCTTTTTCTTGTCAAGCTTCATGACTTCCTTCTTTTGATTTGGCAAAAAGATAACCTGATTATAAACCAAGGTATCTACATCCGGGAAAGAATCCAATGCTGAGAGCAAATCCTCTGAAAGGATGCTGTTACCCACCTGATTCTCAGAATAGGGACGAATCATGCCAGGCAGGCCTACCTGATCCACATCCAGGAGACTGTAAACCTTAAGATGGTTGTTTCCCATGCCAATCTCCTCACCGGTAACCCTGAAGTTACTCATGGATACACGAGAATGATTGAAATCCATGGCAAAGAAACGGTCTGCAAAGATTCTACAATCCTCAGCTCCAAGAAATGAGCTTTCCACGTCACAGCCATTCAAACGGTCATGAACCTTTTGGAGCTTCACTAGAAAATCCTTCCACTTGGCAGTGTCATAACTATGTATTGTTCCACTTTTACCCTTCTGTGTAATAATCAGATAGGTTTCATGTGCCACATATGTGCGGCCATTGAAAAAACGGAAGTAGGAATCGGACAGAAAACGTTTGGCTGCAGTTTTATCCTCATGAGCTGCAATCTTGTTCATGTCAAACTGCTTGCGTACGAAAACATCCTGTTTATGCAAGGCATATCCTTCACCCAACAATTGCAGTAGAGAAGTGAAGAGATCCGTGAATTCATAATAGCTGGCCTTGGAAGCAGAATACTTTCTGATAGGGTTCTTGATTTTGAGGACAGCAGAATAATCACCACCTTTTGTATAAACTATTCCCATACCATTTACATCTTCCACACTGAAATAAATGTCTTCGAAGACCTTGGGTCTCTTTCCTCCAGTGCCAAAGGCACAAACGGATATGCCCATGCCTGCCAGTATGGCGACAAAGAGCGTTACCACTGCGATTGCTACCATGTTGTTGAATCAATTTATTTTGTTATTATACCTAATAGCTTTTAGAACGGGCATAAATAAAGATGCCCTTGGGAGACTTCTTACTATGCAGGCCCTTATGCTGCTTGATGAAAATCATCCCTCCACCCACACACAAGAAAGTGGTAAGCAGGATGAGTCCAACAATGAATCCAAATATGATATAGCCAATGAGAAAACCCAGAAGGCCCCCTCCTACAGCACCTGCAGCCCAATAGATGTATCTTCCCTTCAAACCCATGAATTCAAGGGGCTTTTGAAGCCCCTTGAAAACTGGATAATCCTGGAATCTTTCCTGGTCTATGTTACTCATATCCAAGGATTAGAGACCAAAGAACAAAGGCAGACACTGAGCTGCTGCGATGAGGAAGATACAAGCACCTACAATCATCATGATGCTCTTCTTGACATCCTGCTCCTCGTTGTTCATCTTCACATACACACTGATGGCACCAATCATGGCCACGATACCGGCAATGGCGTAGCACAAGTTGGTCACAACAGGTACATATCGTTTCAAGCTCTCAGTGGAGGTTTCGATAGCAGCGAGACCTGCATCCACATCCTGAGCAAAAGTTGACACGCTCACAAAAAGGAGCATCATTGAAAGCATACCCATACGAGGATTCACTACGAAAGCCTTGGCTTTCTTAACTGTGGCTGCGGCACCTTTTTTTGCGCCACTAACCAAATTACTGATTACTTTGTTCATTGTTTGTCTTAGAATAATTAAATGAATATATGTTATATTTTTTCTACCATAAATGGTCTGTTACTCCATATCGGAAACCGAAAAACGCAGGGAATACAAATGTTGCCGAAGCCAGGAATATCAGGCTTCCGATGAGTATCAGAACACTCTTGGCAAATCCATCCTCACCTGTTTGCAGCTTGATGTAGATGTTAATAGCGCAGTAGAAGCTCAAAAGAGTGGCTATGACATACGTAAGCTGTGCCACGTAGGAACACATGGTGAGTACATAAGTCACCATATCGTAAAGCCTGCCGGTGCTTCCACTATAATCGGTTGTTCCACAATTGGCCATCGCCAGTTGGGACATGGACAGCAACAGGAGAAACATGGCTAGAATCTTGACTTTATCCTTCATACGAAATAATATTTATAACGACATGTTGGCAAGACTCTCTGACATTTGATCCAACAGCATTTCACCCTCTATCATGTGTTGACGGAAATCCTCGGATGCCAGTTCATGCTCGGCATCGGCACGATAGGTGATCATCTCATTCTTGGCATTGCGAATTCTCTCATACACCTCACTCGTCTTCATGTTCTTGACATCTTCAACAGTCATATAGGTGCCTTCATTATGAGGTTGGCCAGATGCCGGCTGAGAGTCACCAACTTCATGTGATATAGGATGAAGGATATTGTCCTCGTCCACATCCACAGGTTGTTCCTCTTCTTCATGCTGAATTTCTTGCTCCTCAGCAGTTTTGATAAACTCTACATCATCCTTCCTGATCTCTGGATTGATTTTCCTCAGATCCATTAAAATGACCACGGCATAATAAAACACCAGAATGAAGGTCAATACTAAAGCAAATATGCTAAATGTTCCCATTTTTATTTTATTGTTAAATTCCTGAATCGGCTGCAAAGGAACAGAGTTTTTTTGAGATAGAGGGGATAAAATAAATTAAACTTATTTTTTAACTAAAATATGGGCATTTATGTAAAAATACGGGCTATGAAGTGTTAAAATTAAGATGTTTATTTAGCAGCTATTTTGGCATAAGGATGGAATTTTCGACAACCGGATTGGTTGATTTGAGTTTTTTCTATCTAACTACTTCGTTTTTGTCATGCGGGAAAACCTCAATTTTTCAATACCATCTCCAGGCTGTCCTTCACCACAGGCTTTTTTCTTTGCAAAGGTATGGTTGTCCTGGCAGACTCCAAGCACCACCTAAATGATTAGAAGCATAAAACTTGTTTCGGCAGCCTTCCGCAATCAGAGATTGGGTATTCCGAAAAAGTTTGATGTTTCTTGCTTGGCTTTCTGCCTTTGGTGGACAAGCCATCTTTTATGCACGAAAAAAGGCATAGTGGTAAAGGTTACGCTGGAATGTAATTTTAAAAAAATCTCGGATTCTCCCAAAACAAAAGTCCTAAAAAGGCTAGGTTTCAGGAAATCTAGAATATATTTTTAATGTTGAACTTTTAAATAGTAGAAATCATGGGAAAAGTAATTTCACCAAATGACAAGGAGTTTGCAGACGTGTTCTCACGTTTCGTTAATGGCAAGATGGGTAGTGCTCAGCTCACTGGAGAAGAGTTGGCTAATGACCATCGTTACTTAGTGAATGAGAAATTCAAGGTGGCAATGGCATTCATTGACAAACTCGCACAATGCCACGAGCACGGATGGTATGACCCACGTGATGAGTGGGCGTGTACATTGGCGGCATCCATCATGGCGCATTTGAACGAGAAGCAGCTTTATTATTCACAAATAGAAAATCAGTAGGACTATGGCGAATTGGGCAACAGTCGGATACCGAATTGAAGGTAAGCAAAAGGACCTCCAGGAGATTTATGAGCTTTTCGGAGAGTTTGACAAGGGTGAAAGAAAGCCATTTGATGAGCTTTCTGCCAAGAATTGGGAAGGTAACATCGCTTGGGCTTTGGGAGAAGACACCAAGGATTACTATCTCAGAGGTTTCATCCAAAGTTGTGAAATAGAGAATGGGTTACTCACCATTGAGGCAGAGGAGGCATGGGGAACTTCGGATTTCCGTCATATTCTTGAAAAGCACTATGAGGACATGAAGGTTTATTTCATGGTGGAAGAGGAAGGAGACGAAGTTTATGCCACGAATGATTCAGAGGGTAAGTATTTCAGTTGCCGTTTCGTGGTGAACTCCTGCCTTGACGGGTCATATGAGTGGGAGTATTTCAATACGGAACAGGAAGCACTCCAGTACATCGCAGAACGCTTGGAACTTGATTCCATCACCACCGAGCAGCTGGCAACATGGCAGGAATGCCACGTGAATGGGGATGATTACATGAATTTCAATCAATACCAGATTGTAGCATAAAAAAGGTAACGGAGAGGTTAACCACCTCTCCACATATAATAAGGTATGGAATACATCGATTTTACGAAAAAGAAGATTGAACTTCACAAAGAAGTTGAAAATGCCATCAAGAACATGATGACGGAAAAGGGTGTAACGGAAATTGACCTCACACAGGATGAGGAGAACTATGACGCGGGATGGGTGATTAGAAGTGTTGAAAACGCCAGTGAACTTGAAGAAGTACAGGTGGCATACATCAAGCTCTATGGCAATAGCCTTTTTTATAAAGGCGAGAGTGCTTGGGAGATAGATGAAGAATGGATACCATTCGATGTCACGGACAATATATTAGCTGGTTGCATTGACTCGGTTTATGATGCTATCTATCAGAGAATCTGATATTCTGATATAGGGCAGGGGTGAGAAGCGCCTGCCCTTTTTATGGGCGGTGCTGCCTATATACTTTCAAGTGGTATATAGGCAGCACGTTTTTTGTAGCTACGACGGAGAGAAAAGGCATGACAGCTAAGGAGCACCTTATGTGAACATTAGTAAATGCCTTTTTAATTTGTACATGAGGTGTATGATTTACGATTCTCTGACTGTGGAGGTAAGTCAAAAATATGACATCTAGATAGGGCATCAAGGTTATGATGATATGGAGGAAATTAAATTTAATTTAAATCTTACCCTATTTTACTCTTTTCTATCTGATATTTTGTATCTTTGCAAGTAGGTGGCATCTTGCCATCTGAATCATCATCATGAGTTATGAGAAAAATCATATTCATCGTATTAATAATAGTAAGTATTATGATGGAAGCTAAGATTCGCAAACCTGCTGTAGCAGGAAGTTTTTATGCTGGCGATGCCAAAGAACTCCGCCAGGATGTTCAGAATTGTTTCTCTAGGTGCAAGAACCCTTTAATGGAGAATGTACAGGCAGTAATCGTACCTCATGCCGGCTACGTGTTCTCTGGGGTGACTGCAGCATCGGCATTTGCTGCCATCAATCCGGATGCTGAATATGAGCACATCTTTCTCCTAGGACCTAGCCATCATGTGTATTTGGGTAAGGCATCAGTAAATATAGGTGCTTCTGCCTATGCCACTCCTCTGGGAAATGTTCCTGTAGATACCGCTCTCTGTAAAGACCTTATGGAAAAGAGTGATGCTATTACTTATGCTCAAGAAGCACATGAGAACGAGCATTGCCTGGAGGTGGAACTGCCATTCCTGCAATATCACATGAAAAAGATACCATCCATTGTTCCTATCATCATTGCCACGCAGGAATTGACGACCTTGAAGAAGATTGCTGATACCCTGAAGCCCTACCTGAATGAGAAGAATCTTTTTGTTATCAGCAGCGACTTCTCTCACTATCCCGCATACAAGGATGCAGAGATTGTAGATGGACTTACCAAAGATAGCATCATGACAGGAAAGGTAGAAGCATTTGTGAACGCCACCCTTCACAACCAGGAGCTTGGCATTGACCATCTGGCAACGAGTGCATGTGGCATGGCACCTATTGCCACATTGTTGATGATGACAGAAAATGATGCAAATATCAAGCCACATCATGTTATGTACTGCAACTCCGGTGATTCCCCATATGGCGGAAAAGACAAGGTTGTAGGGTATCATTCTTTTGTTTTTACTACTGAAAACTATGGTTTTGATTTAACTTCTGAAGACCGAAAGATGCTCAAGTCTATCGCTTATCATACCATCAAGGCTACTCTTGAAGGTAAGAAGTATGAGCCAGGCAAGCTATCTGATGTTCTTCTTACAAAGTGTGGAGCCTTCGTCTCTCTGCACAAAAAGGGAAGACTCAGAGGTTGCATCGGACATTTTGGTGAAGACATGCCACTATATCAGGTAGTTGAGCACATGGCAAAGGCGGCAGCCTTTGAGGATCCACGCTTTTATGGGGTGACCATGGAGGAACTGGATGATATTGATATCGAAATCTCAGTACTCACACCGATGAAACGCATCCAAAGTATAGATGAGTTTGAACTGGGCAAGCAGGGAATTTTCATACGCAAGGGCTATCATACGGGTACTTTCCTTCCACAGGTGGCTGATGAAGTATCATGGACCAAGGAAGAATTCCTGGGGCATTGCTCTCAGGATAAGGCTGGAATAGGTTGGGATGGCTGGAAGACAGCTGAGCTTTATACTTATGAGGCTATTGTATTCTAGTAGCCGATATTCAGATGATTGTGTAATCATGAAATGGTTTGGGTATGAAAGAATGTCGTTTTTATCAGAAAGTTGATGGGGAAGGAGAGTATGCTTCTGATACAGTAAGGTGCGAATTATGTCCCCACTGTTGTGTTATCTTGGAAGGCAAGCATGGAAAATGTGGCAGCAGATGGAATTTTAACGGAATGCTTTACTCTGTTGTTTACGGTAAACCGTGTGCTTTGGCAGATGATCCTGTAGAGAAGAAACCGCTGAATGAATTCCATCCCGGAACCCGATGTCTGTCTCTGTCCTGTACAGGTTGCAACTTCCGTTGTCTCAACTGTCAGAACCATGATATCTCGCAAGTACTTCCGTCTGCTGTAGATTTCTTCGAGTTGTCTCCATCTGATATTGTAGATATTGCAGTCAAGCATCATTTGCCGGGCATTGCCTATACCTACACGGAGCCTCTTACCTATTATGAGTACATCTATGACATCGCCAAGGAGGCTCATTCCAGAGGGCTTTGGAATATTCTGGTATCTGCAGGCTACATCAACCCGGAGCCTCTTAGGGAGATAGTTTCACTCATTGAAGCTGCCAATATCGACCTCAAGGCATTCTCTGAAGATGTGTATCAGAAGCAATGTGGCGGTCATTTACAGCCTGTATTGGATACGCTTTTAACGATGAAGAAAGCAGGAGTGCATCTGGAGATAACAAACCTGCTGATTCCAGGGGTTAATGACAACGAGAGCATGATAAGAGATATGTGCAGTTGGCTCAGAGACAATGGTTTTGCCGATTGTCCTCTTCATTTTAGCAGGTTTTTCCCACAGTACAAGATGCAGGATTCTGTACCTACACCTACTGAGACTCTGTTTACTGCCCGAAGGATTGCACAGGAAGAAGGGATGAGAAAAATATATTTAGGAAATTTTAACACAAAAATATAGATTGAAATGAACAAAACAGCATTAATTACAGGAGCCAATAAAGGTATTGGCTTGGGAATCAGTAAGTATCTAGGGTTAAGTGGCTGGGATATCATTATCGGTGCCCGCAATGAAGCAAGAGCCTTGGAGACTATGAACAAGTTGAAAGATGCAGGATGTACAGTGCTTGGTTGGGTGAAAATTGAACTCTGTGATCTCGACGGCATCAGTTTGGCGGCAAAGGAGATCAATGATAAATATCCTTCGCTCAATCTTCTAGTGAACAATGCCGGTATTTCTGGTGATATGTCGAAGACCAGTTGGGAGACAGACATGAAGGATATCAAGGAGATTGCTGACGTAAACTACTTTGGCACCTTAGCCGTGACTCAGGCCCTTCTTCCGCTCATCAAAGCCAACAAGGGTAGAATCGTCAACATCACCGTTCCTAGTGAAATCAGTCCGTATTGGCATCCTCTGGCTTACGTGGCAAGCAAGGCTGCCCAGAATGCCATGATGGGTGTGATGGCAATGGAGTTTGAGCAGAACAACATACCTGTTGAGATTTTCAGCGTACACCCTGGTCCAACTACCACTGATTTGAATGGCAACATGGCTTTGCCTGGTTTCCATACAATTGATACAGTAGGCGAGAAGTTTGCAAAGCTCATCAATGATGGACAGTCCCATAATGGCGAATTCATAGAATTGTATCCTATCGTGAAGGAAGATTAATTATTTCCATAAGAAATATTGGAAAGAGAAGACTTTTTGAGATAGCACCGCAATAGAGATTGACACATACTCAGAAGCTAAGACTTACGTAGATAAGCACAACTAGGTGAAAGAGGTGCCAACGTATGAGTAGATAGATAAGATAGAGGGTAAGACAATTACTTACCCTTTACTTTTATATATCAGTGCCAAGAAAACCCAAAGGTCTTTAGCCTTTGGGATGAATTGGCACAAAATTTAGCCTTGATTCTCGATATCATGACCTTGGCACTCTCCTGGGTGATGTTTTTTTCTATCACGAAGAAGGATGCCTTTACCTGATGTTTCTTGAGCACATCAAGCATATGAACTGTAGTGGTTGTGTTCGGAGCATCGTCAAAGCTGAGTGCCACAAGCTTTTCCTGAGCCTGAGCCATCCCCATCTGGAGGGTCAGAAACAACAAGAATGATAATTTCTTCATTATCATCGTTAAGTGTTTGCTACGATTATGGGGCAAAGATAAGAAAAATATATGAATGCCGTATCTCCTTTGAATTATTTTTTTGATTAATTTGCCCTTTTTAGGGGGTATGACTGGCCTTTTTACAAATCAACAGTTAAATAACGCAAATATGTCAAATAAACAGAATTTTTTCTTTCTTTTTCTCTTTCTTTTATATATTTTCTTTATCTTTTTCTTTCTTACTGTTACCAATAAATGTACCTGTTAACAGCTCTTAATGAGATTTGGTGGCTTCAACTATTCTGTCTATATTTGCAGACGAAAATCGGAGTATATGAAATTATGAAAAAAGAAAACAGCAAGCCGGCTGATCTCATACTCAGAATGTATGAGTCGGTCATCTTCCCAGGGAAGTGTATACATCTTACAGGGGAGAAAAGAAGAAGTCTGCGTTCTGTATGGGCGTATGATATTTCCTATCTATATCCACGCATGGAAGATGGAATAGATTGGATGAAGTTCGGGCTATTTGAATCCCAAAAGCTCGATAGAAAGGTACCATTCTACAATAGGCAGCAGGAACTGTTTTTGAAGATGGCAGAGAAGAGCAGCTGGATTGAGCAGTTTGTGGAATATCCTGAGGAGATTGTATATGAGGAGGAATTCACGCTTACATTCACTCCCGACTATATGATGGTCTTGGAGGATGGAAGTGTGGTGATGGTGATGCTGGTGCCTTACCATCTTTTCTCTACACAAACTGTACAACGCAAATGGTATGCCCTGATGGAATATTGCAAGATTCATGGCTATGGATGCGTACTGTTTGACATGGAAAGGGGTATCAGTTTGAAATGGTTGCTTCATTTATGGGAGAAGAAGGAGATGGAAAAGTTCGAAAAGGAAGTACTGGAAGCGATGGATGATAGAAAGAGCCATTGGATAAACAGTATCACCCTGGGCAAGATCATGAAGAAGCATGGTGCCAATCTTTGTGACATTCAGGTTCTTGTTTTCAGGAACAGGCTCCTCTATGTTCCCAAAGGTCAGAAAAGAAAGATAGGGCTCATCAGACAATATTCTGATGATATGTTTGATTCACAACTAATTATAGACGCTCATGACAAGGATTATCACACATCAAGAAGAGACTCATTACGAGTTAGCTGCCAACTCTGAAAATTTGGAATTCTGGAAGACATTAGGCTTCAAAATTATAGGAACGGGGGAACGAGAAGACGAGTTCTATCTAAGAAAGACTTGTTCTTTCGGTATCAGGCAGCAACTGGGTGGGCTGGCCATCATACAAAGCAAGGGAAAGGAGGGTATAGCCAACAGATGGGGATGCATTCTGCTAGCTTGCCGATTTCAGAAGATTGAGTTATTTGCCTGTGATGAAGGAGAAGGGGTTCAAAAACTGCATTTCGTCGGTTACAAGGAGGGAGAAATGGAGATTTACGAATTTGATGGCAGCAAGCCCACCAAGATATTGGTACTGAAGCAGCTCTCAGCGTGATGTGATTTTTCTATCATGTTATTGTTCTTCCACATGGAGAACCTCACCCTCTTTATACCCTGGTGGCATGCCTTCACCGATACGCTTTTTCCGTGCAAAGGTAAGGCTGCTCCGCCAGATACCAAGTACCGCTCCATGCGAGCTATGAAGCTGGAATCTTTCTTGGCAGCCTTCCGCAATTCCGTCGGAATAGGGTATTCCAAGCAAGATTCCAGCTTCATTACTTGGCTTTCTGGCCTGTGAGCAGCCAAATGGGGGGGGGCACGAAAAAGGCTATGGTGTGAAGGTTATGCCGGAATGTCATAAAAAAAAGTTCGATTTTCTGTGGAAGAACAAGTTCGAAAAAAGGCTTGTGTTCAGGAAATCCAGAATTTTTTCTTTTTGAGGTCAGTTCAGGGGCATAGAAATCAATAGGAGTTCAAACAGGTTGATGGAGTGAGCGTAAATGGATTGGCATCAGATTTTGGGGAGAATATACGGCAATGATGTATGCATCCGTACACATGATGCAGGTATACCACAAGTGTTAAAATATAAATTTAATTGTGCAGAGGAGGTTGATGTGGAGTAAAACCATTACCTTTGCATGCACAAAAAAGGATAGAAAGAATGAAAGCAAAAGAGATTATCTGGAAAGAGGTAAGTGTTTTGCCACATAGCGCAAACGCATATCCAAAGGGAAAGCCCTATAAGGGACAGATGATGATGGGGAGGGTATTTCCCGTCAGTAAGGCCCAGGCTATAGCTTATGTAGAGATGGGATGCTGCATAGCGGAAATGAACTCCGAGGATGTAAGCGTCGTAGAGAAACTGCTTGAGAAACAACACCTGGAGGGAAAATACCGATATGTGGGAGATAAGAGTTTCGTGAAACTCATCAACCAAAGCGATTTAGACAGGGCATTGAAGGCGGAGTATGCCTTTTAGGGGAGTTGGATACAAATAAAGCCCCTTGACTCCTTTCGGAATACAAGAGGCTGAGCCAAAGGAATTTCCTTGAGATGAAATGTGAAAGATTCACAGCGCAAAGATACAGAAAATATCTTGTAAAAGCAAAAGAAATTGCAGATAGTTTAGGATTTTGAAAGAATATTAATAACATTTACAAAATATTGAATGATATGAAGAATCTAATGATGGCAGTGGTGATGCTTATCACCTGTACAACAAGCATGGCACAAGGAATCCAGGAACCTGAGTATATCGGTCAGGTGGCACTGGTGCAATCAGACAGCAGCCAGGTGGTCCTGGTAAAGGAAGAGGCAGAAATGAAGACCAAGACCTCTGGTTTTGGATACATTCCTATTCCAGGAAGCAGTTTGCTGGACAAGGGTAAGACTTTCTTGAGAGTAAAGGGTGATACTTCACCTAACAAGATAGCCAAGGGAGAGGTACAACTCATTGTAAGAGTGAAGGACAACAACGAAGATCCGAAAAACTCCATTGGGGTATTCCAGTTTGAGACCAAGAAGAAAGAGCGCAGATTCACGCTTGCCGAAGTTGGATTACTTTCTGGCATGAAGGCAACGACATCCTTCAATACCGTTCCATACGAGGCAAAGAAGATTGGGGCCAGTTCATACATGGTGACCATTGTGAACCTGCAGCCCGGAGAGTATGGTGTGACCACAGCAGATTTCACACATATCTCTACCTTCTCCGTACAATAAACAAGAAGTTACACTTTTAATACTGAAGATTATGGGAGCAATATTCTTATTTCTGTTTTTCATGTGGCTTTTCAAGGGATTTGGCAAAGCCATGAGACATAGTGGTGATACCTTTCGCCCCGATAAATAAGCCAGTAGGTAAAGTTCAACAATTTTTCATATACTCCTCAGCCCACCAGGTCCTCGTGAGAAGACCGGTGGGCTTTTCTTGTATCGTATTTTTAAGACCTTTCCCTAAAACGATTCCTCAGCAGCAGTAGCAGAAGGTTCCAGTATATCGTCATTACAGATAGTGCCAACGTCATTGGTGAGGGCATATCATGCTGTCATTTTTTCCATAGGTCTCCATCTCGATATGTATGCTTGATGTCGTAATACAAGACCAGTGCAAGGACCGCAATCAAGATGACAAGGACAAGCAGGGGGATAAGGATAGAACTTCTACTCATCCTACTTGAAAACATGATGAATTGATTCATTCTTATCCTGTACAAACGCTCTCAGATTGGCGTGCCCCTTGTATATGATGCTGTAATCCGTGACCTTTCCTGGGTTACGTCTCTTGAGAGTAAGGGCTATTGTTCTGCCCACAACAGTATTGGGGAAAAACATATATACCTCATCATAATCATCACTGTCCACCACCATATGCATGTAGTTGCTCACATGAGACATCACGATGCAGGCATCATGCTGAGGAAGGCGGAATTCCCAGGAACCCTTCAAGGTATAGAATGCCAGATAATCCATAAAATCATAAAACAGGCAGCATGCCTGATACTCCTTTGCCTTTGGACTGCGCAGGGTTGTTGGTGCATAGCTTTTCAAGGTGACAGGAAACGGGGTATAAAGCTGATGAAAAAACTCAACGCCACCGATGTCATTTCTAAATCCAAAGCCTTGATAATACTTACCAAGACATGAAAATTGAACACCCTGAATACAGGAAGGCAATTTAGAAAAGCCGTTTTGCTTGAGGTATTTCTCATCCTCATTCTTCAAATCGACAAGACGAATACCATCTTCCACGTGGATAAATGCGTGATGTTGTACTCTCATAATTGTTGTCATTACTAGTTGTTTATCACTTGTTGTTATTTAATGCTTGCTGAATCAATGTCTTTAGACCATCACTTGTGCCGCCCAGCAAGAAATAGTCACTCACGTCTTTCTCCTGCTTGCTGCCTGCAAGAGGAAGATCTATCCGACTCACCGGATAGTGCCCCTGGAGTTCTTCCACCCGTTGGGCAGATTCTCTTCTTCCTGTAGCATCTGCGTCATACACAAAAACTATCTTCCCGAATCTCTTCACAAGCTGATCCATGACCAAATGGGGGATTTTAGCCGTCTCACTATTGAAGCAAATGGCTGAAAAGCCATGACTGCTCAGAGAAAGAACATCCTTTTCACCGCCAGTAATCAAGAGCATATTCCCCCGGCTGGGAAGTTGGTCCAATCCAAAGATATAAGGACTTGGCAACTCTCCTGCATAAAGGAAACGGTTCTCCGAGCGAGGACGATACACCTTGATGCCCCTATCTTCCTGGAAGAAATAGCCATAGCTTGGCGTCAGGGCAGTGGAATAGATGCAATATTGCTGACCATCAGCCTTTGTAAAATGGCAACTTCTCAAGCTTCTAACCTGAAAATGGTCAAGAGTATCTTCAGTGATGCCATAAGAAGCCCAATATGCAAGCTCTTCGTCAGAAAATTCCTTGATCTGCGCTTGATAGGCAATCACACCATGAGGCTGCCGGTTTTCTTCATCTGGGCTCTTCATGCCTGACATAGGAGATGTTTGACGAACCGCCTTGCGGTTTGTCTGCCGGTCAAATACCCCAAGACACATATCCTGATCTATCATTTTCAACAGATGTACAAAATCCGTGGAAGGATTGATGTTCAGGACCTGCGAAGCCACGAAAAAGCAATCTCCGGAAAAGCGACTATCGCCAAAATCATGCAAATAGTAGTAGGACCTGCCATCAAGTGCCTGGTTACGATAGAGCTTACAGGAAGGATGCTTGTCATCCTCTCTCATGTGACTTCTGAACTTTTTCCTCAGGCATTCCTTTCCAAGATAGTGAACAAAGATATCGAGTCCTCCATCTGTCTTGGCCAAAATCTCATCTTTCTCTTTCATGTCAATCGCGGGAATAGGTTTCAGAACAAAGGCGGAAGTTGAAATCCGGCATGACAACAACGTGCATCATGTGATTCACGCGGTCGGCAGTTCTATCCCCATAGCGCGGACGAATATCACCTGAAGGCAGATTCGTCGTGACTATGGTGAACAAGCGACATTCATACCGATAGGCAATAAGTTCACTGATGGGATCACATACCTGCCCATATTTGACAATACGCTCAGGCTCCATGCCTAAATCATCAATAGCCAATAAAGACACATTGCGATATTCCAGGAAACGCTCATAGTGGTCCACATACAAATGACAAAGCTCACAGGCGTTCTTCATGACAAGGCCAGCCATTTTAATCTGGGAGGAAGAGGATTTGATGGGGTCTTTCAATCGCAAGGAAAGTATCAGTTTCTGTATGGCATACACCAAAGTGGTTTTCCCAGTACCACCTACACCACTCAGCCACAAGCCTGTTTTATGGTTATGACCTACCAGCCAGAGAGAGATATTGTATAATACCATCTCCAATCCTCCCATACTGACATATTTGATGTTCACATCATTGACCGCCTTGATAAAAGCCTGCAATAAGGCTTTATAACAGGACACATAATCCAACGGCAATTTAAAGAAACGCTTTCCGGTGGTGGCTGTTTTGATACGATGAACCACCTCTTCTTCCTTGAATAGGAATTTATCCATTACTGCTTCCATATGTTTAAATATTAATAAACGAACTAAAATGTTGATTTATACAGTTGTCCTCCATGAGAAGACCTCGGTGTAAACTTTGAACCATACATAGACTTGGGGTGCTCCAAATTCTGTTTACTCAACCAATCACAAAAGTGACTCTGGTAATCTGACAAATCCTTATGCAAACCCTTTCCCCTGCAAGCCATGTCCAGTTCAAAGGTTTCAAGCCATGTCTTTACTTTAGAACGGTCCGGCAGTTTAAAGCGCTGTTTCATCACTTCAAGCCAAGAATCAGAATTTGAGAGAAATGAAAAATAGCTTTCTTTGCTTGTTTTCTTTTCAGCTTCACCATTCTCTTCCTCCCCAAAAATCCCTTCACATGCACACACGCGCATTGATGTTGATTTTCTTTCGTTCTTTACATTATATCCTTTTATATTAGTTGTCGCTTGCATGTCGGTTCCTTGTCGATGATATGACACCTGCGTGTCAACTACTTGTCGCTCGTTTGTCGGCTGTTTGTCGGACAAATTGTCGTCAACTCTATATATATCTCTACAACAAGAACTTACAATTGGATTTAAATCACTGGATAGTGGGGAAGAATTGCCATCAAACAGAGATTGTTTTGTACTGCAAGAATCTTCCAGCTCATCAAGACAACTGAATTTGGATGTAAAACCTTGATAAAGCTCATACTTGCAAACTGTGATCAGGTTTGGACGAGGAGTAGGGGACTTGAAAACCTCAATTTCACCAGTGCGCACCAAGTCATTGAGACATGTACTTATCTTAGATGGTGAAATACGTGTTTCCTTATGAAGGGTGTTTTTGCTTAGAGCAAGCTGAGCTCGTTTCAAAGAAGAGCCAACCTGCTGTTGAAAAACAGCATTGAGCAGCAAATGAATGAATAAATGTACCTTTTCCGCATCATGATACCAATTCCATTCAGTAATTTTACGATACAGCTTAATCCAGCCAATAGTAGCATCTTCATCAGAAAACTGCTGAAAACGACTATAGTCACGTATGGTCACAATGGTTCCTTTATTGCTTGAGTGAACCTTGATCTCACCGGTTTGTGATAACTTTTGAAGGCAAGTACGGATATTTCTTGGGGATAAGCCCGTATCCTCCGCAATAATAGCAAGACTGGTCACAACCTGACCTGGGTATACTGTCAAGGAAAGATAATCTGTCTTCTTTACATTTGCCTGTAACAGGAAATACAGAAAGACGTGTACCATCTTAGAGTCATGATACCAGCGCCACGAAGTAAAACTTCGAGGCAGTTTAATCCATGAATTATTTAAAGGATTCATCATAGGATGTAATTTTATATAGTTGATAAGACCTCTTACACAAGCAGTTACGCCTGTGTTTATTAAAACTCTTCCATAAAGTGAGAATATAAATTCCCCATAGAGACTCTTTTGAAGCCTCCAAATATTCTATTTCATTATTACATTTTCTTTTATTTTTGTATGATTCTAAAAGAAAGGGTACTTCTTCCAGCTTTAGTTAAAACAAGCAGACTCTCTCCTTTTACTTTTACATTTCTTATTTGAGTCAAGTTCCGACTTCCACGATGCCACTTTACCGAAGACTTTTCCAATATGTCCTTGATAATAATCAGGTGCTTCATGCAAGCATCATAAGACTCCTGCCAATCATAGACCTTCGGGGGAATCTGATACAAAACCCCAACCATCCAGTCTGGTTTGGCTTCACTATGTACTTTCTTTTTTACCTTATACATATTTTATCATTGATATTGACCAAAATTCATTTTACCATTTAATATGACATGAATTATCCAAATGTCTATGTATGAGATTAACATCAACATTACTTTAGATAGTTGTCATTTTTCAGGTATAAACATTCAATCGGTCATGCTTCTAAAATTAATGTTTATTTTTATCATTCCTTTTGCTTAATCTCTTCTATCAACCAAATAAGACTATAAAAGTCTAATTTCGATTTCGTTGCAAAAATAACAAATATTTCTGGATATTACTTACAGTATAGCTATATTTTAACTTTTATTATGTACAAATGCTCGTTTTTTATCGCTATCTACTATATTTTTCAAACAATGGGGTGATTATATATAGTTATACTTCCATTAACTATTACCTAAAAATATAGACTCTTTTGGGTGTTAACAGGTATGTCAAAAACATAGAAAAACTGAACTTAGATGAATCAACACACACAAAAAAACTCAAATATGATAGAATTTGATTTATTTTTTGTACCTTTGCACCATCGTTCTTAGGGACGTGATTTTTGTGGGAACAAATGTAAAGTGCCTCACTTCTTGATAAATCGCCAAAATTAAAAAGAATGTAAACACGAGGCACGGAGCAGCTCATAATATGTGGGCTGCCATCCGTGTATGTGTTTATGGGCGTTTGGCGATGCCTTCAAGAAGCGTATATGGGGGCAGCCCACTTCTTTTGTATCAAATCGATAGAATGTCAAACTAACGAATACATAAGTAACTTAAAAGTTTCAAAAATATAAAAAGGTATAGAATTCATTTTATTATATTTGTAAACGATATATGTAGTCAATTAGTATTCACTTACTCTCTCAAAGTGATTAAGACTATCAACGGAATTCAAAAACAAAAAATAAGAGTATGAGCGGAAAAGAATTAAGAGAACTATTATCATCAAAGGGTATCCTGCAAAAAGACATTGCAAGACAACTCAACATGACTCCTGGTGGCTTTAGTCAACAGTTAAGGGCTAAAGACATCAAGACAGGATTACTGGAATCCATATGTAAAGTACTCAATGTCAAAATGGATTTTTTCTATGGAGGCACCGAATATCTTGAAGGATATGAGCTCATCAAGCAATCTGATTTAAAAGAATTCCGATCCACGCTTGGCAAAATACATACGTGCTGTAACGAGATTTCAGAAAAGTTGTCCTAGTTCTCTAACATTACGCAATCAGTAATACTAGAGAACCAAGATTTTGAATTCATACACTACCCTTTGATGACGGCAATGGGTGACAAATGGGTTTTGATTTTGACTAAGTCTGATTCTTGTGCCATGACGGATTCTATATCTTTGTAGGCAGCAGAGGCCTCTTCCAAATCTTCCTGACTACGAATGGCATGAACGATGCCTTTCTCATCTAGCTTATGGATTTCCTCCGCTAAATTGAGTGTCTTTACAGCTTCAGTTCGGCTCATGATACGGCCAGCTCCATGGGAGCAGCTCATGAAACTGAGAGGATTGCCAAGGCCTTCCACGATATATGAACTCGTTCCTTGTGAACCAGGTATGATACCAACTTCACCTTCTCGGGCACTTGTTGCTCCCTTTCGGTGTATGATACAATTCTCACCAAAATGGGATTCCCAGGATGCATAGTTATGAGCGATGTTGATCATCGGCTCAAACTCAACGTGTGGTATCGCTTCAGATATGACCTTCTGAATTCGATGCATCATCAACCTTCTATTGCACAGACCAAAATCGATACAATACTGCATCTCATTCCAATAATCATTAAACTCCTTGGTCCTCAGTGGCAAGAATGACATATTAAGGTCTGACTTAACCGAAGAAAAGTAACGCTCATTGAGAATGGTTGCCACTCTGTTATAATAATCACATACCTGTTTGCCTAAGTTTCTTGACCCAGAGTGAATCATGATCCAAAGCCATCCTTCATCGTTCTTTTGAAGTTCTATGAAGTGATTTCCTCCACCAAGTGTTCCCACTTGCTTGGTAGCTGATATATATTGACGCTTAACGACAGTCATGCCATCAATATCATGATTTTCAGGCATATACTTCTCATCCTGGGCAACCTTGTGATGTTCCATTCCTAAAGGAATCTGTTGACGGATTCCTCGCATGATTTTCTTTCTCAGAACATCCTGTTCAATCGTTTCCACCTGGATATTGGTTTTAACTGCACACATACCACAACCTATATCCACGCCCACGGCATTCGGAATCACGACATTCCTGGTAGCAAGGACAGTTCCTATAGGCATACCCTTTCCGCCATGTAAGTCAGGCATCAATGCCAAATGATGAAAAACAAAAGGCAGGCTACAAAGGTTCGATATTTGTTGCCAAGCCGTTGCGTCACACATCTTTGCCCACATCTTAACAGGGGTTCCATTCATTGCAAATTCTTTCATTTTCTTAATCTCCTATCTTTTTTAGTGCAAAATTACAAAAGCGGTATGCAGTATTTTTGCGTAGGAGCACAAAAACTTCAAATTTTAACAAAATCTGCTATTATATAGACACATACAACTACTCTGCAACCACTATTCGCATAAGGAATCCCCTTACTATTGTACTACCGCAAGAATGGTTTAGGATGTTGAAATTACATTCATCATAGCAGTGCTCGATGGTATAAAACTGCCAATAGAAACGAGGGCAATACCCTTCAAACCGCAGCGTCACAGCCTCACGGAGGTATTGCCTCTATAATGATACTGTTGTGAACCTTATTTCCGCAACAATATACTTTAATAGTTTTTATAAGTAACTGAGCAACAAAAGTTGCTCAGGATTTTGCCATATCAGAAATTTCACTTATCTTAGTGTCGCAAAACAAACAGACAAAAACTCTGAATGACATGGCAAAAGTACAAATAAAATCTGAGAAACTCACCCTTTTCGAGGATTTTTCGATTATGGAGCTATTTAATGCTCTTTTGGCTCAAACTATAGATTCAACATTAGGATAGAGATGCACAATGTTTGGTTATCAACATAGCGAGATTCTATGCTCTCTGATGTGCGTAAATCTTTGTGATGGCTCATTCTCGAAGGAAATCGTTGAAGGGTAGAGCCCCTCTGCTGGCAATTCTGCATCCTTGCCAACAGGTACTCTTCATTCTATGATTCCATATTATCCTTAACCTGATGGAATACTGTTGAAATCAATAACATTGAATTCGAGTTAAATTCCATCCTTATTGATGAATGGAAGGGAAAGCCCTATCGCCTTGCCATACAACAACAAAGAGAACGGAGGAATACCTTGATGTTTGGGAAGGTGCATACATCTAAAGGTACATACTGACCTACGATTACAAGTCGAAGGCAAGAGACATAGTGAATTCTACAATCTACGTGGCGGCAAGCAACGCATATTCGATGAAATGAACAATGATTTTGGATGGAAACAGCTGTCGAAGTCTTTCATGGCGTAAAATACCATATTTCTACTTATGACCTCTCTCATCACAAGACTTCTGCAAAGCCATCATACTGAGAATTCGAACCGGGGAAATCTGATTGAGTGCCACAGGCAGGACTAAGACCTATATAGTAAAACAACAAGGTAAATGGGGAAAAAGGTAATCATGGTGATGTATAATTCTCCTTGAAACCGCAGTTTAGAGACGGATTTATTTTTGAAAAACCTGCCATTTTGTTCCAAATGTCATGACAGTTTTTGACGGAAATCAAGAAATCATACCCTTGACAGCATTTTCTTCCCGAAAAATTGTGTGCGCACACAAAAAGGCATTATCTTTGCACTCGAAAAGATTGAATAACGAATAATTAAAGTAAAGAAAGGGTAACATTATGATGATATTAGGAATGACATTGGCAGTTGCAGCTGCTCTTTTTGCAGAGGTTGTAAATGTAAACAATAAAATCAGCCTCGGCAAGTAAGCAAGTTTTGAGAGGCATCCATAGGATGCTTCCAGAAAAGCTTCTCTAATAGATATTAGATGAGGTAAAGAATATGTAGATTAGGATAACAGATTGATATAGAGAAAGGATAAGATTATGATGATTTTAGGAATTATTTTAGCTTTGGTCGTTGCAGCATGCGCTGAGTATGGTGCAAGATCCAACATGAAAAACTTCGCTTAACAGGCGATGTTTCATGAAAATTTGAGAGAATTGTAGAAAGAAATTTCCATATATATTATAGAGATGGCAGTTGTAGGCGTTTGTGAAGATGCTTGCAGCTGCCTTTTCTTTTTGTATCTTTAGGGTGTCGAAATTCAAAATTAAAGTTGTACCTTTGCACCCAAGTTGAGATTACAGAAATGAAAAAGGAACGTGAAACGGCAAACAAATATCGTCAGCAAGCTCTTGAAGGAGATTTAATGGCGATGAACAACATGGGTGTCTGCTATGCGCAAGGCATCGGTGTTGTGGAGGATCATGTGATGGCATTTCAGTGGTACATGAAGGCTGCTGAACTGGGTGATATTTACGCATGCTACAATGTGGCAGAATGCTACTACCAGGGAGATGGAGTGGAACAGGACTTCGAAAGAGCTCTTCATTGGTATCTGATTGCAGCAGAGAAAGGAGATGTACAATCACAGGTTAATGCTGCCAATGCATTTTACCTGGGTCAGGGAACTAAAGAAGACCACGTAAAGGCTCACCAATGGTGGCTGAAAGCTGCTCAAAGGGGACATCTTCAGAGCCAAAAGAATGTAGGTGCCAACTATTGGAATGGAGATGGAGTAGAGAAGGATGACAGTTGGGCTGCCTTTTGGTATGAAATGGCAGGTCAGCAAGGTGATGCACAGGCTCAGTTCTCTACCGGATGGTTCTATATGACCGGTACGGGCGTTCAACAGGACAAGCGCAAGGGACTCAAATGGATTCACAGAGCAACTGCCCAAGGATTTGAGCATGCCAAACAATGGTGCAGGGACAATGGGTACAGTATATATTAACAATGTAATGAAACAAATGAAGACAGATTTACGATTGATACAAGAGCAGCAGCCTCTCATACACAACATAACCAATTATGTGGCTATGAACTTTGTTGCCAACAGCCTATTGGCTATTGGAGCATCACCCATCATGGCGCGTGCCGAGGAAGAAGTGGAAGAAATCAGTAGCAAGAGCAATGCCTTGGCTCTCAACCTGGGCGTTCCGGAAAGCACCACAGCTCACTCGATGATACTGGCAGGGGAAGCTGCCATGAAAAGAAGGATTCCTATCGTATTTGATGTGGTTGGAGTAGGAGCCACCCGCTTTCGTATGGATATAGCATCACAGATTATCCTCAGGTGTCACCCTACAGTCATCAAGGGAAATGCCAGTGAGATTCAGGCATTGTACTCTCACCAGATAGGCATGCAGGGAGTGGACAGTCACCAGGAAACCTATGAGGTTGAGAAACAGGCTAAGAAACTGGCTCAGCAACTTTCCTGTATCATAGTTGTAACTGGAGCCATAGACTTCATCACGGATGGCGAAAGAATGGCTTATGTTCATGAAGGACACTCCATGATGAGCAAGGTTACTGCAATGGGATGTACTGCCACTGGTATCGTTGGGGCATTCCTTGCTGTGAACTCCGATCCTCTGGAAGCATCTTTTCATGCCATGAAAGCCATGGGAATTGCCGGAGAAAGGGCAGCTTCCCAGTCTAGAGGTAATGGTAGCATGATGATTAACTTCCTCGATGAACTCTGCAATCTTGTGGCTGATGACTAGGATTATCAGAATCATCAGGTTTGAAAAGGAAGCCTATGCTCACCAAGAAGACCTGGAATATTTAAATCGAAGGAAGCATTATTGCTATAGATGATGTTACGTGGTGCCATAATCTTGCTATTCCCCAGTTTTTTGGGGAAACGCCCAGCAGGAGTCAACAGAGATAGAACAGGCTGCTGTTTCAGAGTAACAAATATCTGATTTTCAATATAATTAAAACGCAGAGGTCTGCTGGCAGTAATGCCGGCAGATTTCTGCGTTTAATGTAACTACTCAGCATTCCCCAATCTCGAATGTGACCACAATCATCAAGCAAGCCCGTTGTTTTTATATCCGAAACCGCTATTACGAAAACACAAACAACATTCAAACAAATAAAAAAACTTAAATTAGCAAACAAACAAGCTGATATTCAGGCATTTTTTATTACCTTTGCATTCGAAACCGCCATTTCCGAAACTGCGGTTTCGAAAAATAACATCAAAAAGAAACTGTAAAATTATAGAAATATGAAGTTCTTTGGAAGACAAAACGAAATAAAAGAATTGC
>OBTM01000002.1_pt1 | contig 106454 bp, 126 predicted proteins | sample 1494911 | NCBI WGS metagenome assembly OBTM01 (sample SAMEA3360697, study PRJEB22359) | human gut metagenome | biome: ENVO:urban biome; feature: ENVO:human-associated habitat; material: ENVO:feces | place: Bangladesh | collected 2011 | reverse complement strand
TTTAATGTTGAATGTTGAGTATTGAATGTTGAATTGCCTGACGGGCTCAAGGGCGCTAGCCTAAATCAACACTCAACATTTAACACTCAACATTGAAGTTCCTTCACCAGCAGCAGACGATCATTTTCATTCCTTGCCATTATACGATAGCCAAGGCGTTTGTACCATTCAAGAACGAAAGGCTTGCTACCTTTATCATCCCATTCCAGCTGTGCCGACTTGCAGCCCAGTTTCTTAGCTTCCCGCTCTGCGGTCTCCATCAGGAGGCGAGCCGTTCCCTGCTTGCGGTACTTCTCATCTACCCAAAGGTTGTAGATAGCGCAATCGGCATACTGATAATACTCGTCTTTATAAGGTCCAGGCTTCGGTACCTCCACCTGTACGGCGCCGTGATTGATTTCATCCACGACAATAATCTTTTGGGATGACTCCCAATCTTGAATCTGTATCATAATATATTCTTTTTTATAAATCCTTAAAGTCACTTGCTTATCAAATAAACGCTAAAGGTAAATCCTTTCTTGGTTCTATCTTCAGACCATGATTATTCATAAGCTGCAGGCAAGCATCCTCTGTAAGATTCTGCCAGTCGATTTTATCCTCTTCGGTTAATGGAATAGGCAAAGAATCTTTAATCTTCATAAACAGGTCTTGTATTTTCTCCTCTCTATAATCAGAATAAAAATAAGCCTTATAATCGAAATAACCGAATACGAGACCTTCTTGCAAATCACCAGGACCATAATGAGGACTTATGTCACGCGTCCATCTTAACACAGGAAAATGAGAAGACTCTACTGCCAATAGAGCATGAAAACGCTCCAAAGCTATAGCTTTTGCCTTATCACGATCGATAGCTTTCAGGTAAAAGTAAAAACAACTGCCTAGACCATCTCCGGATAGAAACCTTACAGCATCAAAAAACTGACCCGACTGACTTAAATCATTGACAGAAACATTCTTTGCTTTTGAAGAGTTATCTATTCTGATAGAAATTTCATACCAGTATTCCTTTCGAAGCTGCTCCTCATCATCAATATTATATCTCTCTATAGTTCTATCCTCGGCTTTTTTAGCAAACGAATCAGCTTTCTCTTTGTCAGAGAACACGCCATCAACACGATAGTCACTATACTCGCCCGATGTTACCACATAAGCGGTTTTAGGCTCATCTAGGGGCGCTCTGAAGAGAGCACTGAGTTGAGTTTCTGAAACCCGATTTAAGTTAACGAGATACTCTACGTGATATAGTTCGGGATATCTTGCAGCGAACTCTCTGCGCAGTAACGGCGCATCACCGTATGCCGGAGTACCGCTCGGACCGAAATCGAAACGGTCAAACACTTTTGGACCCGATTCGTACATTACGAACAAATTAGGTCTCTCTCGGTCGCCTTTCACGTCCTCGATACATTCGCCCTTCGCCCAATCTATCGCATGATAGAAATCCTCGTCGAGATACATATATCCATAATAGTCCTCTCGAAATTCCTCCTTGCCTTCTTTAGACAAGGTTTGCGCCTTGACATCGTAGAATCGATCTTCATCCAGATAGTTAAACATATCTGCAAAATCTTCCACGATAAAGAGAGAAGCGTCATCGCAACAAACAATAAACGGCTTACCGAAGTCTATCTCGAAATCCTCATCGGTAATAGGATGCCAAAGGGATTTTTTCTTTTCTTCTTTTGTGTATAAACTCATATTTTATAAATCTTTTAATCATTAAAATGTGTCTTTAATATCGCATCTTTTCTGAGGTTGTTATAAAAATCCTTTGGGCACATACAGTCCCAGAAGCTATCTGCTGGCGCATTATATCTGTTGCCAAAGAAATCACAGGCGCAGTTTATGCTTGTCTGATTGAAAGCGATTGCCTCTATATCATTTATGCTGTGAGCCTTAATAAAGGCACTCAGGGTTTTGTATTGTTGTGGATATATACCTCCACACTCATCAGCGACAGCCTTTAAGCATTCAAGATAAACTGGTATATCTTCGCCTAGAACCTTTGCAAAATCAAAAGTAGATCTGAACACCATCATTTCCTCATAAGTTAAGCGGAAATCTTTCTGTAGGTCTTCAATCTCCTTTCTGGATGAAGCATAAATCCAGCGGCTTGCATATTCACCTTTTGCCTGTGTTTCCTTCACCCATTCCAGTTCCAGCGGTTTTCCATCAGCTCCTGCCGGTACGTAAGAAGGAAGGTATTTCTTCTCCAGATACATCCAGAGGTGAGGCATCCCGCCCCAAGCGTTGGGAACCTCTATAGCAAGTTTCCAGCACTTTTTTCTCTTCATTTTAACGTAAATTTCAAACATGATCTATTGCTTTAGAATGCTTAGTTAATAATCAAATGAATCTTGTCTTCAAAATCCGTAACAATATTTATTGGACGGAAAGAACGATTAAGATATTCTTCGGGTACGTCATCTAATGTACTCTGCCATACAGGTTCTAAGCGCATATTCGGCATAACTACATCTATACTTACCCGACAAAATTTATCGAGAACGGTACCAACAAGATCACCTATCTTTAATGATGACGGATGCAAACGACATTCTTCCTTTTTATCTTTTACAGGTGGTATCTTCGCTATTTTTGCACCAATTAGATAAGGAGTCACAACGCTCTTATGCTTTGAACAGTCCTCTGTAAAACCATCATATTTGATAGTGAAAGCATTTACCTTTCCTATTAAGTCAAGAGGCATAGCCTGAATAACTTCAGCAAGACTGGGCTTAAAAAGCTCTTTTGCACCGAAGGTATGCTCTGCCTCAAAGGAAAGGAACGTTTGCTTTACTTCCTTCTGATGATTATAATCAAAAGACGGGTCTTCCCATACGCAAGACTGATGAAAAACATCTACTCTTGGATATTCCAAAAGCACATATTCATCCGGCTTCTTTGGGTCACGTCTAAAGCAGATAACGCTGATACCTTCAGCTATCTTCTCTATCTGTTCCTTTGTAAATTCAATCTTTTCCATAATCTATAAATCTTTTAATCATTAAAATGCGTCTTTAATATCACACCCGGCTACGGCCTTATATTCTGCCTTGAGGAAAGCAATCTCATCTTTCAAGCGCTTGATTTCTGCAGTAGGCTGGTGGCGCTCTACGTTCTCCTTCCAGTTGCGGTAGGCGTAATAGAACTTATCGCATAGCTTCAGCTCCTCATCGGTGTACTTTTGCAAATGCAGGCAGTGTGCCTGTTTTATCTCATCCATCTTACCATCCGCTTTAAGTACAATCAGCCCGGCATAATCAGGAAGGAGAGGATATACTTTCGCACTAAGGTACCAAGGTACGCAATAGTAAAAGAGATTCGGGCGGCGACGCTTCTCATCCCCATTCTTCAGCAATTCATGCTTCTGCCGCTTATGGGTGAAATCGTTTTTAAAATCAGCAAGGGATATTTTGCATTCCACCTCATACCAATATCCGCTTCGGGTCTTGATGAGCATATCGCTCTCCCAGTCGAACACATAAAGGTTTTCTACGATAAACTTAGGGTTCGATTTCCAGCCGCGCAAACGCTGCTGAAGAAGCTGCTCTGATACCTGCTCCTTAGTAAGGAGCGGTGTTTGCTTACTCTTCGTTCCCATCTGTCTTTTTCATTTCTCCGTTCTTGAACTCATAACCGATTTCACGCAGCTTAGACTCCAGCATTTTAACTTGAGCCAGGGATGCCTGTCGGATTTCTACACTACTGAAATTACCAGAAACAATACCATAAGGAGCGATGATGTTGGCAAAGCCGTCTGACTTCACGCTATGACACTCACGTACATTATTATCGTTCACCTGAAGTGTAATGCCAACGCTATCACTATACAACAAGAAGTGAGTGGCGATATAATTTCCCTCTCGATACATATTGCTCTGTACGCAAAAGAAAACCTTTTTCGGCGGATTGTAAAAATTATCTTTAAAGAAGTAAATTCTACCTTCTTGCAAGTTTTCTGGATGAATAACTACAGACCCGATATTCTCTCCATACTCGCCAGACTTAACGCGATACTTGCAGTTCTCAGTATCAATATCGCAATCCTCTGGATCGAAATCTCGCCAATCAGGTTCCTCCAATGGGCGATATTCTACCGGCTTCCCTTCCTTGATGGCTTGCAGCACCTGCAGCAAGCCATCAACATCAAATAAATAATTCTTTTCCATAACTATTGCCATAATCGTTATTATTAATAATTCTTACTTATAGATGCGGATAAGACTAGGAATATAGCAATCGTAGTTTTTATATCCTGGCTCTACGTAGCTGACTTCTGGGTTTTTATCACGTATCATGTTTATTTCATCTAAGGAGTAAGGACCTATGCAGAATCGGGTGAAACCTATATAGAGGATAGAACCTTCGTTGTCATAGCCGGCAAGACGCCCCCATGAGGCTCCTTTCGCATTACCTCCCGTAATCAGAACTTCACGACCTTGATAAAGATGATAAATCTCCTTAACCGTCAATCCGGAAATATCCTCAAACACGGAATCACCAAGTGCAGGAGTATTTTTCTGCTCCATTCTCTCATCGATAGGCTCTATCTCCATCCTAATATGCAGTTCGGGTTCCTCACGCTTTCTTTTATTCTTCAAGACCATGAGCTTTAACTTTCTCCATTTGTCAGCCCAGGTAAGAAGCCAGAAACCAACAAAGAAACCAGTCAGCACAACGATGACTGCCCACAGGCAACAATCATATATCTCCTGCGATATAGCGTAAGGGTTTGTATAAATACTCTTCAGCTTGCCGATACCATAAATAAGGATAACACCAAGGATGGGTACCAGTGCCGCCAACAGGTTAACACCGATAACCTGGGCATAATACTTCAATCTACTTTTCATCATTTTCTTTTTGTTTTAATTCATAAATCTTTTTTATTTCATCAAGATTTCTGACACACAAATCTCGATAAGCACCTTCAAAAGTTTCTGCCTGTTTATACATGCTGTCCTTTACCATAAAACGGCAATCAAGACCGCGTGCCAGGGTTTTAACCGCAACAATAAAACCGACAAACTCGTTGGGATCATATCTATCTTTCTTGATAGGAGATTGAGCACCAATACGTATCTCGTCCGTAATCTTGTATGTTTTCTTAATTACTTCCGATGCGGTATGAATACTTATTATCGGCTCTAAAGACACGAAGGTCTTAATCTTGTATTCATCGTGCAGCTTACGCAAGGCTTCGATACGCTTCTCCGTAGAAGGAGCACCAGGCTCCAGCTCATCTTTACCGGTGATAGTGAAACCGATGGTAAGGTGGCGGGGTAAATTTTCCACATATTCAGGCCAGACTTTATGAGAACGAGTCAATACCAGCTCCCAGCCTTCCGTGTATAACCAATCTACATTTTTTGTAAGAATCGTAACAGGAATCTGGCTTGTCACTAACGTATAAAGCATCCAGTTTATTATATTATTATTATTATCTAAATAGCTATCGAACGGATCGCAAGTAAATGAAAAGAATATACCTCCATCCTTGCGAATCTTATCCTCTCCGATTTTTGCAAGATCTGCCAGTATAAGACGTTGTGCAGCTAAGACTGCGTGCATAAAAGCTGCTGATGGATAGATATTTTCACGTGCAGTTATACCTCTATCTTTCATATACTTGTTTAATAGCTTTTCTCGCAACTTGATGATAGGCGCTGCCAGTTCCGGCTTATCGCCGAATACATGGCTCAATACCCCTCTGCGGTTATAACAATATGTGCAGCCATTAGAGCAACCATGGTATAGATTGATTGCCCACTTAGCATATTCACCAGCCGCACCCTGCGGCTGGTAAATCAATGCTCCTTTTACAGGAGTTTCTTCTTTATTTTGCATAATCTTCTTCTTTTATTTTTTCACTAATAATAATATCGCCGTCTGAGTCAATATCAACATCACACCTTTCTGTTTTATGCCAACCATACAAGTATTGAATGGTTAAAACCTTATCTCCCCTAGAATGACGAAAAGAAGGATTTGTTAACAGGCATATTTTACTAATCGCTGGTTCGAATGAGCGAAAACAAATGCAGTCCTGGGTTTGATCTTCCTTCTTAGGAGCTGGAATATGTCTTATCCATGGGCCGTCATCGATCCATGCAACTAGATAGATAAAAGCATCGTCACTCGCCTTCTGAAAGGCAGGGCTAGATAACAACTCTTGCTTTGTCATACGCTATTTCTCTTTTTCCTTGTTATCTTCTTCCATGAGAAAACCGATGCCGGAATGGATGTTACCTAACTTACGGAATTTCTTAGATAATGTCAAGACGTACTGACTGAAAGACTCTTCGCTAATATCTAACTCGAAATCTTCATCCTCATCTGGCTCATGATGTCTTACGTACCCCTTGCCAGGAGTATAGACGAGGCGATGATAAACACCAGCATGGCAGAGATAGAGACCACATTCTTTATGATGAGAGAAAATGCTGTCAGGATTCTCTAAGTAGCAGAGAAGCACGTCGCCATCATAAATAGGAATGTAAATCCTTCTATTGTCATCGGCTCCATCGTACTTTGCACTTTCTATCTCGTCTGCCTGTCGTGACATACCGGCTATCTCGAAGCCGCTATTCATCATGTCGGTGACAGCCGGAAAGGTTTTCGGGTCTGTTATATTGAACTCCTGTTGAACCAACTTTTCGCCTGGTTTGTGGAAACTTACGAGAATATACTTGTGTCTTGTTTCAGGAGAATGTAACTCTACGTAGAAATCGACACGATCATGCTTATAGGTAATATAGGCTTCCTCAGCAATAGCCAGGATGCGCTCCAGGGCTGCCGAGTTCTTATAGTTCACCATATAATATTCCTTCTTCATCTTCTGAAGAACAGAATACATATTCATGGCTTCGTTCTCATCAATACCATACTTTTGACAGATGTACTTGTATTTATCAGGGCGGACCCCATCTGCCAACTGCTCTAGGTTGTACATAGTCTTCATTGCGGCTAGGTACTCTTTTGCTTTTACAAGATAATCGTTATTCTTTGTCATATCTTTTTCTGTTAATTTCTTTGTTACTGATTATTACTCTTCGCTATTTTTGTTTATTTTCTAAATCCTCACTCTGTTCAAAGTTCTTATTCCAGCAGATGATGGTATTATTTTCAGGTATTCTACATACGAAACCTGGGCAGCACCAGCATTCAATGGAATCTGTTCTGACAGGGTCATGGTTTATCTTATCCTTTTCTCCGTGAGGACACGGGATATTTTTAGGGTACTCCGTAGCTACGACTTTTATCTTATTATAAGCCCCCCGAAGTCTACACTTCAAAGTATTAATCTCTTCACGCAGCTTGGTAATCTCTCTTTCCAAATCGCTGTTGCGCTTATACATCCTACAAGCAGCATTACCCGTCAATCGTTCGTACTGCTTACGGAAGCGATGGTTGGTATACTTACGAAAGAACTTAGACTTACTGCCTGATTCTATAATAAGGTCAAAGATAAAGCCCGCAATCTTCTCCTTCACTTGTTTCATATTTATCTTCATACGCTACCCTTCTTTGCTACTATTAATAAGATCCTCATATTCACCAATCGTGATTTCCGTGAAATCGGAGTTGCATTTCTCTGCTCGGATGCTATCATCAAAGAAGGCAAAAATACGGTCTTTGCAGCGGAGAAGCTGAGTGATGGAGATAGAGTTACCTTGAGGACCCCCTATGCACAAATCCTTCAATATCTTGAAATGATTGGTTACAGCTTTATAGGAGGCAAGTACGGCGGCGATAGCCTTACCTTGCTTGTATCGCTTGTTAGGCGCTACGCAAACGTAACGGCCATCATCAAACAACTGGCTATCTACCTCTCGCCATAACTTCTTATCCAGCTTTTCATATTGCGCAGTCGGCAACCAGATGGCGGTTATATCATACTCTCGCAGCAGACTGCGGTTAGGCTGATAACCTTGCCACTTCTCAAACTTGAAGCCAACGGCTTCATCTACTCTTTTCATGTAGGCCTGATACTCTTTCTCTTCAGCTTCGAGAATACCCTTAATGTATTCATAAGCCTTTGTTCCTTGTTTAGCTTCGTATAACATACGCTATTTCTCCTTTTCTTCCTGTTTGGTTTCTTCTTTTTTATCCTCTACATATTTCTTTCCGCAGAAAGGGCAATACTCGGGTAGGATGTTTACCTGGTTCCACTTTTCGCAGAAAGAGCCATCTTTCTTCTGTTTATGGAATAAACCATAAACATTCACCATCGCAATGCCCGATGGAATACCGATACTTGTATCAAGGCAAACACTCTCGTTGGTCTTCTCCTTAACCATTTTCTCAACTCTGCTAATACAATTACATGCCATAATCTTTAATGTTTTTATTTGTTCTAATAACTATCAACTAATCTTTTGTGCATCATATAATAATGAAATGGGCGAGGGTCGTTTGGCTCGTCTTGGTGATAACCCATTCCGGTAAGCCACTTATCTGCCCAAGTACCAGGTTCTGGTTTCATATCCCAATTTACAAACAGGATATGCACGCCGTAACCTTCAGCTCTAGCCTCTAAGGTTTTTATCATTAAAGCGCCAATGCCCTTCTGCCGATCTTCCTCGCTAACGATGAAGCTATTTATATAGCCACACACTGGGTCCTTACTTATCGGATTGTAAGCAGGATCAAACTCCATCAAGGCGAAAGCGGTACCAGTTAGATTTGTAAGGGTAAGGACATTTTCTTTCCAAGAACCATCGTGGTCGTTGTAACAAGTCATCTCTTTTAGATATGATATAAAGACGAACTCCGGCTCTCTAGCTTCCTCGTCAGATAGAATTGCAGTTTTACATTCTGCCTCATGAATGAGATTATCTACAATTCCATCAAGATAGTTTTTCTCAGTCGCCTTCAGAAAGGCATTTAATCTCGCAGCCAAGGCTGCACGCTCTTCTTCTTTCATACACTTTGAAAATTATTCTTCTCGATAATTAAGACCTAGACCAAAAAGAAAATGCTGCAACTCGTGAATGTAAACAATATTTTTTTTGGACGGGGTAACAAAATCATAATGTTCTAAATGAACATTCCAATAGTTTCTTAGCATAGTACTCTTGGGACTACGAGTTATTATAACTTCAGTTCCATCCTTTTTGAATACCTTTTTATAAGGCACATCGAAACGTATATCTTCCGGATCATAGTCCGGACAGGAAAAACCTGCTTGCATCAAATATTCAGGATTAATTCTAATACCATTTATATTAGATACATGCACGACAATATGCCCCTTTTTCAGAAGTCGATTGTAGGTGACTAAATATTCCGTTTCCGAAATACGCCCCAAAACTTCGTATACACGATGGCAGTCTATTGATACCAAGTCTCCAGTGATGAACTGAGATTCTATATCCCATTGGCATTTATCCTCTCCTGTCCAAAGTCTATGACTTAATCTGTAAGATCTTTCTGTTTTTACCTTGTCACAGATTGCAAATATAGTTATCGTTAAGAAAACCAACAGTACTGCAACAAAAGGAGATGTTACTACAATCATACGCTATTTCTTTTTTCTTTTACGTTTATTCTGTAAATACTGTCCGAAATCTTTCGGGGTAGGAATCATCATAAAAGACTTATCCATCATTGTAAATTCCGGGTGATAATAATAATCTATAAGACTTTTTTTCATACGCTTATCTGTTTAAATGATTATCACAAACCGAATCACATAACGTTTCGCCTTGAAAATCGGTGCACCATCCTGCTCCTTCCACGTCTTCATTATCGAACCAGTAGCAGTTACCACAACATTTCTTTTCTTTCTTTGCCATAAGCTATTTGAATCTGATTACGAACATATTCTTTTTTAACCACGCATCAGGGCACATGCCCTTTTTTGGTCTATCTACCGTTATCTCGTCGATTTCCTTCTCGATATACGGTTGGTTATCTTTCGGATAGCCGAGGAGAAAATGAACGTGTGTGAAAGGCTCTAATACCTCCTTGCGGTAAGTTCTATCTTCCGGACTGTCCGAAGTGTGCTTGAGCCCTCCGGTGAGATAACCTTGCACGAAAAGGCCTCTATCGGAAACACGATGATATTTGGCTACACCAGCTATCACACCTGCCCTATTCGGTATATCCTTTCTCAACAGACGTATCACCCAGAATACAGAGCATTCCCGATACTCCTCCGTCTTCTCTCCGCTAGCTATCTTCTGATACCACTCATCAGTAAGATGAATGGTTAACACTTTCTTTTCTGCCATATTACTTACTTTTTTACCTGTAATGGAATCACTGGGGACGAAAGCTATACTTTATAAATTCCGAACTTCTGTGCTATTTCTAGCCTTTCAAACAACTGCTCTGCTTCTGACTTCTTCGAGAAGGAATCAGAGAAGAGGTTTCTCATTGCCGCATAGAAGAAGTTATGACGGTTGCGATACAGCGTTGTGCAGCTATCGCACGCTCGAAATGGGAGGTGAGGGGGAGTTACGGCCAGCAGCGACTTACTGAATACCGGCAGTACGCAGACTACCAACATCTGAGCGTTGTAACGTTCTTTCTGTTTATCTACTATGGTGAAAGAACACCGGAAATTTCTTTTTGGCTCTTCTGCCTGAATTGTCGTATCACTGGTAAGGTCAACCGGAATGAAATGAGAATTATCAGCCATCAAAATGCTTTTCTTAACAAAAGGACGCTGGCGGAAATATTCTTTTATATCTACCTTTTTAATGAAGAAGCACTTATCGGATAAACCTGCCAGGCGATCTAAACCGTCTTCACCAAGCTTTTCTTTCAACATATTTATTTTGTCATCCATACGCTATTACTCTTTTTTGCTATAATCAACTAATTTATACTTGAAACCGACAAGACGGTTAACGTCCTCCTCGTTCATTAATTCCAAATCATCGTTATTATCATTATCCTTGACAACCAAATCATCAGTAATGACGAAATAATACTTACCCTCATGGGTGGCAAGATTGGTAGGACGGAAAGGGATGCAGGAAACGATGGCCCGTAAACCTAACTTCTTCAGAATATCGTCGTGAGTGGTAACTGGAGGATATGAAGACATCACTTCCTTTATGGCTCTACCCTCTTCATTATTCAGGTTAGGAGCTACCCAGAGCTGATTATCATCATTACAAGTCCTGCTCCAGACTTCCTTATCCAATGTTTCGTACTCCTCGGGAGTAACAACAAACTCGTAGATTTCCAACTTTCGGGAAAAGGTGGAGTTTACATAAGAGGCAATGAATCGGGTTAACTGGAAGGGTACCGTCTTGCGGATGCGGTCGCAATACTCTATACTTTGCTTTCGCTCCTTATCTATCACGTCCTTCACCCACTCGAAAGACTTAGAACCTTCTTTTAATTTAAATATGTGCATAGTGCTATTACTTTAAATGATTTTTCTTAGGACCAGCGATTGAATCGCTGGGAACGGTGGCGCTCTTTTGCTTTTTGACTTGGCAGGGGCAGGAGGCTGAATGAATGCAGCAGGTGCCTCTGGTGGTCTCAAAGATGATATACTCGTGACCTTTTGAAGTGACGGTAATGCTGCTACCTTTTATGCGGTCGCCTTCTCTGTAATCGGTAATGAGAGTATGGATCAGCAGATAGAGCATGCCGTACATAAAGAGTGTAAATATCACATCTGAGGTCGTTGCTTTCAGCTCATTAAAGAGTTTCTTTAACTTTGCCTTATCCATACGCCTTAACAATTATAGAGCTTGATACCATAGCGGTCCTTCATCAGGGTTACTGCCCAGTCGGGATAACCGCCTTTATGCTGTTCCTGATAGATTTCTATCTCCCGGTTATAGCGCTGTAGGAGGAGAACAAATCTAGGGTCGGGCGTTTCGCCGCCTCGGATATGATACTTCTCCTGGGCGAACTGCATTTCTACCCTCAGCTTGTAGCTGTAGGTAAACTGCTCGTTGCCTCCTTCATGGAGAATGATAGCCATGACGCGCGCCAGGTCATCTTTATTCACTACCGCCATGCCTACTGCATCGGCTGTGCGGAGAGTAACGAGATAAAAATCATAATCAAAATCTGTTTTATCCATATCATTTTGTTTTTATCTATTACGCTTTTTTTCTCAATTTTTCGCTGCACATTTCTAGCTTAATTAAGACATCATCCGGAATATCTTCGACACGAAAATCATGCTCTGACGCATACAGACTAATAATTTCCTGATAGAAGTCTTTTATCTCGTCACGCTTAAACGCTTCGTAAGGAACGAAATCTATTGCTTCTACGGAAAGCATAGCCCCATCTTTATAAACACAATTTGAGATATAAATGCCGCCAGGATATACAAAAAAAGCTTTATCCTTACAAATTCTCTTCAGACATCGAAATGAAGGAACTTCAGCTAAATCTTGTGCTATCTGCAATTCGGAAACCTTTCTATAGCCATATATCGAATGAATATAGGCACTTACGAAATCGGAGCGAAAACGAACCTTAGAACGATGAAACAGCCAACCACCGTTTTTCCTTCTGGTTAACATATCCGAGTCTATTCCACCTTCGGGATAGTGATAAACTACAGCATAAATGCTGCCAGCCTCGTTGCGGGTAATAAATTCTACATCTGTTTCTGTCTGCTCTACCTCCCGCGGCTCACCCATACGCTTAATAGCGTTATTGAATTTCATATACGCCTGGTTATTGGTATACTCATCGCCATAAAAGGTAGATACTACCTCGATAAGCTCATTGCTGTCTTCCTTCGAGAAATTCAGTAGGTTGGGGTTCATAACTACTTGTTGCATACGCTATGCCTCCTACTTGTTGTAATCTACCACGATGTTGTATTTGGCGAGGACGGGTACCAGGCCAGTCATTACACCTTTGCCCAAGAGAGGAACGGCATCGAGCACGCTGTATGGGATAACCTTCTTCTTCGGGAGCTGCTCACGGTTGGCTTCCTCTTCTAGGATTTTCTTGTAGGTTTCCAACTCCTTGTCGGCATCATCGCGCTCATCGAGAGCTTTCTTGTATTTGGCATTCAACTCATCGTATTGTTTCTGTGCCTCCTTAGCCTCCTGTTTCTGCTTGGCGATATAATCACTGGCCTTGAGCATGGTAGCATTGGCTTCATCGGCTTCTTTTCGCAAGGCTGTTATTTCATCCTGATGCTGGGCTTTCATATCTTCTAGCTGCTGTTGCAGATCAGAGAGCTTCTGGCGAAGGGTATCGGTATCGGTGGCGGTATGGATAAAATCGAACAGGCGCTCTATGTTCTGCTTTAACTGAGTGCAGGTTTCGGAAGTGGTACCGATAAGAGTTACGGCTTCTTCGGCGGTGAGGGTATAGCCTGGGGTTGCTTCCTTTTTGCCAGCGATGGAATCGCTGGGAACGGGGGCGAGAGGGGGACGTGACGAGGCAGAGGCTTGCTGCTGGGCGGCTTCTTTCTTTGCGGCGGCTTCCTCGGCAGCTTTCTTTTCTTCTGCCTTCTTTTCCTCAGCTTGCTGTTCCTGCACAAATTCGATAGCGGAAGGCATATCTCCCAACTTATCGTAGTAATTGTCTTCCTGAGCATCGAGTGCAAGGCGACCTTCGTATACTTCCCACAGACCGTTGTCGATGAGATAGTAGATAGCGGAAAGCACGATACGCTCACCGTATTCATCGATGTAGGCATTGAGCGGTTTCACCCAGGCTTTTTCTACTACGTCCTTGAGCCATTCCTTATAAACGATGCCCATCAGCTTCTCTTTATCCCCTTCCACAGCATAGCAGGAGGCGATGCGAGGGATGATATAGAGAGGTTCCGTTTTCTGCAGGAAGTTCTCGAAGTTGATTCCGAGCGCCTGACGAACCATATTGCTTACGCTCTTGAACTTGTATTTCTTCAGCAATGAGCGAAGAATATTCTGTTGTTTCGTGTTCATGTTTTTGTAATTGTTTATTGTTTATTTTTATTTGCCACAGTCGCCATCCTGCTGCCCGTCTGATGTTTCGGAAGTATCGTCCTCTCCTTCGATAATCTCAAAGCCATGCTTTCGGGCGGTAGCCTCGCTGCGTTCAGAGCGGTTAGTTTCACTATCGTAGGCTATCCACCATGGGTGACCGGGGACAGAGAAGTAATTGAGACGATGCGTCATCATGTTCTTAAACGATGCAGCCGCACTTTTCATCGGTCGCTGCGAAAGGTTTAACTTCGTCTTGCGCTCCAAGCCGTACTCTTCGCGCAAACGCTCCTTCCGCCAGACTTCCTTGTGAGCTTCTGACGAACGGAGAAGAAAAGCCTTATATCGACGGGGATTTTTCTTCTTGAGTGACTTCAAAGGACAAAAGCCGGATTCAAATAATCGGCGGCGGCCTTCCTGACAGGCTTCGCTTACCGGTTTACCTCGAAGGGAATCATAATAGCCGTTCTCCTCGCAGGTTTTCTTAACGTCCATTATCTGCTGACGGCGTATAGCTTTCATATCCTTTTTCAGTCCGAGTTCATTTTTAAACCTTTGGACAGTAGAAAAGGAGATACCGAACCATTCCATCATTCTGCGGTTGGAGTTTTTGGGGAAGAGTTTAATGAACTTCTTCTTCAGCTCACCTTCGAGCACATAGGTTTTCACACCGTTGCTTTCGGGTGTTGCCCTCATCGGTATCTGATACTTCGCCTCGCCAGTTGGCTTGCATGGAGTTTTCGTGTTCCCGAAACTCATGCTTCCGCCTCCTGCGCTGGGGTTGAACCAGCGATGGAATCGCTGGGAACTGAGGCTTGAGGAGGGGGGCAGGAAGAGGCGGCTGAAGGCTCGTATTCCTCAGCAATGCCGCGTCGGTAATCGTAACACACAGTCTGCTCGCCGGCTGCCACTCGCTCCTTGTTATACTCGGCGAAGGCTATGCCTATCTTATCCATATATTCCTCGTTGGCACGGCGGTTGGCCATCTTAAAATCGTACAAGGCTTTCTGATACTGGGCATGGGCATCGGTTCGCTCGGCATCCATCAGAACAAAGAAAGATTTCTTTTCCAAGGTCTGCTTGCCCAGGAACTCTTTCAGACAGGATTTCTGTTGGTCCTTGAAATCCTTCTCTTTCTCCATGATTTCCTTCTTGCGTTTCATAAACTCAGCGCCAGCCTTTGTCTTAATTTCCAAAGCTGCATCCTGCTGGTCGTCTCTTTCCTTACGCAAAGGCGCAAGGACTTCTTTCTGAAATTCTTCTAATGTTCTCATTTCTTTATTAATCTTTAATGTATTATAAAACTTTTCTTAGTCGAAGAGGGAAGGATTTCGTCTCTTCTCTCTTTCTTTTCTTGCTGCCTTCTCTGCTTCCTCACCCTTCTTCTTCACTTCGGCTTGCTCGGTGAGGATTGTCTTCAGTTCCTTGCGGGAAGCTAAAGGGTTTGCATTAACGATGCCGATAAATAAAATTCTGCCCAGCTTTTTATAGAGCGGAATAAATTCCTTATCTATCAGGTCGGCTGGCTCGCTGGCAGGAATACTAACCTGATTCAGGTCTTTTCCTTCTTTGTTGACGATGAGGAAGGTTCTTTCCTTACCATCTTCGTCTTCGATTTGTACGCCTCCGGAATATTTGGCCACACTCAGTTGACTGCGCAGCCAGCTTTCCTTTGTGAATAATATTGTTTTCATATACGAGGGGTTGCTTATTTTTCTGCAGTTAAATCATTCTTGATTTCATCCCACATCGCCATTTCCACCTTTTTGCCATCGAAGTGGCCAACGGCTACCAGTTCGCCACCTTCCTGGGTAGCATCTGCTGATGAGATGGCGCTGCTGCGGATAATCATAATATCGAACTCGTGGATTGCATCAAGAATGCTCTTCATATCAATATGCTGCATTTTATCTCTAGCATTCAGACGGATGCGCTGAATATCAGCATCGGTCAGCTTGCTGGACGTTTTCTCCTGCGCCTCCCTCACAGCCTGTGTCTCGATAGTGATACGCTGCTGCTCGTAAGCATCAGCAAGCAGTTCCGAGTTTTGTATCTGGGCGGCGATATTCAGGAACTTCTCGAACAATTTACTTCCACCCGCTAGCAGCGTGGTAGCTAAACTCTGCTCAATGAGAAGAGTCTTTCCCTTTACCTGCCAGTAAATCAAACCAGCCTTCTCCCACTTCTTGATCGTGGCGATTACGCTAGTCAGACTATCCAGTATTTTGAGAGCTTTCTTTGCTCTATGTCTTTTAAACGGATTCCACATAATCTATATATTGTTTAAAAATGAATATTCCAGTTTAAAAAGCGCCCTATGCTCACGCACCGGGGAGGTGTAGGGAAATGTGAATAGACAACCCTACATTGCTTTTGCTTGTAGTTATTGTAAAATAAATACGGAACATCCTTTCGCTAAAGGTGTCTGCTATGAAGCATTTACATAAATTCAATAATTTAACAGTTAGAGCTTTAAAAATCTTCGATAAACTATATTGAATCTTAAAACATGAATTACCATTAATGAGTAATGAACCTGGTACCATCTACTTCGAGCACCAGGATGTCGTTCACCACCCGGATTTCTCCGCTATTCACGAACTGCACCTTTCTCTGATGCCTCAGAACGTCTACCTTCAGACAGACGCATTCGCCTTCATCTACATGCCCGGTCTTAGTGAGGAATTTGATATAAAACGATTTGCGCTTTACGTTCCTCGCTGTCTGTGGATGCACATAACCAGTAACCTGCTGTCCGCTGCGTGGGTCTATCCACTGCCACTTTTCGCAGAACTGACGGAGGTTCTGATAAGATTGATGATATTTTGCCATAACTCTTATCTATTAGTCGATGAATTTATACGAAGCCACCGAAATCATAATAATCACGAGGACCATCCTGCTCCTTATCCTCTTCGTAAGGAGGAAGCTTGGCTTGCAGAAAACGGTTCAGAATGATACTGTCTACCTTCCGTTTCTCCTTGGCTACCCTTTGCCGATGCCGCAATATATCAGGAAACAGGATATTCTTGAGCGGATTCGACCAGTCAGCTGCATCGTTACATGCCGAATAATCGGGGTAAAGCACCATGGAATAATGCGATAACTTACCGTTAGGTGTATCGAGCATCGGACCAGCCAACGTAAGGGCTTTCTCCTCATTGTAAAGAACCAGGTGCGAAGTCTGTAGGGTCACATCTTTATGGCACTGATACAATATCCTGTCTCTGTATTCCATCAGGTGAATATCTATCCAGTCTTCTACACTCTTATCTGTCGAGAGCACCAGGTGAGTTATCCAACCTCGCTCAAAGCAGGTATGAAGATAGTTGATGATATACCCGGTGGCAGATGTTCTGCTTACGGTCATCGCCAACACCATCACGCAGAAATGATTTTTCTGCGCCCGGTTGGGATTTACATCTGCCAAGTATCCGATAGCGTGGAAGAATTTATCTACCAGCACGTCTCCGTGCGTATAGAAGCTCAATGCCCGCCGTGGGGCTTGGATGATTGCCTTGGGCAACTTTTTATCTACACAACAGGGAGGAATGAACAAAGTATCATTCATAATCTTTTATCTTATTCGTTCGATGTAAGTTTACTCGCTGATAATCATCGGCATGATAAGAGTCAATGCTCTAGGTGATGATTCGTTGGCGGTAATAACGCCAGCGCGGCTAGGATCGCCAAGATGCAGGCATACAGTATCAGCCTGGATAGGTGCCAGGGCATTCAGCAAACTGCTTGCCTTGAAGGCGATACGATGGCCATCTACGCAATTACTGTCGATGATAAGTACCTGATCGTTTGCCGCCATGTTGAAGTCCAAATCCTGCGCTGCTATATCGAGGAACATGCCTTCTTTCTTCAGGACAATCATGTTACTGCTTTCACTAGCGAAGAGTGCTACACGCTTTACTACACTTGCCAGTTCCCGTTTGTCTACCACAACATCATAAGGGTTGTTGCGAGGAATTACGGAGTTATAATTAGGGTATTGACCTACCATCTTCTTGCAGACGAAGGTAATATCATTTCCGGAAGTAAAGCGCACCATACTCTCGTTAGCCTCTATATCAATATCTGCGCAGTCATCAAAAACCGCCAAGCTCTTGAAGAAAGTTCTTTCTACAAGAATAATACCAGGTGTTCCGCTACGGAAGAAGTTGCTGCCTCCCGTTTCCGGATTGTTGGTATGGATGAGTTTAATGAGGGAATGACCGTCAGAGGCAACAAAGGTACACTCGCTTCTGTCCTCGGCTACATCAATGCAGAGGCAATTCATAATTGGCCGAAGTTCAGAATTGCCAACAAAGTTGCCGGCATGAGAGAGAACATTGCCGAAGGTTGCCATCGGAAGGGAGATATGTAGGCTGGCATTATCAGGTTGTGCCGCACGAGGAAATTCCTCGGCGCTGAAATAAACCAGACTGACGTTACCCTTTTTCACATTTTCGCCGTTCTGGGTACAGTACTCGATATTCATAGAGCGGTTCTTATCCTGCGACAGATCCATGGTGACTACGCAGTCAGCTGGGAGTGTGGAGAGGAGCGATAGCAGAGAACTGATAGGTAGAACGACATCTTCCTTAAAGCTGCCTTCTACAATACTGAGGGGGGCAGGGATAGATAACTCCGAGTCAGTGGTAGCTGACACGAAGAAGAACTGACCATCTTCCTTGCGCTGGGTAAGGAGCACATTGCTCAAGATGGCGATAGCTGACTTGCTGTCGATACACTTCGCAGCTTTTTGCAAAGCTTGACGAAGCAAGAGGGATGATTGCGCTTGTATTTTCATTTTGCTTTTATTTTTTTTATAAATTCTATTTTCTTGTTTGCGGACCAGAGATGGAATCGCTGGGAACGAGGGCGCAAAGGCGCTAGCCTAAATAAGCACTCAACATTCAACATTAAATATTAGAACGGCAGGGTATCTTTATCTATTTCCTCTACGGTAGCTGCGGCATTGTTGCCATCGCTAGCGTTCGGTATAGCTTGCCTTCTGCCCTGCTTGCGGGAGGTGAATGCCTTCCATCGTTCTTCCTCTTCTGGGGTGAGAATAACAATATTGCCATCGTCATCACGGTATGGTAATGGGTCGGGACCTTCAACGTATTCTTTCGCTATCCGCTTTAACTCGTCGTAGCTTTCCGGAATATGATCCTTTCCGCTACGGAAGAAGAAATAGACGTGCTTACTCGTCTTCACCCTGCGGATGAGTTTCGGCTCCACACTGTCATCATTCTCCCACTCTCTGCCTACGAAGTATTCCTCCGTTACCCAGGCTCGAAGCTTGAAACAGCCGTGGCGCTTGTTGTCCTCACCTACCAAGAGATTATCAGGATTGCAGATAATGTTCATATTCTTGCAATACTTCTTGATTTTCTTCTTGAAGGTGGCTCGGCTATATTCCTTGCTCTTGCCCTCACTGGCATCAGCCCAATCACGCATAAACTCGCAGAACATTTCGTCTGCACAGATAGGTGCTGAATAGACTTCATTACGACTGAAGAACCACTCGAAGTAGTTCACCGTGTTCTCGGTCAGCTCTCTTACCATCAATCTTCGCTGAACGTTCTTCTGAGGAGCAATCACGAAGGTATGGTAGCGCATGATAAATTGCACGGCTAAGGCACAGATGTATATCGCCTGATTGCGGTCTCGCTCATTCAGATTCTCCGGTTCCTTAACGAGGTTCTTCATCACTTCCTTGGGGGAACGTGCCAACTTATGCTGCATCGGATTTTCTCGACAGAACCTATCCGAGAAAGATACCAAAGGAAAACGGCCGATGGTAGACTCATCATCATCACTCAACTGCGAGTTGCTGGAAATTACGTTCGTTGGCGATTCTTCCAACTTGAAGACGATAGGATCACCAAACTTTCGTTCTACCTTGGCTCCCGCCGTTACCTTATTATAAAAGTACTTCATCGGGAAACCCGAAGGTTTATCTTCCCAGTGTACTACCCTATATTTACCCGGAGAAATCAGCAGGTCGGAAAGACTGAACTTTGCATCGGCAATCGTCAGGAAATCCTTCATATCGACGCGCAGCACATTGACTGCTGAACCTACCACAAGTTCTATCATCAGTGATTTACCCGAACCGCCACTTGCCTGCTTCTCGTCCTCCACCTCATCTTCGAGAAGATAAGGACAGATACTCTGCATGTCAGCCCATGAGCGATAACAGATTCTTCCCAAACAGGAAATCATGTTAGCAAAATGGGAATCGATGTCGGCAATAGCTTCGGCCGGCATTGGCTCTTTGTTACGGATGCAATCCTGCTCCAGTCGCCACTGCATATTGCAACAACCGCGTATCACTCTCAGGATAGGCCAAAGCTCTTTCTCCTGCTTACCTTTCCAATCCACCTGCCAACGGAAAGTTTGCGCCCAATCTTTAAGCTCGGATTTCTTTTGGTCAATTTCGGCTCTTGTAAAGACTGGCGAACCGTCTTCATTGGTCTGAGCTTCCTGCTGGGCGATGACTGCCACCCTATCCTTGTATTCCTGGCTCTCGCTGATAACAAACGGAGGATTGAACACCCTCATCGTAAAATCATACGGTCTTTTAGCCAGGGCAGGGATAAAGAAGTTCAAGCGGTCATAGCTGACTGGCATGATGGCTTCTGGCGTAATCTTCAACGCTACATTGCGGAAGAAGAAATATTCCGTATGGGCATCGAAACTTTCGGTGAAGTCTATCACCATGCCCTGCAAGCCACCAGCCGATTTCTCACTGAAATTTTTATCTATCAGGTTGGCACAATCTGACATCATCTTGCGCTCCTGATCATTGTGCCGCCAACTCTGTTCCGTAAACTGCAGAAGTTGGGTTTTTGTCGCCTGGATGATACTTTTCTGGTCGATGTATTCTACAAAACATCTATCCAGATGGATATACTGACCTACAAGGTCGGTACTCTCGGGGTCTATCATTCTGTAATATCCGTGGCAGGTCATAAATAACCACACCTTGGTAGGCGATACCTTGCAAGTAGGCGGTTTAGGCTTGCCGCTTCTCGGATCACGAGGATATTCTATCTCGAATGGATCTGTATTGTTGGCACCACGCAATCTCGAATATAGCGGCAACCTTATATCGTGGTCGAACTTGAAGTTATCGGTATCATCCATGTGGTAGCACATCAGATAATCTCTCACGGAGCGAGGAGAGCAACCGTACAACCAGTTCCACCTTTGGTTATATCTGCTTCTGAAGCCATCTGGCAGCGTGGCATAGCACATATCGCAATATTTGGTTGCGATGGCTCCGCAATCCCTTTGGCTGGCGATGTCGTTAGGGTAAAGCATAATCACCCTTTCGGCAAATCGATTCATCTTCTGATACTGCACGGCATTGAAATCGAGTTTTTCCTGTCTCCACTGCCCACGCTCGATATACCAGAAGTTTCTTCTGCCCAGCGAAAAGGCTACGTGGTACCAGCAGTACTTTTGAAAGTGCTTATCCTGCGCCTTATCCTGACGCAGGGAACGCATGGCGTAATAGATGCTCAGTGCATCTTCCGGTGTCCGGCAGAAAACGATGTTCTGAGCTTTGATGTCACCTACTTCTATAGGTTTCTCTTCAACATGAAAAGTGCCTTTCGGCTCACCATCCTTGGTTTCGTTCTCTACCCATATTTCCTTCGTCTCTGTATAAGCCTCTCCCGGTTGCAACTTTTCTATTGCCGAGTGAACGGCAGTAGAGTTGTTACTCCGATGGTCCATCGCATAGGTGAAGACCTTATCCCCCATCAGCCATTTGCTCACCTTTCTCACGCTGTGATCCTCACAGGTAGAGAAGACGATAGGGTCTTGCTGCATGGCTGGACGGAAGAAGCATCCGCAACTGCCTTGAGGTGCTATCACGTCCGTTGCGAAGCAGACGAATAGCGGGTTCCAGGGTGTTCCATAAATGATTTCACTCACCAGTTGTCCGTTTCTCACTACGTTGGGCAGCGTTACCTGGTCCACGGCGTAGATGCGAAAATCTTCATTCAGCATCTTGGTGTTGAAGTCCTTGCCGAAGCCATATTGCGGGATTCCCTTAACCGATGTGACTTCGCATCCCAGGGCTGCAAGCTCCTGGGGGTTAAAGTCAGTTTTTGGCATAAAAGAGAACGTCTCTATCGTTTGTGGAGCGATTGTGCGATAGTCCATTTTTGCAAAGAGCATAGGCCATTTGGCTCTCGTCTTCTCGTTGTCGCCATACACCCTCACGATGAGGTCATGGCAAAGACGCAGCAGACTGGCTCCGTGCATCGGCAGTTTGCGCATGGCAGCATAAAGCTCTAGGGCTCCATAGCCATACTTGCCGGTCTTGGTACACATCCAGCGCAGGGCACCATGCTCTGCTTTGGAATTGTCTTCCACTCCTACACCGTTATACATACCGCCTCGCTCATTATTGTAGATAATGAGGTGAGGAGTCTGCTTTGCCTTGCCCTGCTCGCCATCGTCTGCCTCTTCCTTCTGGCAGAGCGGACAGAAACAGGCTGTCTGTCCCTCGATGCGCTGCTCATCGGCAGTTTTTACGAGGAAAGCCATGTCAAGGTTGGCAATCTGGTTCAATATAGGATGGAATAACATATCTTTATATCAAGAGTATTTATATAGTAAAAGAGAAAGGGAAGGCATCACTCTTGACCATTGACCAGCGTCCGAGTCGCTGGGAACGGAGGCGTGAAGGGTAGGCCAAACTTCAAGTGTTTACATCTTGCCGGGTTATATTCCAGAGCGAGCGGTCGGAGCATTTGAAAATCTGTGGTACTCGCCCGCTGCAAAGATGCAGTGAATCGTAGTCGTAGGGCATTACTGACTCCTACTACCCTTTCATAAGAGTGTTCCGAGGTTGCCTCCCCTACTCTCTTTTTATCAATATTGTCAAAGAAAGAAGACCTTCGGGGCGATACCGCCAAATTTCGAGGATGCCCCGCTTACCGCATCGATAGGTATTCCTCAGGCTTTTTAATCAGACTCTTTACTTATCGTTCCGAGACTGCGGTGGGGGGTATCAACTTATCAGTGAAGCTTTTCAGCGTCCACCTATCGCCCGTCCGGTCTTCCTGCCATTTTAACCGATGGCCCGGTTGTCTAACAAAATAAAAATCGGAAACGAAGTGTATATCGTACCGAAGTTTGCATGATGTCATGCAGAATATCTTTTATTTCTTCATGTCTTTATGTTTTATAAATTCAGAAATGTTTCCAGGCGATAATGCCTTATCTTGCAGTTGCAGATGGTTTCCATGCGGTGTACTATCATCTGCGAGAGACTTTCCATCGTGAGGAATTCGGTATCTAGACCGATAATCTGCACCTCCTGCCTCCAATAGATCTTGCCGTTCTTGCGGCGGCAACTGTGTGAAGGCGTGATAATCATATCTTCCACGCTGCCCGTCATCATCCTGCACAGATACTCACAGGTATCTTTCAGCAGGGCAAAAGGCGCATAGAAGAGAAGGGTCGGAATATCATCCTTCAGTCCGCTCATCGTCTCGGTATAGGCGAAACGATGCAGCATTCTGTATTTAGATAAGTTCCTATGCCTCTGCTGTATGCCCTTCCGGTTAGGGATATATGGCAAATCAAACAGTCTTGGCATAGCCTTCTCTTATCTTTTTCATCATCTGCCAGGTGGAGTAGATACTTCGCTTGCAGTCGAAAATCGGGTCATGCGCTGCACCTTCATCGGCTATATCCTGATAGTCCGTAGTCAAGGCATACGCCTTTTCTATGGTAAAAGGCTCTTCGTTAGGCTCGGCTGCATCCCACAAGATTCTCGCCAATTCCAAATAGAACGTGCGATGATCCCTCAATGAGGTATGCTTTATCTCGAACTTGATGCCCAACTTCCAGCAGATATATCGCAGAATAGCCGGGTCAAAGTCTGTACCCTGTGCCCAAAGGCAGATGTCATCATCACCGAGCTTCTTCTTGATATAGTCTATCCAGCCGAAGAGGTCGTTCACGACCACATCTATCGGCTGGCAGGGCGACTCGTCGTTGTCGCTATCGAGCAAGGCAGCTTTTGCCTCGTCACTCTGCTTCGCCCACCACTCTGCCGTACTCTTGTCAAATGCGAACCCGTTAATGAACATGCTTCGCAAATCAACGTGTGCGAAAAACGTAGAGTTTCTTAACACACCATCACCTTCATCAAAGAAAGGTGATTCCTTTCCATATCGCTTCCATGCCACCGCACCGAGACTCATCACGGCTGCGGTGGGCGAAAGCGAACAGGTCTCAAAATCAAAGGTTACATCTATCATTATATATGGTTACGAATTTACCTTTTTACTTTTTTACCTTTAAAAGCAAGAGTGCTTTAATTCCTTCCTGCTCCCATGGCTTCCAGTCATCAGCGGTAAAACGCTTGATGATGGTTGTGCGGCTCATGCCCCGCTCCTCCATAAAGGCAAAGAACTTCATGCAGAGACCGTTGTTAGCCTTCTTTAGACAAGTGTAGAACACACCAGGCTTTTCGCTCTTAGCAGCTTCTACCAGATAGCCTTTCTTACCAATCTCGTTACCCAGGGCATCGGTCTCTACATACTCGAATAATAGGTTACCTACTTCCGGTATAGCTAAAAACTGCATTTTGCAGTTTTTGATGCCTTGGATTTCCCAGGCATCGAAGCCCTTCTGAAAGAAACGCAGGTAAAAAGTAGAGATAGTGAAGCCTTTATCTGATAAAAACTCAGCTAAGTTCCGCTTTTCTTCCGCAGAAATATCGTTTACATCTAACGGAGTATTATTCTGCGTGATTTTTTCTACATTTTCTTTTGTCATTTCGATTTTATTTCTTAATTTTGGTGCAAATTTAAATAATAAAATTATAACTACCAAATGTTACCTATATTTTCTTTCAGAAATTAGGGGAATTTAACATAGGTTACATATATTAATTAATTTCGAGATGAACAGATTAGAGTTATTCACCTTTTAAATATAGTTGAGCTATGAAGTACTTTTATAACTACAGCTTCCTCGACAAATGGATGGAAGCAAACAGCAAAATTACCAATAGAGAAATTATGAAGGCTATGGGTACTACGAGTAATGCGTGCCTGGATAGCTGGATAAGAATGAAGTCGCCGCTGCCTACCATCGCCCTGCTGCGATTCTGCAATGCGTTTCATGTGCCGCTCTCGGCGTTTATCGTAGATGCGGACTCTCAGGGAGAAGGCTGCTGCGAGCGCGGGTATGTTTGCCCTGGTATCGATGACCAGTTTGAACCTGATGGGGGATATATTGATAATGATGAGAAGCGCAAACAGGGGACGAGGGCGCTGCGCAATCCCCTCGATGTGGAGAGGATGAAATCGGTAGTGCCTGGGTGGACCAGCGTTGGAAACGCTGGGAACGGAGGCGCAAAGGAGCACAAGACAAGAGAAGAGGAGAACGAGGCTGCCGCTGCACCTATGAATGCCGCTGCCCCTACTCCGATAGCAGAGCAGGTGCAAAGCAAAGAAACGGACATCAGCCTGACTACCCTTAACCGCATGCTCGATATTATAGCTGAACAGCAGAAACAGATAGGCGACCAGCAGAAGCTCATCAATGAACTCACCCGCCGCCTCGATTCTCAGCAGCCTAGCTATAACATGGTAGCAGAAGAAATACGTCGCGAGACGGAATAAAATAGAAACAGCCAGCTATCCATCACGGGCGGCTGGCTGAGAATGTTTCAGCTTAAACTAACTCATATAAAACATATAGAAAATAAATATATATAAAATATAAAGAACGAAATATGATTAATGCTCATTTACTGCTGCCATCTTGCGACGGAGGAACTCCTTCTCCGTGATAACCTGGCAGTCCTCGCTTGTGCTCTCGTAGGGCACATCGGTATAGAAGAAGCCATGATGCAGGAAGAGGATAGGCGTTGTATTACCAAATGAGAACGGAAGCTGCACCTCCTTGCCTTCCTTACCCTTCGCCATCTTAGGCTTGAACTGCAGGATAGCGATAAGAGCCGTTTCATTTACGATAGGCAGTGCCATCATTTCCTTCTCCAGTTCGCTGTTTTCTTCTGGAATAAAGAGCGATGTGCTCTGCATCCCGTCCTTGGTAGGAGTCTGAATGTTCGTCCAGCCTTCCTTGCTGATGGTGTTCTTGAACTCTACCATTGCCACGCCGCCGGCAAAGCCTTCGGGCGATTCGTAGTAGGTATCGCCACCTTGCTTCTCTGCCCAGATGCGAGCCTTCTCGCTTGCTTCACTGCATTCGGCAAGAAATGCTTTCAGCTTCTTGCCTGTCTCACTCTCCTCAGCTATCTTCAGATAGTTGTGAGGTCTGTTTTCTTTACCCATAAATCCTTATTTTTAAAAATGTTGAATGTTGAATGTTGAATGTTGATTTTAATGTTGAATGTTGAGTGTTGAATGTTGAATTGCCTGACGGACTCAAGGGCGCTAGCCTAATTCAACATTCAATATTCAACACTCAACATTCAAAAATCATTATATCGCCCTGCAATAGATGACCGGCTCGCCACTCTCATCATTCTGCATACGGAAACCTTTATAGCCTAGCTCCTGCAGATAGAGAGAAAGCGGATCTCCGAGCGGGCAGACTATCGCCTTGAAATACTCCCGAAGTCGGGCATCATTGAATATCTCGCAGTCTTCCGTCCAATGGTCCAGCGGCTTATACTGATTGCCGAAGGCTTCTATCTTCTCCGGGATAACGAAATCCTGCAGCGTAACTTCTGCCTGCTCGTCATTATTCACGATGTCGAAACCGTATTGCTGTTTTTTTTTACTTTTTTCCTTCCCCATTGTCGGTATGTTTATTGATAAAGGTGAGTACCAGAACTATCACGATAAGCAGAAACAGGGCAAGAGCGTTCTGTCTGGCTTTCTGAATCCAGTTAGCCTTTCTTGTCTCTGCTGTATTCTTTTCCTGCGTATCTGATAAGCTGTCGGTGGCCTCCCAGTGGGTGCCCACATCATTACGGCTGCTGATAGCCAGGCTATCGATAATCTTCTGCATCTGATCGATTTCCTGCTGCTGCATCTGCAATCGCTCATCGTAGAAAGACTGGTTGCTATAACTGCCCTTGCGGTGGGTGGTGCGCTGGGTGGTCTTCTGCTTGTTGCCGGAGGAACCAGTGGTCTCGGTAATCTGCTCCTGGATAGTCTCCTCATATTCGCCCGTTTCCATAGACGTAGAAGAAGTATGCTTATCCTCACTCACCTTAATGGCTGCGCTGTCATTCACCATTACCTGCTTATGCACGCTATCCTGCTGAATAGCCGATACGCTATCCTTCACTTCCTGGTGGTTATCGCTAACCACCCGTCGAGAGGCAGCACATGCCGTAAACATCATCATCACTACTACAATCAAGAGTAGTCGAATAATCTCTTTCCTTTTCATACGTTTTCATTTCTTTTAATGTTTCTGATGCAAAGGTAGCTATTTTCTCAGAAACGAAGGGGACAAAAAAATGTTGAGTGCTGAATGTTGAATGTTGAATTGCCTAACGGACTCAATGGCGCTAGCCTAATTCAACACTCAACATTCAACATTCAACATTCAAAAAAGCATTCAACATTAACCTCTGTAGAACACCGGAGCAAATGAACCTTTGCAATCGAAAAACTCCTTCGCCTTCTCCTCGATACCCAACTTCCGTATCATATCAAAGTCATCATCGCTGCACTCTACGCAGAACCTTCCGTTCTTCATGCCAACGAAGGAAATTCGGGAAATCAGTGATTTCTCAGCATCGCCTATAACGAGCTTGCAGAATGCCTTCCACTTATCGGCACCCTCGCCCACCTTCGTTTCTATCTTGGCAGATGTAGGCTGCACGTTCTTCTTAACATCGTAAGCCTTCGCATCGAACAGCTCACCTTCAGAATATTTTCCTGCCTTATGCAGTTTGCCGAGCGGCGTATAGAAAACCTCAAAGGTGATGTAATCAGGGTTGCCTCGTTTCTTGCCATTCAGATAATGCTCTGTATAGTCAAAGGTAATATCTATCTCGTTCCGTTTTGCCTGCTCTATCAAATCTGCTTTTGCCTTATCAAGAACATCTTTCTTGAATCGTGAATATCTCGGATATTGATATACTTTTTCTTTCGTTTCCGGATTGATTTCATAGCAACCCAGAAAATCCTTCAATTCTTCGAGAGAAACCGATAAAGGGTTATCCAAACCTTTCTTTTTCTTAGGGCGGTCTTTATTTTCCATCAGCCAAAGGTAAACTCTCGGTGTAACCCTTCGCTTACTGGTCTTAGCTACACGAGCCATGTGCGGTATATATCCCTTGCTCAAGTCAAAAGCATAATCAGCGATAAAATGATTGATCTGCAAGTCAACGATACCCGAATATGCCCATTTTTCAGTTCCGTCCTGCATCTTCCATATTTTTTTAGGAAGAGAAATCTTATCAAACACCGGATAGAGGTCTACCACATTGTTCTTCTTTACATACATCTTCAGAGCACTTAGCTGCTCGGCTACAGGAACCTTGCCATCAGCATACTCTTGAAACATTTCCTTATAATTTGAGCGGGATGATACCAGGTCGGACATATCGAGCTGAATATGCAGTACATCGTCCTTCTGTTCTTCAGAAAGGAAAGGAGACTTAGGGAAAACCTTTTCCTTATATCTCATCTGGTCGTAATATTGATTGATGCACCGTTGGAGTCGGGCGCTCACCTGCAACATAATATCCTGCTGCAAAAGAGTGAACGTGCTGCCCAGTGAAGCATAGGAGCATGGAGTCTTTATCCATCGCAAACTGCAAAGCTCTTCGGCGGTAGGCTGTCTCTCCAGATCTTTGAACGACACCTGAGTAGAGTCAAACACTTTTTCGATTATTTTTTCAGCCATAACTATTACTTATATATATATTTTCATTCTTTTATATACGAATATAATAAATAGTATAAGTATCAGTATAGGGACCTCCAATTTAGCGGAAACCCCGATAAACACTATACTTTCGAGATTTTCAATGTACCAAGAACTATAACCCTTTGTACCAAGAACTATAACCCTTTGTACCAAGAACTATAACCCTCCCGTTTTGGTCTTTTTGTACCAAGAACTATAACCCTTTGTACCAAGAACTATAACCCTTTGTACCAAGAACTATAACCCTCGGTAAAAAGATTTAGTAAGAAGGTAAAAGACTTTAGTGGGATTTTACCTTCTTAAAGCCAATAGTTCGTACCAAAAACTATAACCCTTTGTACCAAGAACTATACCCCTAAGTACCGAAAACTATACCCTTAGGTACCGAAAACTACACCCCTCGGTACTATTTCGGCACCTCAGAAGGTAAAAGACTTTAGTAAGATTTTACCTAAAACCACATTTCTGTTTACCAGCAAATCTGACTTTTCGTTTACCTACTCTTTTCCGAAATGATCCACGAAATCCATAACGGCCTGCGCTGCCAGGTCTTGAAGGCTCTTGTCGGTACAAGCCTTAATCTGCACCAGCTTGAAATAATACTCCATGGGGAGTATCAACTTTACGGTCTTCGTACTCTTCATCGGTTTCATATCGACAGCAGGAGCTACACGCTGTTCTGCTGCCGGCTGCCCTGCACTATTGTCCACAGGAGCAGGAACGTTCTGTTCCTGCTCTCTGCCCTGCTCCAGGATAAGTTTGTTTTCCTGAACAATAGGTGCATCATCGAAATCTTTATCAAAAGACTTAGCTTTCTTATTTTGTTTTACTGCCATAACTGCTAAAAATTAATCATTAATTACTAATCACTATCCCCTACTCCGGCATACTCTCAAGTATCTCCTTCGTAAGTTGCTCATAATCGATGCCTACCCTGCAATAAGGCGCATACTCGAAAATGTCCTTATTCAGCGATTGCGCCTCTACCATTTTGGTGTCTCTTCGGGTATAGGCATTGAACACATAATCGCCAAAGGTTTCAATAAGATAATGCTTAAACTTCTTCGTCGCCTTGGTCTGGTCGTTACTCATTACCATCAGTAAGCCACGCACAGCCAAATCCTCGTTCAGATCCTCACGCGTTTCTTTGATGGCGTTGATGATTTCAGCAATACCTTTGGTTGCCAAAGGCTCCAACTGCACGGGCAGCACAGCGCTCGATGCTGCGGTCAGCGCATTATAGGTAAGCAGTGACAAAGCTGGTGGGCAATCAATAAAGACGAAATCGAAAGCCTCCGTTATCTTCAGCATACCTTTATAATTAGCATAATCGCAGGATATATCTCCAAAGCTGGCGTTACAGTCTACCCCATCACTAGCCAAATCTCCACCGTCATCAGTCATCAGAGCCAGCGGTTTTGACAGCAACTTATAGAGCGCTTTCCTCGGTACCGCTCTCTGATTCAGGAAAGGCTCGATAGAGATTAATTTTTTTGAAGCTGGAGCCAGATACACGCCTTCTCGCACCTGATAGATAGGTACCTGCTTCTGTTCCACCAGTGCATCGTATACGGTAGGCAACCCTCTGTTTGCCGTCTCGCTCCATCCAAAGAGGAAGGAAAGTGAACTCTGAGGGTCCAGGTCGATAAGCAGGATGCGAGGCTTACGCTCCTTCCCTGCAACGTTCTGTCCGAAACGTCCCTTACCATAACGGCGCAACCCTGCCGCTAAATTCTGTACTGATGTAGTCTTACCAACACCGCCCTTGTGATTGACAAAGGCAAGAACTTCTTTCAATCTATTTTCTGCCATAATCTTTATGATGTATTAAACGTAAACTAATATATTTATTTCTAATTTCTAAACGCTGAATAGTACCAAAGTACTAACGTACCGAAGTACTACGGTGCAAAAGTACTAAAAAATATTCATTCTCACAAATAATTACCCTATTATTTTCTAGATTTTAATCATATTTAATTATTAGTATTTATAATAGTACTTTAGTACTAAAGTATAAACATACCAAAGTACGAAAGTACTGAGGAACGAAGGAACCAAAGTATCAAGGTACATTTGTACGTTGGTACGAAGGTTTATTTGTACGTTAGTACCAAAGTGTATTTGTACGAAAGTTTATTAGTACCAAGGTATAAATGTACGTTAGTACAAAAGTACAAACGTACCAAAGTGCAAATACACTCATTTATCCTTTCATTTATCCTCTCATTTATCTTATCATATATGAGAACAGATGTACCAAAGTACCTAAGTACAAAAGTGCAAAGGTGTACTTGTGCCTTTGTACGAGAGTACTAACGTATCAAAGTTCAAAGGTGCAAACGTACAATAGTACGAAAGTACTAAAGTACGAATGCACCTTTACTAGAGGACCAGCGATAGAATCGCTGGGAACGGGGACGGGCGTTTTTTAATGTTGATTATTGAGTGTTGAGTGTTGAATTTTTGCCTAACGGACTCGATGGCGCTAGCCTAATTCAACATTCAACATTCAACACTCAACATTTTAATCAAAATTCTACCGTGCTTTGGTCTTCCCCCCACGCATCATTGAGCGTGAGCTGAAAAGTAGGCTGGCGGTTATAGAAGGAACCGCTTATCATTGTAACATGGTTGCGCTGCAGAGTGATGCCCGATAACTTAAACGAGGTATAAGGCTCGGTACTGCCCCTGCGGTCCACGGTGAACGTTATATCGGTGGTGTAGCCTTCTTCGGGTACCAGGAAGTAATAGAAGAAAGGAGCGGAAGTCTTGCCGGCACACTTCGTAACATCTAAGATACGCTGGTTAGATACCTTACCTATAGCGGAGAAACTCTGCCAGTCCCACTGCTTATATTCGTCTATCTGGAAACGCAGGGTACTGCAATCTTCCGGAAACTTGCCCGTGTTTTTTACGGACAGCTTCGCAATGATACGTTGCAGCTGGATATTGATGCTCTGGTTCTGCCCAACACCTATGCTCACGTCCTGCACGGCTCCGAAGCTGTCAGAGGTTTTGCTGCTCGTCAGTACAGCAGGGGCAGCAGCGTCCGCAGTCATCGCAAAGGCAGTATTATCGGCGAGGTTCCATAACGAGCCGTCAGCCGACTGTAGGGTAGGGGTTTCGCTCCTCGTAGCTATCACCTTCAGCGTATGGTCGCCGTAATCAAAACTCATGGTAGGTTCGGCGAAGTCCTCGGCATCGGCAGACTGGTGCAATACCTGGAGCAGTTTTTTTGTTGCCTTGTCATAATCGAAGATGTAGAGGTCGGTCATCGCCTTGCCGTTGGCAGCAAGTTCGGCACGCGTGATAGGGTAGGCGTTCCGTCGGGCAGACTGGCTCACGCTTACGTCAGCGCCTTCAGGCGAAGTAAACCGCAGTTTCACCGTTGCCTTGTCAGCCATCTGCTGGCTGCCTCCGTTCTCCACTGCCTCGTCCACATACTCGGTGCATGAAGTGTTCATCATCATGCACGCTGCCATCATCGCAAAGGTGGTGGCAAACAAAAACTTTTTCGTTCTCATAAGCCAAAAATTTTAAAGTTGTTATAGTTATATTTTAAAGCTCTATTTTATTTTGCATCGGCGAAACTCAGTGACATTTCACCGATGCAATAACGTAGGAAACCTATTCCATCAGGTTCGGGTCTTTATCATATCTGCTGGCTAACTGCTGCAGCTCAAGTTCCTTCTGGTGCGGATCCTCTTCAACTTTATCCTGTTCTCGTTCCCAAGCCTCATTCAGATTTTTTTTAATGGTTTTTCTGATTTCTCCAAGACATTTCTCTTCATATTCACGAACCACAAGATTTTTCTTCTCGTATTCATATATATCAGGAGTATACTTCCGAAAATAAATCTCAAAGTTCACTTTCTTACCTAGCAATTTGCTATAAGCAATAAGAAAACAAGTAATCAGATGATAAGGATTCATACCGAGATTTCCGTTAGAATCATGGTAACAATAATTCTCATCCTCGTTACTCAAATCAAAGCGATCTCCATAGCTGCCATCCATTACAATAGTGCCATCAGTGGTTTCTATAGCTACCATGCAAACACCATTGCTGTAAAACTCTTCAAAAAACACCTTCAGCGTTTCAGAAAGATGCGTTCTGTCTATCTTTACACCAAAACTTTCTACCTTAGAGAAAACTGTATCAGGATGGTACATTTGCGCTGGTAAGATAGCAAGAGCCTCCGGACGCACGGTATCGCCAATATGGGCAATTATCAAAGCGTTTTCCCCTTCGCTTACAGGTAAAGGTTCGTAAACAAAACCGTCCCTATCAACAAAACAAGGGCTTTCACATCCAGCAGCGCGGCCCGCTTTCCATACGATGCCGATACGCTCGCGTATAAAACCGTCTTCTTCCAAAAAGAGAGCACGATCATTACAAGGCATAGCGCCAAGTATCTTACCTTCTTCTTCTTTCATGTTTCTTAGTTTTAAAATTGTTCTTTATATATATCTGAATAACGCAAAGGGCACAGGGATATTGCGCCCCTTGCGATATTTTTCTATTTGAATGCTCCAGCCAGAAGTGGCAGGAAGAACACTGCTACGCCGATGGTAGAGAAGAGCAGCACGGCTACGCCTACCAGGGCAAGGGCTGCAACGGAATATGTAATTGCTTTTTTCATAATGCTATAATCTTTTTAAAGTATTAATATTTATGTTTTTTATTCCATATCACTAAGTACCCAGTTCTGCGTCAAGCCTGCAATATCGTTTGCAGCCAGGAGCCAAATCAGATTGATGAGCACGCCCACATAAGGCTCCTGCTTTTTTCGCGGCTTGGTTACTAGTTTGTGCGAGTTGGACCAGTCGATGACCGGCTGCATCGCAATGATGCAAGGTTGCAGGGTGCCGCATTCGTTGGTAATATCCGTGATGGTTTCCTGACGGATCTGCATTTCATTAAAGCTCAGATCGTTTGAGAGCTTTTTGCAAACAAGCTCTTTAATTTCTTCTTTATTCATAGTCTTTGTAAATTTTAAAATTGAAGTTTATAATTTTGTCGCAGCATCGGTGAAGCTTCACCGATGTTATAACGAAGGCTTTTCCTGCGCCTTTAAGGTCGTAGCCTCGATAGCGCGAATAATATCCGTGATATATCTGCTGCCTCCATGCTTTCTTATCCAGTTGTGAACGTCATCAGGCACAACATATTTATGCACGCTGCCCTCTGCTGCAGGTCTGCCTTTCTTATTTGATGTTTTGATATTCTCCATTTTCTTTGTGAAATTAAAAAGTTACTATAAAATGTTCTGTTTTTTCCGAAATAGAAGGTTGGCCAAAGCCTTTTTATGTTCTATTCTTCCTCTTTCTCTTCGAGTTCAAAGCCTTCAGCTTCTATAAACTCGCTTTCATTGCCCATCGCCTCGGCTTGCTGCTCACGAGATAATCTAACAGGCCAGAGAAGAAGATTATTCGCAAAATCGCCAACATCTATTCCTGCCTTGTCTTTATAGTTCCAGAACACGGAAGCCATACTGAACAATTCCATCGCCTCTTTATCCGATAGCATAGATACCGCACCCATGAATCTGGTGCTTTCCTGGTCGAAGCAGAACTCATCTTCGCCATCGCTCATGAAGATGTAATGCTCTACTTTGTCGAAAAGGATGCCAGCGGCTTTCGTCATATCCACATCATTAGGAGAAATACCCTTGATAGCCTGAATAATGACTGCCAGACTATGGGAATCGTTCAGCAGCCAGATGGCACGACACCTGGCAGCCTGATTGCATACAGCCATATCCAGGGCATTCTCTTGCACCCATCCGGTAATCTCGTCCTCGATACGGCAAAGCTCATCCTTTTTACCTTCACCCTTCATGGAATCGGGAATCAGCAATACTTTGCTAGGGAAATAACAGCCCTCGTAAAAAAGAATCCCCAAGCCCGATACGCTATCTTGAACTCGCCAAGCTATCGAGTTATGCGGCACAATCTCTATCGTAAATCTATCTTTCTTCATACTAAATCCGCTTCGCCGTGATGCGGTAGGGCTAAATAATTATATTACTTTTTCTTCTTTAGCCAGGGAAAGAACCAAGAACCTTCCAAATACTGTTGCGCCCTGATAACGGCATACTCCCTGGTATGTATGCGCAAATCGGACGGAATCTTCTCTATTATCTTCCCTTCTAACTCGTGGTCATAATTCACCCCGCACTCTTTCAGAAGCTCATAGAGAGGATCATCGAAGAATGAAGCAAATATATGATCCTGAGTGTCGAGGTCTAGAAACTCGAACGAGCAGAAGGGATAATCAAGGAAGGCGTGCAATATCTTAAACATCTTTATTCCGCTTATCCGCGATGCGGTAGGGCTTTAAAAACTTAAAATTCTATAATTTTTCGGGTAAATTGATACACCGTATTATTTTATTTTTTAAATTTGCACCGTCTTCGGAAGATTTCAATCGTACCTTTATGGAATAAAAAGAAACATAAAACTTCCGTTGACGGTCAGACTTTCAAAAGTCTGTGGATTCAAACGCTCTTAAAGAGCCAAATTTCTACTATAGTAGATTAGAGCCAGAAGGCTCGCGGTTGCCCCGGCTTCGGTCGGGGCATTTTTTATTCTACAACTTCTGTAGAAATTGCTTTTTGAGCAAATTAAATATCATATCTTCCTCTGCTTCGTCGAGGTTATAACAGGCATGAGGAAGAATGGTGGTTTTCTGATTATTTCGATGCAAATAGATGATATTCGCATTCTCGTGCCACGGACGTGATTTATAGCATCGCTTCACCATCTCCGAGAACGACGTGTTCTCATTTCTTGCGAAGCTGGAATCCCAGGCACCCAGGAGTGCAACGACCTGCTTCCAACTTAATTCGTTTAAGTCGATATTTCCATTTTCCTTCACCGTCTTTTCTAATATATTCTCCATATTTTTTTCGCTTAACCGTGCTGCGCTAGGGCTGAATAAATTTGCTTTTATTCTTCCTCCTCATCTTCTTCATCATCTTCATCATCCTCATCCTCGATAGGATTCTGATAATCGTCGCTATGTGCGACCAAATCATCGAGAGCTGCCTTGAAGCTATATTCTTTCATCGAATAATATGCGTCATCATTATTTAAGTCGTCATAAAAGTCAAAAGAACGTCCATAATTCGAAGCTTTAAGAATGCCGCCATCTGGGTCAATCCAAAAACTAAAAAAATAACTATCTTTTTTACTACCCATAAAGTTTATCTCATGGTAAAGATAATCAAATGTTATATAGGCTACCTCGTTTAAGAACTTAATACCTTCTGAGTCGCCTGCTACCGCATAAATTTTACCATCCTCGCCTAAGCGTAAGTCAAACCATGCTTCTTTTTCATTTGTCTGATACCATGCAGTAAAATCCTCAGAATGGAACCTGTAATAATTGAAGTATTGAAATACATCATCATTTATATCACAACCATCAAATATACCATAATCACCAAAAAGATCTTTTCCAAACTTTGAATATTTAGGATCATCAATGGGCAATTTTACGCTTAACAAACAGTTAAGGTTGTTATTATACCCTTCTATAGCAGAAACAAAAAACTTCATATTAATTGACTTAACCGTGATGTCGAGGGCTTAATGATTATTCCTTAAAATCTACACCTTTGAGCGGATCATTATCACCGCCGTTCTCAATCTCGATGCCTTCCGGCTTTTTCAGAAGGAGCTTCCTCGTAGCCTCCAGCATCATAATGGTGTGGATGGTGGCCTGTCTTGCGTGATAGTCTGAGCCGGCATCGTCAACATACTGCTTATTCATGCGGACCAGCGTATTCAGGAAGTCAGCACACTCCTCGCGGCTCGGATTGTTTACGTGAACCTCGCAGGTAACAGCCTTCAGAAAGTACTCCATACCTTTCTTCAGCAAGGTTCTTATCCTGCCCGTATCAGGGTGCTGTCCTATCATCTGATGAATCTTGATTCTCAGGCTACACCCACGGCGAGGGAAGCCGATGCGGTAATCATCGCCAACTTCCTCTTTTTCCTCGTCGATGTAATCTACCTTTGCGATAAAACCGCAATCCTTATCGGTGCAGACGAGGAAGTCACACTCACCACGCTTGTGATTTCGCAGCGTATCTATAATAAACAGGGGAATTTCTCTTTTTGCCATATTTCAAAATGTTTTATGATTCTTTGTAAAGCTGGCAATACAGCTCTGATCTCATGCGTTTGATATAAAAGACTACTTCGCCCGGTGCTGGCTGATAGTCTGATTTTACAAACATCGCATTCTCGCCGTCTGTGGCTACATACTTCTCCATCCCGTAAGTATTCTTAGGGATGCTACCCTCATAGTAGCTTTTGGCTACTGAGGATAGCTGCAAGGGTGATAATATCATTTTTTCCATATTCTATAAGTAATATATATGATTCTACAATTTGTTCATAACATAGCGGATAACACGCTCGGTATATTCTTCAAGACCGAACTTCTTACCATACTTGCGAAGGTCGGCAAGTGAAATCTCGGTAGCCTCGTGACCGATGGCAGCCTCGTAGCGGTTTTTGAAGTTCTGGGTACCAGGACGGCAGTTGCCGGAAGCCAAAGACTCCTCAAAGGTGAACATGTGACCGATTAATTTCTGATAGGATAGCTTATTCTTGTTGCGGGCATTCATCAGGCTAAGAGCCTGCTTGCTGCGCTTCTCGGCGCTGATACGCTGCGCCTCCTTCAGAGACTTAGCAACGATATGCTCACCTCTTACCAGGAAGCCCTTTACGGTCTTAATATCAGCGATAGCCTTGCCCTGCTCAATCCATTCGCAAGCCACGCCCTGACGTTTGATTTCGCCACGCACGAAGGTAATCAGACCGCCCACGATATAGATATTATATCCCTTCTTTAAGTACAGGCTAAATGATCGGCGTATCATAGAGAAACGACAACTCTTGCTATATCCGTCAAAGTCCCTAACTTCATAACAATTTATGCCATTTTCTCTTCCAATATAAGCACTTAATTCATCCAGATGAGAACCAGTATTCAGGCGATTGATAACCTGCTTGTAGGCTTCCGAATTTCGTTTGTTCTGAATGAAAATATGGTCACTGATATAAGCCAGTTCTTTGGCTCTAGCCTTCTCAGCCTTCTTCGCTGCCTTCTCAGCCTCCTTCTTCTCTGCTGCCTTGCGTGCAAGCATATCCAGGTACTCGTTGCCGTTGGCAAGACCATTCTTTTCCAGATACTTCTGGAAAGCCTTCTCTGCGAAGCCGATATACTTGCGTACCTTTGCCGTTAACTTAGCTTCATCCTGCTCGCACACGCCGATACGAATAGAACCATCCAGGAACTCCACCTCATTCTTACCCTTCAAGTAGTCAGTAAGGCGCATCCAGGTAGCGCAGGCTACAGAAACGAAAGAAATCACGTGGTTATTGATGCAGCAGTGCTTATAATCATTCTTGCGCTTGTAAGCCTTCTCGATGTCAGCGAGGAAATTTGGAGCGATGATAAAGAACTTATTAGCAGCGAAATCTACAGGAGTGTCCTCTTTTACGTAGTAAGTTCCGTAATAACTTCCATAACCATAATACTCATGCTCAGTATAAACATCCATCTTGTAGCTATCTACAAGCGGAAGGTCAAAGATGCAGGAAGCATCGCAAAATTGGTACTGCGTGCTCTTACCGAAACGATGGATAGAAACCTCGCAACCCTTTTTCTCTTCCGCCTCGTCAAATCTGAATGAACCAAAGCATACGATAGCGTCTTCACGAACTTTTGTCTTAAACTCCTTGAAAGTGATAATCATAATCTTCTGCTCATGCCCTTGAGACTTATTTGGCTATCTGGCACAGCCGGTTATTATTATTGTTTTTATTTATCTTCTTGTTTTATTTTCTGATGCAAAGGTACGGATAATTTCTGAAACTACCAAATAAAATGCACTTTAATTGCGTATTTAAGTGCATTTTTAACGTTTTGTTACGTTTTTAGCATCTCATACCTTATTTATCAGTCATTTGTTCGCCGTGAAGTGTCGATCCTCACATCTTGATAGATGTTGCCAGCCGTGGCAGCGATGGTAAAAATTGCTGCTGCTATCCATCACGGACCGCAGACAGCCCCTTGTTAACTATAAAACAAATGCGAACGCCTTCGCACATAAACATTTAATTTTTAAAGTTATTTAAAAAGAATAATGCACCCCGCAGTGGTGTTGCTCCACGCTGCCGGTCTGCCGGACGGGGTAGGGGAAGGCACTCAGGCTTCTCCTGTATGGGGTGATAGGGCATTATATTCTATGCCGCAGCGCCTTGAGCATGGCGCTTATCGTAATATGCCTTATATTCTTCCTCGGTCATACCTTTCATTTTAAGCATGCGCTCCCAGTAGCCGTAACTAGTAAAATGCGCTTTGAACTCCTCGAAGGTATGAGGAACGCAATCATCGGCAACCCAGAAAGCCTCGTGTGGCAGTTCGATACCATCGCCTATCCAGCACTCTGATAAGTTGTCATTCTCTTCATCTGGAGTGCTCTCGCTCTCCTCCAGCATCTCATCGAAATGCTCGATAGCGTACTTGATAATCGTGCGGATGTCCTTCGCCCATGAACTGGTATCTTCAGGCTTGATATTACACTCCTTCAGCACCATCCCCACAAGCTCATCGATACCCTTGCGGCTCTTGATGTATGCGTTGTGGTAGAAGTCGAAAGGGATAACGTGATCCAGCTTCCAGCCCTTCTCCTCGTTGATGGATGGCCGGCCGTATGCCTTGCGGCTCTCTTCTGTCACCTGCACTTCGTTCTCTATATTCTCTATAACGTTCATACCGTTCTTATTATTATTCTTTGCTTCCATAAAATCTAATTTTTTAATGTTGTTATAAATATGTGATTGATATATTGTCCTATAATATAAGAGATTTAGAAATCTCCCTCTATATAGGCTTCGCCATCCTTGGAGTAATCTCGATATAATTTCTTTGTGATAGTCATTCCAGATGTTTTTATCTTCACAGGGATGATTAATCGGGAATCAATATCGCAATCATCGCAGACCACCCACAGGTCGGAATCTTTCTCTTTTTCATATACCAGGATGCCCGCCGTTTTTCTGAAGGCTCTGGCTGCCGTGGCCATGCCACACCTGGTTGTTACCATTTGTTCCTCAGTTGACCACCAGCCTACAGCCACCGGCTTCACTACCTTGTTGCCGATAGTCAATATATAAGTATATTTTTTTCTCATAATTTCTAATTTTTAAAATGATTCTATAATATGTGATTCCCGAAGCCTTCTGTAATGAAGGCTTACGGCTTCTGAATATCTCGCCATACCTTGCGAGCTTTGCACTGCGATACGCTGCCGATTGCCCAGCCTTTATGCTTGGCGGCAACCTGATTAAAGCGATACCAGATATTTATATCTGTAAACTCGAAGTGCATCGTACCTTTTTTGTAGAACTTCACGCGGAACCAATCGAAGTAGAACCATTTGCCGAAGTCGGTGCAATGGCGCACTACAGTTGCATAAAATGGGCGGCCGTAGTCATCGGTTAGCGGCGTGCCGTTTAGGAAGCTCATAGCCTTGTAGAAATCTTCCATTTCACGTTGGCGGGAGTCGGATGCGTAAATGCTGTAATCTAAGTACCCGCGGAAATTCATTTCGCACGTAAAGCAATCTACAATAAACTTCTGGTTTACCATATAATTACTGTTTGTTTTCCACTTTTCACCCGCTGTCGAGTTTTCGGCAGATAGGCTGCAAATCGTGTCGAATGCCTTTACTACGCACTCCTCCATGATATTTCCGATGTTCTGTAATACGGAAGACGCGACCAGATAGATATTTTTGAGGTTGAAAGGGCGAGCCTCTGAAGTCTCCACAAATCGGGCAATCTTCTCCTGTAGTACGTTGGTGGTGTACTTCTGCATGTTGAGCAACTGGAAAACGTTGTGCCAGGCTGCGTGCTGCAACTCCTTGCGGAACCGCTCGCGGGTGATGTTCTGAAACTTATTGCCCCGGCAGTCGTCGCCGTGAGCGCCAAAATGAATGCGGCAAACTGAGAAGGTTTTTATATCTTCATTTATCTTTTTGCTTGCCTCCTGTACTGCGTCAAACTGCGCCAGGGCTGAGTTGTAACGTTTCACCATATCGCGCACGGCATCGTATTTAATTACGCCTTCCTGGCCGTTGCCCATATCGTCCCAGCCTTCCGGAGTCTCATCAAAATCGAGGTCGTCGAAATCCTCTGTTTTGTTTACTGGCTTATAAAGACGAAGGAGAGAGATTTCCGCCTCTGTTCGGCGGTCGGCGGTCGAAGTGTTGAACACGTCGCCTAATTCTTCACGGCTTCCATAAAGGTCTGCCAGTTCCTTTAATTTCTGGTCGTCGCCATAACAATGTGCGAAGCGAGAAGAAGGACAAAGGGCGAGGATGGTGCAACCATCCGGAGCAATCTCCCAAGCATGCAAAATATGCTTTTCTACGCTAGTAAATGGCGGGTTCATTATAATATAGTTGATGTCTGCCACCTGCTCACGCTGCACTGTCAGGAAGTCGGGCGCAATCACGTTGCACTCATTATATAGGCTATTTCGCAGGGTGTCGTTTATCTCGCAGGCCTTTACATATCGGGCGCCGTCTTCCTTGCAGAATCTTACGATATTTCCGGAACCTGCGGAAGGTTCTAATACCACAGCATCCGCCAGGCTCTCGCCCGTGGTCATCATGTCGTAGACCTCGCGAGGTGTGGTGTAAAAATCACGGTTAAATATATTTTGATAATCTACCATTTTATTTTTTGTTTTGATGAGTGAAAGAAAAATTTTTCTTGCGGCGAAATTTTTCGGTGATGATTTTCGCACGCTATAACGTAGGATTTCCGAAGCTTTGAGGGGGTAGGGGTGAGGGATTGAACCCTCACCCGGTGGCCTTGGCTAGGCTGCGGCGGCGCGTCTGCTGCGGTCAGAGGTGGACGGATCGGGCGAAGTTGTGGACGATTTGCCCGGCTGCTGGCTCATGGTTTCGCCCTGGGTGCTCTCGCTGCCCCTCTGTGGCTCTGCTGCCTCTTCGCTTACGTCCTGCCCTGATTCTAGGGCGTTCAGCCTGTCGAGCATCTGGGCGAGAGTTCCGGACAGGTTCGCCACCTGTTCCGACACCTTCGCTATCTGTTCGCGAAGGACGGCGGCGGCCTCCTTTCGTTCTTCTGCCCGGTGCTCTGCCTCGAAAGTGGCGGCTGCTTCTGCTGCGCTGGCTGCTGCCTTCTTCAATGCCTCGTTTGCCTTTTCGGCTGCTGATACGATAGCGCCGACCAGGAAGGAGAGGGCAGACGCAAGAACGCCCACGGCTTCCACCTGTTCGCAGGTTTCGGCATCTGCTGCGCTCTGCTGCTTTTCTGTTGCTTCCTCGGTATTCTCTACCGTCTCGGTGGTTTCGTCCTGCTGTGCGTCATCCTGTGCGGTCTCTGCTTCGCTCTGCTCAGTTATACCGAACCACTCGCGAAGGGATGCCACCGCCTCGGCTGTGGTTGCTTGCCACTGCTTCGCGTCGTGGTTCCATGTCGCGCCATGGGCTTTTATCTGTTTGCGGTTTTTAAACGTTGTACGCTGATCGCCCACAACTGCCACGCCTCCGGCAATCTCTACCAGTTCCAGACCCTCGGCAGGTGCGGCGGTCATATCCACGCCCTCGGCTGCCTTCTCGCTCTTCGCTGTCTTCTGGCTGCGGTCTGCCTTCGCTTTCTTGCCTGTCTGTTTCTTTGGTTGTTCATCTTCTAATTTGTAGCGCTCGCGAAGAATATTTAATAATGTATGATAGTGCATTTTTTCGCTGTTATACTGCAAACAATTCATTATTTCGCTGTGGAAGTCCTGATACTTGCGAAGTGCCATGTAATATGCTTCTTTTTCCTTCTCGGTCGCTGTGTCGTAGTCTATCGGTTCTACTCGCTCAATACCGCAAAGGGTTTTTAATTTCTTGCTGTCCGGGTTCATCCCCTCGGTTGAGAACTCAAAATAAAGATCTTCGCTTTCGTCCTTCTCGTGTGCGGCTCTTCTCTCTTCAGCCTGTGGGAAGTTCTCGGCGATAACTTGACGAACTTTTGCCAAACCATCTTTTGAAAGTTTACGATTGTAAGTTATTTCTGTATCAGAGAAGGAACCGAACAGCTCACGGAAACGGCACATGCTTTGCACACGTCGAGTTGTTCCATAATCGCCGTATGGGTCAGATTCAAAATAACGCCCAAGGAAATAGTTAAATACTTCGCAGTTTTCGACCTCTTCCAATATCGGGCCATCCTCCCAAGAAATAACGGAACCATGGAAAAACCTTGCATTATCAGATACGGAAACCTTCACACCCGGCCAAAAGTAATTGAAAACGGCTTTAATATTACGTTTGAACGCTGCCAGGCGCTTTGCGTTTACGCTGCGGCGTGCTTTGTCCTGTTCCTTTCTCTCCTCCTTGGTCATGTTGTAATAATCCATTCCATACTTACCGGTAAACTCTGCCGGGATCTCCTCAAGGATGCCGGACCACTGAGCAATAATTGCGTTTTCTTTGCGGTCTGCCTCCTCCTGCGCGATGCGTTCTTTCTCTTCCTTGTCTGCCTTCCAGTTCTTCGCCCATGTGTCGAAGTTGTCGGCGATGCGCTCAAAATTCGAAATTTCCTGCTCGTTATAAGTTTTGTTTGTTATGTCGTCCCAATAAAGACCACAGCCGAACTTTTTACTTAATCGCTCAATGCGATATGTTTTATTGTAAGACACGCGGCCCTGCTCGATGCTGCTTTCGTCGCCTAGATAGTCGCTAATATCTTCTAAGCTTTTGAAGTCGTGAGAGAACAAACGAACGGTTTTAATTTCTTCGCCATCTGCTGACAAAACAACGTATCTCGTTTCACAGCAAGGACCCCAAATGCTGACGATAACAGAACCGCGGCGGATGCCCTCGGCCTCCTTCTCTTCGTCCTTGGTCCAGGCTCCTGCGTTCTTCATTGCTGCCTGGTACTCTGCCATCATCGCTTTAAACTCTTCAGGGTCGCCGCCCTTATCAGGGTGCATGCTTATGCAATATGCGCGGAACTGCTTTTTTAACTCTTCTGCTGTAGATATATTGTTAAAGTACTTCATAACTTTATAAATTTAAATGTTTGATAATGTATTATTTAAAACTTAATAGAGAAGAGGAGACCGCAGACGATAGCAACCGCGGCAACCCCGATATACTGCCAACCCGTCAACATGACCGCCTCGGAGTCATCCCCGAAGAGGTGGCGGGTATTGAGCCAGCGCCAGGCGATGCGGGCGTATCTTCCCGCCGTTTTTGCGGTCTTCGCTGTGCCCTGAACAATAAACAGGGCGCAGAGGGTGAAGAACTCAACGAGGGCGGCGAGCACCTCGACAAATGAAATATTGCTATTATGTATTGTTTTTGCTTCCATGATGCTGTATTATTTTTGTTATACGATATATTAGCAGGCGCAACGGTAGAACTCATCGAGATAATACCGTATTCCGTAGATGGTGAAGTATGCGCGCGGGTCGCTTCCGTCCTTCGGGTTCGTCAGCTTTATTTCTTGCCAGCGCTGCGCGGTGTGCCCGTCTGACGGTGTGAGATACGAGCGCCAGAGAACCGCGTCCCCGTAGTCGTTAACTACTATCCCGTAACCTCCGTAGTTATTAGTTTGTTTGAAGCACTCGCCAAACTTCGCCAACTCATTATATTCTGTTTCTTTTGTTATTCTTGCCATGATGTTTTATATTTATATGTTACACGATATTATAAACTTTCAGAGATTAAACGATACCAAAAAGAAAACGGCTTTGTAAATCCTGACTTTTGTGCTGACCCGAAGAGAGACGGAAAAAAGTAATTTATCGCCGCCATCGCGTTTAATTCCACAAATACGCATGTATCAATAATAACCGTGCAGAAGAGCAGGAGAGAGAGGGCAACCGCTGTAAAGCTTCCGCACTCTATGCCGAACAAATCCAACAAATCAGGTATAAAATAAATCAAGCCAAATAAAGTTGCAAATGTTACGACCATAACGAAGGCAAGCGCCATAATTAAGGCCACCTTTTCGCACACCTTGCGGGCGCCGTTCTTTACCTTTGCAAGGATGCCGGCAAACTTTGAAGGCTCGCAGGCTGCGGCGTTCTCTTCGTTCTTCGCTGCCTCGCGGCGGTATACGTTGTATGTTTCGCCGGCTGCGTCCTCTTCCTCTGCTACGAGTTCGCCCGAGTCAATGCCGCGAGCCTCGCAGGTATTAATATATTCGTATACGAGTTCGAAAACAACTTTAACCTCGCCGCTCTTTTCGATGCTGTCGATATAGTCATTTATCATTTTATTCTCTCGCTCCTTCTGCTCCAGCATCTCGCCCGCGATAAATTCCGCGCGGTCGTATCTGCTTGCAAGGTATTTGTTATTGTTGCGGTCTACGAAATAATAACGGCCGTTGCACTTCCAAAAGCCTGTTATAACTTCGTACTCGTTCGCGCTGATGTTGTAAGCCTGCACACCCTGATATGAGAGATCGAAAAAAATTTCGTTGCTTACGATTTCTTTTAACTGCTTAATATTATTCTTTTTCATAACTTTATTATTTTAATGTTCTACTTATTTTTGTTTTGTGCTGCAAAAATACTAATAAAATATTGAACCGCCAAATATTTTGCAAAGAAAATACTTAAAAGATAGTATTTTTAACCTTTGTTTGCAATAATATGATAGTATCTTTACAAAATAAGTACTAATATATTGTTGCAAACAAATAATAGCTATTATATTATATTATTATATATACCTTATTATATATAGAGGTAAAACAAAAGCAAGCAGCAGAAGGGAAGGAAGAGAGAGGACCAGGGCGAAGGATGCCGCCGCCATCTTCGCCCGTTCCTCGCCTCTCTTCTGTCTGCTGTCCTCACCGTCCACACCATCGCCAGCCGCTCACCACTTCGCCACCATCGCACCAGCAACCAGGACGAGAGGAAGGGCGGCCACCCCGTCCGCTTCTGGGCGATGTCTTCGCCCCACCTCGCCACTACCTCGGCACCGATCGACAGTGACCAGCAACAGGGCAGTGCCTCGCCCCGTCTGCCATCCTGCCCGCTTCGTCCTCTTCCCCGTCCTCAGGTGGTGAGGGTAGGGCAGCGAGCCAGCCAGGGCGGGCGATCCCCTCCCGCTCACCCCGTCGACCCTCTCCACCTTGCCGGGGTGCGTCCGAATATATGCGGACACCTCCGAGGGGTGGCGGAGATACGCCAAACATTTAAGAGCGGCGGATGCCATTCCGTGAGAATCAAAGTTCCCAGGATAACCGGCACGATGGGATTGCTCTAAATATCAATTATTTAGAATCTCCGACGGGTTTACAAAAACATTGAAGTTTAAATATAACTATTTAAAACACAAATAGTTAGAGGGGTGAATAAATAATTCATTTTAGTAGTTTAGGTAAGGCTTTTGCCCTTACAGGGCGAAGTGAACCGCACGCCTACACCCAGGGCGATGCCCTGGGCTAGGAGCTTCTGCCCCTTCAGGGCGTGCAGCTTGAAATAGCCGATGCTTCTATGGCGTGCGGCTTATATTCTTTCTATTCTGCCGATTAATAATCATACAGCGAAAAAGCAGTGGGGCCTTCCAGTTTGAAAGCGGTCTCTACATATACCAGCTGGCTAATGCAGTTTCGGTAAGCCTTATATTCGGCACGGCAAGCATTGGCAGCATAAGTCAAGGAGCCACGCTCATTTACGCCACCATCATCTATGCCGGCATTGGTTAACGCGCCTCTTACTATATCAAAGCGGTCTTCTATCATCGCATTGTAGCGAGCCAAAGGCGCAAGAGTCTCCTCTAGGCTCATAGGTACCGACTGAAATACCTGATTGCCGAGACTGATGCCGCCACCTGCTACCTTATGGAATACCTGTCGGTAAACCTCGAATACCGGACGAACCCTGCGGGCGATGAAGAACTCAAGGCATGGAACACTGAGCATATAGGTGTTCTGTGGACGACCACCTAGATTTCTTCCATCCTTATCTGTTTTGGCATTATCAGAAGTCGCCTCATTAGACTTATTTTTAGAGTGGAACAAAACCTCTGAGTTTTCAGCATTTTTGCTGAAAACTTGATAATCAATGCCTTTCACGAACAAATTGTTCTTCGCGAGTGCCCTAACTGCATCTGCACGGAAATTAAATACCAGTGGCCAGACTTCATCCAAATTCACCGGAAACTCTTCTTTGCTTCTTGAAAGATTTAATACTTGGATAAAGTAAGCCTTTATCTCACTATCACTACTCTGTTTTGTTAGCTGAATCATAATCTTAATCTTTTTAAAAGGTGAAACTTCATGCTTGCACAAAAGTAGAGCGCAAACACGTAAAAAGAATACTCAAGCCCATATTATAGGATATGGACTGTTCTTGACTCATGCTCCCAGTGTCGGGTGGTGCAGTGGCAAGCTGCTCGATTACTGCCGTGGCTGCCTCCTGGAGGTCAGCTTTACCCATTGGTAGGGTAATGGTTGTTTCATTCATATTGTACCTTTTATTATTAGACATTTTGCACACATTATTATATTATAAAGAAGCAGTGCGCCTGGCCCCTTGTCTAATGGTAAATAGTACAGCGAATGTGCAAATCTTTTAAAGCCACGCTTACGGCATTACACCGCAAGCAGGGGAGTGCGCTCTGCAATATCATATATGCAGCACCTCTGTATCGGAGGCACCGTACATGCTTCGATACATTACACATTCGCTCGACTTTTTATTTTTTAGACGGTGCAAAGATAAGGAGATTTATCGAAACTACCAAACTTTTTCTAAGAAAATTCCATTTTATGAGTAATTTTTCCCTAAAAAACTTGTGTAAATCAATATTTTATTATACTTTTGTACCCGAATAATAATATATTAGATAAAGATTATGAAGAAACTGGATATAAAAAGAGCTTTGCGTGAACATAACATGACGCAAGTCGAACTTTGCAAAAAAACCGGATTGCTTACTCAGAACATGAGTCCGATCATCAACGGCAACCCTACCATCTCTAAGCTCTTTCAGATAGCCGAAGGCATCGGCTGCGACATCACCGACCTCTTCTATCCCGACCCTACGGAAGAAATAGCCGAGCAGGAGAGACGTGAGAAGGAAATGAAGCAGGATATTAAAGAAGGCTTGGCTCACGCAAAGGATGATGATATTCCGCTCTCGCGGGAATTGCAGGACTGGGCGAAAAAAGCCTATCCTGGCATTAAGAAGGAAGAAGTGGAGGAATTGACGGAAAAGCTGATTCAGGGGCGCTATAATGATAAGATTTTAAAACGCCTCCTGCAAGACGCAAATGAGGCCGCGGAACGGCTTTACTGGGGCGGCGATAGCCATGTTGGAAACGGCGATAATCGTACAGATAATGGCATTTATCGTACAGAATATGAAGGAAAGCGTACAGATAATAGCGAAAATCGTACAGATAACGGCGTGATGCGTGCAGAAACCTTCTGCCCTCACTGCGGTAAGAAAGTAAGGGTGGGAGTAGTGCTATTGGATAGTTGATAATTTATAGTTAATAGTTTACAACAACTTTAAAAAAAAATAGAAGAAATGAAAAAGAACTTTTCAAGTATGATGAAACATTCCATGATGGCTATCTTCTCGGTGGTAGCCATGGGAATGATTACGGCTTCGCTGGCGGCTTGCAGCAGCAGCGAGGACGAGAGCGAGAAGGAGGCGGCTAAGGTGAAAGAATATCTTGCCGGAAACGAGTGGACCATCAACAGCACCAGAGGTACTTATTTCTACTATAAGAACCACATGGTTTACTATGAGGATGGTGGCGGTCTGACTCCAGGCGGTTATGTTATCGAGCCTAACACTGCCTTCGGCTACTGGCAAATGGATGGCGACAGGCTTACTACCCGCTTCGAGGTGGGCACTCCGAAAAGCTTCAATATCAAGAATCTGCTGAACGAGACTATCTCGGGTGTGCATCTGCAGGAGAGCAACAAACTTACGGGTAGTAGGGCATCGGTAAGCATCGATATGAGACCGCTGATTGTAGGTACCTTCGCCAACGGCAATGAATGCCAGATGAGATGCGGCAATTCGATGAATGATATTTCGGATGAGACGGACCATGACGTGGCGCTGCGCGGCACATGGTATTGCGTCGTTACCTATACCAATGCCGAGAATGGAAAGAAGAGGAAATGTATGGCTTCCATGACGTTTAACGAGGATGGCACCATGCACATGGTGATAGAGAGTGTCAGCGATCATACTGCTACCTACACCACGAAGAACGGAAAGGTTACCATCAATGGTTTCCTGAGCAAGAACGATATGGTTACCTTCTATTATACGAACCTTAACGGTATAGAGATTAAGCTGTATAGCTGCGAGAACGGCTATCTTTCGTCGATATGGTTTAAGAGTAGGGAAGATGCGAAGCGATATTGATAGTTAGCCACATGCGCCCTGTAAGGGCAAAAGCTCATAGCCCAGGGCATCGCCCTGGGTTTTTCATGGTCGCAAACCTGTCGCCCTGTAAGGGCAAATCTTTCTAATGTTTTTAAAGCTTTTGCCCTTACAGGGCGTTTTTTTGTGTATCTGTTCTAAAACCCAGGGCGATGCCCTGGGCTAGGAGCTTCTGCCCCTTCAGGGCGAGAGGCGGTTAAAGCTCTTTTTACCTTTTTACTTTTTTACCTTTAATAGGGTTAAGCATCGCCGCCGTCACCATCGGTAGTGCCACCGCCTTGAGTGCCGCTGCCGCTTGTGCCTGGTTTAACACCTGCGCCGCCAGCTGAAGGACCTGCTGAAGGGGCAGATACGCTGCCCGTGATGTCGAGGTCGCCCAACTTCACCTTCATATCATCGGTTACGAGAGAACGGAGATAACTGTAGGGGTTACCAATTTTGCGCTGCGCTTTGTAGGCTTTCATCACGAGCTGGTAGCTGTCGCTGCCCCTAGGCTGCGAGGTGGATGGACGGTTGGCCTTCCACCAGGCTGCGGCAAACTTAGCCAGCGATACGAAGGTCTTGCGCACAGCCTGCTGTTCCTCGGTGTTGGGATTGGTGTTGTTGTGACGGACTGCAGAAAACATCTTGCCAGTCTGTTTGTTGAGGGAAATGTAAGTACCCTCCTTACTGCATAATTTGCCACTGATAGAGGTGAACAAATCACTTGGTTGAACTTTAGCCATAATTCTTTACATTTTTATGGGTTAAACAATGTGCCTCCATGATAGGAGACGATAACACTTGCAAAGATGGCTCGGAAGTTCGCCCTATGGGCTTCGTGGGGGTGCTCAGACTATCGGTAAAGCTCTCTTGCGAGAGTCTTACGAGAGTCTTACGAGAGTCTTACGATTGTCTTACTATCACCTCGCGGTTTCCTAGCGTTCGCTTTCGGGTAATCTCATGATGCAAAGGTAGTAATTTCTGTTTTTCTAATAGGGACATTTAAAGGTAAAAAGGTAAAAGGGTAAAAAGGTAAAAAAGCCTTGCGGGGTGGGTGCGTTGCTGCAAAAAAAAACTTACAAATCTTACGGATATGAGCAAAGATTTACAGATGATCTCTATTTTTCTCCGATTTTCTCTGATTTTCTCGGTTTTTCTTCGTATCTTTGCAGTCGAAATTCCGCTGCCCGTAAAAAAGGTGGCGGTGTTATAATCTTTATAAAAGTATTAAAAAACGATGCAGCCCTGCCGTCCGCGATGGATAGCAGGGCTTTTTGTTTTTTTTAAAGGTAAAAAGGTAAAAAAGTCTCTATTTCCATGTCGATTTTTCCGTCTTTCATATAGATTTCTATTTCTGTTCCGTTATCAAGAAGCGAGCTTATCTCCTTCTCGGTAGGAAGACTTGCTCTTGTGATTTTCATTTTCGTCATAATAATTGTTTATCAGTATATCAAAATTCTTGGAATTATTATTCCGCAGTAACTTTCTGTTTATTAAATCTCTTTTATATTTCTGTTTGATACGCACACACTCATACCTGCCCTTGATATATAAAAACTGATAGAAACGTCTATCCATCTTCAGCATGATCCGCTTGCGTATATCGTAGCTATTGCAATGACGCATCAAGCCAAGATAACTATTGATAGAACAGACGTAATGTTGCAGCGTTTCAATACTAAAACCCTCGGGAAGCGTATTCATGTAATGAATCAACTGCTCGAAGTTGCTTACCATGCGGTTGCTGGCATAAATCCTATCCCGCTTCACTACCATACCCGTAAAGGTGATGCCTTTATATACCGACTGCATTTCTATCTTTCTAGGATGCAAGGTAGCTCCTAAAAATAACAGATAAGATCGGATTTTAGGAATCGCGTCAAGTAAGGACTGCTTATCTGGGTAAATCACGTAGAAATCGTCTACATATCGGCCATGCCAATAGATATGGAGAAATATATCAAACATCCAATCAAAATCGTTGAGCCAGAAGTTGGCATCATGCTGGCTCGTGAGATTCCCGATAGGGAGACCATGACCTGGTTTTGCACCCCTCAGCGTCTTTCCTGCCGGAACCATCTTCATTATTTCTTCAGGAGAACGCCTGATGCAATTCTTCGTAGGATCATTCATAATTGTTACACGAGACAAGTAGCGTAAATCTTCTATATCATCACCCTTGTAATTTTCGAGAATAAACTTATCTACCTTATCTGCCAACTGCTTTCGAGGTATGCTCATAAAGAATCCTTTCATGTCACATTTCAGATACCAGCATGGGCGAGTGAAGTTTTCGGAACATTCTTTTATATCTGCCGCCAACTGCATGACACCATATAGCTGTCCTTTACCCTTGCGGCAATTATAAGTTCTCTCGCTGAATACGCCTTCGAATAGCGGTTCTAATCGAAAAGCAATGTAGTGATGAATAACTCTATCACGAAAATTAGCAGCAAATACCTCCCGGTATACAGGCCGGGAAACGACAAATGTTATGGATGGAAGCGGCTCGTAGGTACGAGAGTTGATAGCATCAGTTAAATCCGTGATATTCTCAAAGAGATTTACAATGAACCTGATAGCATCAGGAGATGATGCCTTATCTTTAAGACAATTCTCGTAAGCCTCTAATATGTCTTCTTCCTTTACCATAATTGTTCCTATTTCCCTAACTCTTCAAACTAATGCTGTGACCGGGCGAACTCGATTCGAATTGTCAACCTTACCGTTGTTGCCGTGATTGCCATTGTCAAAGTTCAGATTCCACGCATTGTTGCCGGAATTCTCGACACTAGACCAGTAATTCGTCCGCTATTTTCTCACTCTGGGTTATACATCTTAGCTGCTTCGCTCCGTCGTACAAATGACGGTACGAGGTGACAGCGGCGAGACCATTATCAATGGAGAGTCACATTCTACAATAAACCTTAGCCGATTGTACTCTTGCTTTTAATTCAGAGCAGGACTAACCTTTCTTTGAATTTCCCCAAGCTGTAGCCTGTCTACCAATGATGGTAGTTAACCGACAAATATCCGCGGCCTGCTTCTCTGAGAAGAGTTTTCTTCGGAAAGCAAGGCGAAGGATTGTTTTAAGGAGTTCAAACTTGACACGGAATCCCATCATGTAGTGATGGCGACTATCCGCATACATATTCGCCAGCTGGATATATTCAAAGAGTTCGAGCGCAACGTTCGTCATCTTTTCACCCAGGTCATAGCGATACATTCGCGGAAAATTCTGTTTCATCTCCGTGAGTTTATCAACCAGTTCAAACGTATCCTTGTATATCTGTAAATCCTTTGCTAAAGCCATAAATATTTATCAATTATGCTGCTAATAAAATCGTGATAGCGTTATATTTTTTGTAACTTTTTTATACGTATCAAAATACCTCAGCTATGCAAAACTGCTGCATGTTCCCTTGCGGAAGAGGGCACAGGAGTCTGGCGGCTTATGCCGCCAGACTTTTCTTGATCAGCATTCTTGCTTGCCGGCCTAACGGCCGGAAGAGGTAAAGAGATAAAGAGATAAAATGATTAAAATGCTGTGACCGGGCGAACTCGATGCGAATTGTCAACCTTACCGCTGTTGCCGTGAGAGCCATAGTCAAAGCCCAGATACCACGCAAAGTTGCCGGAATACTCGACACTAGACCAGTAAGCCGCCCGCTGAAGCAAATCAGCTTGCTGCTTGCCTGCATTCTTGATTCGCCGTAAAGCAAGATTGACAGTTTCGAAATGAGATCGGATAATCTCAAGCTCGCCAGTCGCAGCAAGATACCATGACTTGGCAGGGATACTTACATCTCCTCCAGGGTCGCCGGTGTGAGATTTCGAATATTTGTAACAGTAAGCTACGGCGTAGGTAGCAGGATCATCGTTCTTGTAATAGCTGCTAGCCATCACCGCTGCGGTTCTCGTCTTACCGTCGAGAAGACTCCAATCACTGGATGTCTTGTAGCCTACAGAATTATCGTTCTGGACACTGCCCCATTTCATTGCGCCAGGTTCGGTTAAAGCAATACCGATACGCAAACTGCCATGCTGAACGACAATAGCATCAGCATCCGCTTTTGTAATACCAATCTCCGTAGTCTGCCATGGTTCACATCGCATGTAAGTACCCCAGGTTTCTTTCTGAGCCTTACCGATGTAAACGCCATCCTGTAAAGAACGCAGGTTTTGCTCCATGTAAGTCTTCATACTTGCTGCTGAAGCATTAGTGATGGTCTGTCCGTTGGCGGCAACCCAGTTTTCCATAACCTTTCCGTTGGCGGCAAACCACTCGCTCATTTTTTTTGTTTGAATACCCATAACTTTTATAATTTTAAATTAATACATTAATTACTTATTCTCTTCCTTGCTGTCTGCAAAGATGTGCTCTACTGCCTCGATTACGCAAGGGGCACAGCAGCGCTCTACTACTGAGCGGATGATTTCTACCTCACGTTCGCTGTAGTCTATATCGCCATCGCTGTTCCACATCTTCGTAGAGAGAGCCACGCCTTCCAAACCCAGACCATTGCCCTGATTATAAATAAGGTTCGCAATGCTCTTGCGAAGATTGATTACCTGACAAGATGACTTGTCGATTGAGGTATATACCTCTACATTTTCTAAATTCCGTTTCATATTCTTTTTTCTTTTCTTACTAACATTTAATGTACTACGTGTCCAATGTGCATTCAGAATACCATGTGTAACCATCGAATAGGAAATGAGTATGCTCATACCGCGTAGAGCATGTCCAGCCATTGCCCTCTTTCCAGCCACCACGACAAGGTATATAGCTTTCGCCGTATACATTTACCTTGGCAGCACCAATCTTTATCATCGTGAAGTAATCGCCTCGGTAAGCACTTGCCGATGGAAGTTTTACACTAATATCCGAAGAATTATTGCATACTAGAATCATTCCTGACTCATAACGCCCCTCATTCAGATCGATATTCGAATTCGTTTGTATAACCGTCTTTCTGGTACTGCCAACAAGCGACCCGTTAAACATGTATATGTTACCTTCGCTCATATTAATATCACCTTCAACTTCTACTGCTGTACCTTGCGTTGTATACGATATATTACCAGTAGATATTAAACTTCCTATTTTAGATGTTATCTTAATAATAGGTCTTGAATTGAAAACGCCATTAATCGGTGTCTGTTTTCGCTGAATGAAAACCATACTGCTACGTTTTGTCGATACGGAAACGACATTATCTCCGGCAAAATATTCGTCATTGCGGTAACATTCAATACTGTCTTTCGTAATAGTAATACCTTGCCCCGCTCCTACAACACCTAGCGTTCCGGTTATAGTCATATTGCCCAAAGAACCTTCAACGGCATTTATCTTTCCGCTTAGATCGACATCCGTACCCTTCATGTGACCCGCTTTCGTTACAGAGTAGGGAGCAGCAGCACCCGTCTCTGCACCAATCCATAGCGCATACAGGGAGTCGTCACCATTTCCGTTCGGAACTCTGAACGAAGCGAAAATCTTGCCTTCCGCATCTGAGCCGTACAGGTTTATCTCGTTTGAGCCGAACAAGTTAATCTTGGCATTCTCTGCCAAAAGGAACTGGGTAGCGATGAAGGTAAAGTTAGCCATATCAGCAGAAGTCCAATACTTCGCAAACTCAGCATTAGTCATAGTATTGCGAATATCATCTGTACCGGTAGATTTGTACGACTGAAGACAGCGATACCACACCTTATCTATAAGCACTACATCAAGAAACCTTTCGTCGTTACTTCCGGCATAGTACTGGTAGGGCGCATCAGCTGTAGCTGATACGAAACCTACATGCTGTCGCCATACCGGACCGCTGCTGCCTCGTGCTCCAGGATCACCTTTTCCGCCCGGCTTGCCATCCGCTCCCTGACGTACTATTAGGAAGGTGTTGCTGGCCAGGATAGTGAACGGCATGTTTTTTGTCGGTATGCCTTGCGATTTCTCAAGGTTCTTCAGATAATTATAATCGCCGAGTTTAATAATCGGCGCACTATACCAGAAAAACTTAATCTGAGAAACATTCTCCTCCTTGATACTCCCCCCAGAAAACAGATCATATATCTCCCCGGAGGCGCTACCGGACGTACTACCACCAGTCAATACATCTCCATTTTTGCCGATAAGAAGGATAAGGAAGTTGAAGGTATCGAGAATATCGGCACAATCTTCTGCCTTACTACCTGTATACTTTACGAAATGGTATTTTCCGAGTTTGGTAGTCAGGAACTTGCCCGTGTTACCATCCGCAGTGACAGAATTGGTGTCTAGCGCAATCTCGTAAGAGACTGCGCTTTCACCATTTTCTACGCTCGCTATATGAAAAGTTGAACGTGCTACTGTCATATTTACTTATCTGTTTTAAGCACCGGTAATGGTGGCCGTAATTTCACCGTCGATACCATTATTGGCTGTAATAAATGTTTCCGGAATCACAAATTCCGCTCCTTCGCCTGTCTTCTCGTCCGTATCGAGGAATGGAGGGTTATGGGTAGAATCTGCGCCGTTAAGCTTTGTACCTACAGAGTCGAACAGGCTCATGGTAAACGCCACTTTGGTAGGGTCGAGCTTTACATCAGAGCCGGCATGTTTGACGTAAGGTTTAAATGTAAACGCTACACCGCTGCCTTTGTAGCTGACGAGAGATACCGGGTTGTTGGCACTATCTACCGGGTTAGGGTAAACCTGCCATGGATCAGATACGTCTGTTACGCTCTGAATATCGGTACCATAGATACCGCTTGCATTACTGATTTCACACTTGAAGAGGGCTGCACCCTCTACCATGTCTTCTGATACGGTGATTTTAGAACCGGTTTGCCCTGCCAGAACCTCCCATGCACCAGCCTTCTGCTGGTACCATTTGTAGGTGAAACCACTGTTTACCGTGCCGCTGCTGTTTACTACTACAGCCTCCAACTCGCAGAAGCCGCCCTTTGCGGAAATAACGAACGGGATTCCCTTATATCCTACTGGCGACTGAATGCGTACTTTCTTGGAAGATACATCGCCGTAGCCGATGGTTACAGGGAAACTGGCTGATGGTGAGAAACTGGAGTTATCTACCGGTACGGTGGCCACCGCCGAGATAGAGAAAGAAGACTTGCCGTTGATGTTAAGAAGGTTCTTTACCACCTTGAGGCACTGGATGGTTACGCCATCAACTTCCTTGGTCATCTTAACGAAATGACCGCTCTCGTTACCAACACCGAATGTGGTAGAAGATACTCCACCCGTAAACGCAAGCTGCTTACCGTTTACGTTCCATACAATATTATCATCCTTGATGGCTACCGGCTTTGCGTTGTTCTCGCTATCATACAGCAGAAACATCAGGATAGGCGAGTTGCTGCTGTTGAATACCGGTACTACCTCGTCTGCATCGTTGTAATACTGGTTAATATCGCCCTGGTCGCACGACAGGATAGGATAATAAGATTTACCGTTGGATAAACTGATAATTCTAAATGTTGCTCTACTCTGACTCATTGCTATGTCCTTTCTTTACTTTTTGTTAGTGTTACTTTTTGCAGCAGGGGCATGGGCGAGGTCTTCTGCCTGTTCGTTGTCGCTGTCGGTATCTGGTGCAGTATCGGGACCTTCTGAGCTTTCCGTGCCCTCTGAACCTTCTGTTCCTTCTGCACCTTCTGTACCCTCGGCTGCGTTATCACCGCTGCCCGCTACGTTATCTCCCGAGCCTTCGGTATTATCTCCCGGGCTTTCGGTATTATCGCCTGGAGCTTCGGTATTACCGCCGCCCATCATATCAGGGTATATACCAGGCTTTCCGTTTTCGACATCATCGCCACCATACGCTTTTGGTGTGTAGCATGGCCGGCAGCTTGTGCCCGCGATCTCTTCTTTAGCCTCCAATGGGGTAAGCAGGGCACCGCCTACGTTGTCGCATCTTTCTCTGAGGGTATTGCCCTCTACTCTTTCAAGCGCAGACTGATAGATAAGGTAATTACCGTCGAAGGTTCTGCGCAATACCAGGTATGCCGGCAAAATAGCCTCGCGTACCTTTTTGGTTACTTTTACATAATATGGCATAATCGTCTATATAATTAATAGTTAAACATCACTTTAATCTCCTTCGTAATCTCTTGCTACGATAAGGCTGCCATCAGAATCAATCAGCCATTCGCCTGTATCAGACGTAAGAACCTTGTTGGTACCGCGGTCTTCAATATCGCAGAAGAACTCTTTTCCATATACCATAGGAAACATCACTTCCGGACCACGCGCCTTCTCTGTTTCGGTTGTTCCGTCTGAAATTTTCCAGGAGGCATAGAGATACTTATTCCAGTTTTCGATAACACCCTGATTGTCGCTTACGATAGCCTTCAGGCAAACTTTGCCTACAGTATCATGCAGTCCATCGCCTCGCACCTCACAGGAGAGTACAGGAAACTGGCGTTTGACGGTGGTATAGGCTCTTGGGTCCTGGTCTTCCGGTGCATTAGGGAATACCTTATCGTTGCGGAACAGCGCATAAACCACGTAGGTCTGAATATCGCCTATCATCTCGCGGTTAATGGTGAGCGACGTGATACTGCCGTTTGCACTCTTTACCGTAGATACAATGTCGATATTCTCGTAACTGTCTGTATCGGTAAGCGGGGTTTCCGTACCTTTGGAGTCACGGCGATACCAGAGCAGTTTGCAGCGCTCATCGTTGGTCATATCGGTTGTTCCCTTTCGCACCGATACGTTGATAGTCTGCTGTTCGGGCATACGGAGCGGATTGTAGACGGTAGCTTTATCGGCGTCAATCATCAGTTCGATGCTTGCCAACGAAACATCATTGGTAGCCAACGGAATGCTACGCTCAAACTTGTAAGTGTAGCCATCCTCCGTATAGATACCAACAAAGCGCATGGCGCGAGGCACGCCCACTTTACCGTTCGTCTTGACAACAAGCTGTCCGGTATATTCGCCGGAGGTAACTACGTCATAACCTTCTGGTGTGGTTACACCATTGCTGTAAATAGCAGTCTGTCCGCTCTTGCTGACAACAAACCACTCGAAAGAGAGTAACTTCGCGTTGCAGGTCTGCGCTGCATCAGGCGAATCAGGATTAATCAACGTACATCGTGGAAAAAGGTTGAGCGGACTATCAGCATAGTCCGGAAAGAATACGTTGTCCACGGCATCGTAGTTCTGTGTAGACGGAACATAACCCTCAGCCATCACCTCGATGGTACACATCGTAGAGTAGACGATGGGCGCTTTTTCCATCCTTTTTCTCTGACTTCTTACTAAAACCATAATTTTATCTCTATTTAAAATACAATTTCCAAATCTGTCTGATATACTTCCCCGTCATGTATTTCAGCGGTCACTTTGAAGACGCACGGAATATCGTTAGACCAGTGTTCGCCCAGGTCGCTGCCTTTGAGTGGCAAGGTAAGCTGGTCTTTACGCTGTGCAATCTGCTGTGCCCACTGGTTATCCTTTGCCGGATCTCCGGTATCTCGCGTCCACACTATGTTGGTGAGGTATTCTGTTACATCCTGGTTGTATAACTTGCCATACAGGTGTATGGTAGTAAACGGAGCCAGTTCACCCAAATCATCGCGCTTGCCGAAGATATAGTTTCGGGAGAAGCGCCATCCCTCTGACGATGTTACATCGATGGTAAACTCAGGGTTTCCTTCTACGAATGCCCATCCTGTACCAGAGTATTTGGGCTCTTTTTGCGTCTTATCTTCCAGGCAGCGCCATCGGCAGCCGTAATGCCAAACATCATGCACCTCATTAGTAGTACATCTGTAAGGATTTTCTCCCTTTGCCGTATCGGGAGACCATTTACCCCTATCTACAACATCCTGCTTAACGTTGCCTTCGTAGTCCGTCCGAATGATATTCTGAACCGCCAGATATTTAGCATAGAAGGCTCCATCGCGCTTGTCGGCAAGAGGATAGTTAGCGAAGATGAAGTGCAGTGCATCCGGCAACTTGCCGATAGCTACAGAATAATTGCTCTTGTCGATGATAGGCTTGGTAACGTGATCGAGCCAAACGAGTAAACCCTCTGACGATGAGATATACCAGCAGCTCTGCCTATCTTCCTTTACCGCATTACCCCAACGAATCAGTCTTGCGAGTTCGCATGGAGGATAATTCTTCTGACTCGGTACCTCATTATCCGGATAACAAACTACGTCAATAGTATTTTTGACTGTGTTCACGCTAAGTACCCGCAACCACATATCGTAATACTTGCCATCCTGCAGCAGCGTATTGATAGAAGCCAATATCACATCATTCTCCTTGAATGCCGTGAAATCATTCTCCCAACGCTTCTGAAGTTGAAGCGTATAGGTTGTATTATCGCCTTCACTTTCCGGTGCATGCTCAGTTACCTTTTCAACCAATCCGCTCTCTGTGAAGACGAAATTACTCTCCATCGCAGTCTGTCGGTTTACGATGAGTTCCTTCGCGATGATAGAGCTTCGGGATGTGATACTTTCAAATTCGGCATTGCCTAAACCATCAATCCGGGCACCCGTACCGAAGAGTATTCCCTGAATGAACTCTCCAAAGGTTGCACCCTTCTTGAACTGAGACAAATCATCTGCCGTCAGCCCTTGCAGGAATTTCTGCATCTTTTCAAAGGTGATGGTGCCGTGAGCGACATCATCTTTGTCCTTTGCCAGGAAATGTTTCTCTCCAAACAAACCTAAGTACACAGGAGTTACTATCTTCTCGTTACTGTTTTCCAGCGTTTCGGCGGTAGCTACGCCCGTGAGTGGGCTTTTATCGAGGATAAGCTTGGTGATAGTTGCTGATTTGGCAGCTAGTGCCTCGAAATCCGCTTTCTGGATGGTCTTGAGGAAGGTAACGGTATCGCTCACGCTATTATATTTCCACCACTGGCCTTCTCCACCGCTCGCCAGAGCTTCATCGGTAGCAAGACTACCGCAATCTACATGCTGCTGCCATTCACGCATTCGGGTAACGCCGTCATCACCGGTTTTCACCTCTGAAATGATGCCTTGCAGGAAGATATAATAAAACTGCTCATTACCTATCTGTTCACCCTCGGTTACTACCGTTGAGCCATCTTCGTTTTTGGTAGTAAGGATGGCTTTACCGTAGAGGTCGATGCGCTGACCAGGAAATACAATGGTAGCCTGATCGTTGTCAGAAAGGCGCTGGCGCGGTATCGCTGCATATACATATTTTTTCTTACTATCAGGGAAGATAGAAGGGTAGGCAGCAAGCGGCCACCGCTGATAATTGTGCCCAGCATCATACTCTAAGCCCTTAACGCCCTGCATGTAACAAAGGATAGAGGCACCCGATACTACACTGCACTGCGTGTAGTCTGGTTCCCCCATCGCATTGAGCTGAATATAGAGAGCTGTGCTTGAAATCCAATAATTTGCAGTCTTTGCTTCCGTTGCCATTTTTTTTGCTTACTTTCAAATGATTACTTGATGCGTTTTTATAGGGCAAAGATAGATAATTTCGTTTTTTTGGTGGGGACAAAAAACGTTGAATGGGATTGTAAAATATTGAGTGTTGAATGTTGAATGTTGAATTGCCTAACGGACTTAACGGCGCTAGCCTAATTCAACATTCAACATTCAACACTCAACATTAAATAAATGGGTTTCCATTGATACCGAGCTTTGCGGTAAAGGAAACGGAGTGCATAACCTTGTTGGTTTTATCCTTGATGGTGATCTCATCTTCCAGGGCGATAGTACACGGAAGCCAGATGTCGCTTACCTTTAGCCATACATGCTTGCTCATCAGAAACTCATGATAATACCATCGCAGCCATTTTTCGGTTAAAGGGTCGCTTTGGTAAAGCCAGCCTTCTTTGTCGTTCTGCTTATCTATAGCCGAGCGTGAGAACTCATTGAAGGTTTCTTGTACAGCTTCTGTATACTCTGTAGTTGTTACGTTCAACTTCTGGGAATAGGATTTCGGAACGCTGATACTCTCCAAACAACCGAAGCGGTTAATGAAACGGAAGGTGGTACGGTCTTCAGCTTCAGAGGATGGTAGAGCATAGATAGGGTGCCCCTGAATGCTCTGCGCACCTTCTTTCGTTATTTCCTGCTCCCTAGATACAGGGGCGGTCAGTGAGCTGCTGGTAGCTAAGTTCTGCCCTGCGCTATAGGAGACAGGATAAACAAAGCTCTCGCCTACAACGGCTATTTCGTGGGTATCAGTCGGTTTGCAGGAGAGAAGGGTGACAGCCTTCGTTACGCCCGATTTCAATCGTTCTATATCGCTGAAGGCTCCGGCTATGCAGCGAAGGTTGGTTTCACCTTTATTCTTCGAGCCATCAGCTGGATAATAGACCTCGCCTACACCGGTATGCACTTCGCCGTTGTTATCCATATACTCATCGTAGGCTTTGATGTACCAGCTTACCACAGGGTAGGTGGATGGAGTAGCGGTATACTTGTAGCTATCCAGCGTAATGCGGAGAGCAGAGGATATATCGAGCGATACATCATGTCTCTCGGTAGTAACGGGGATAGTGAGCTTATTAGTTTCGTAACTGCCCGTACCATTATCAAAGTTCACTTCTACGATAACCCGATGGAAGGAAGGATTCGTAGCCACGGAGGGGGTGATGGTAAAGGTTATCGGGTTTCCGGCAAATACAGAACCCGATGTAAGATTGATTTTCTGTGCCATAGTTATTTAGTGTTGAGTGTTGAATGTTGAATGTTGACTTTCTGCTCGGTGAGCGCAATTACATCAGAAACGAGTTTGCAATCTTTTGCCTCTTCCGGGGTAATTTTGATGTGGAACATCATTTCCACCTGCTGAATCATATCGAGGAAATCGATAGACTCCAGTTCTACCTCGTCTCTGATATTAGAGGCAGGGGTAACTTCGTGTTTTACCCATTCAGTTTTCACGCTGTTCACGATGGTAATAATGCGAGATGTTATTTCTTCTTTTTTCATAACTATGCTTTTGAGATAATAAAGGATGAATTGGTGCCGCCAAAGCCAAAGGCATTACAGAGGATATGATGAGGGGAGTACCACTTAGGGCGCATCACCAGGTTAAGATGAGGGAAGGCATTCTCCTCGGTAGCGGCTGCATGAAACAGACGGCCGTAAGTGAACATGATTACGGCTTGCACAGCTTGTGATACGCCTGCCATCCAACACTCATGGCCAGTCATACCCTTTGTAGCTACTACGTTCGGACAGATAGGGAAGATATTCTCTATCGCCTTTGCCTCGGCTTCATCACCCATCGGTGTGCCTGTAGCATGAGCTAGTACTACGTCTATCATGCCTTCATCCAATCCTGCATTCTCGATAGCTTTCAGCATAGATACTTCCTCCTGATAGCTATCAGGGGTAGTGATAGCTTTTCCATTGGTAGAGAAGCCATAGCCAGAAAGGGAAGCGAATGAATGCACCTTCTCTTCTTTCAATCGAAGACTATCCGATGGTTCGAGGATGATGCAGGCTGCGCCACCAGATGGTGCCAATCCGTTTCTATCTTTACCAAACGGCTGCACCTTATCAGGCGAGAATACGCCCAGGGCATCAAAAGCTTCCATGCAATATAGAGATTCGCATTCCTGTGCACCAATTACAATTACCATTTCCGTCTGCTTGCTATCGAGCAACATCTTGGCAAGACCGATGGCGTGACCACCTCCTGCACAAGCTGCGCTTACGGTGAGCGACAAGCCGTGAATATGGAGGATGGATGCCAGGTTCATGCTGATGGTGGAATTAAGTGAACGGAACAGGGTTGTTACCGGAAGTCTACGATTAGAGATGTCCTTTTTCACGTGAAAGACCACATCTTTGCTTTCGTAACATTCAGAGTCGTTGCTTACGATGATTGATACATTATGGTTTTCAAGGAACTCTTTGCCAACCTTCGCTTCCTTCAAGGCTTCAAGTACGGCTTCGAGGACGTAGAAGCCGTGAAGGGGCATGCACTCGTGTTGCGCACGGGTGAGAATATTGTGGTAATCTTCTTCCCAGCTTGGTACATTACCACACAAATCGGAGTTATAGTTATCACGGAGCTCATCGTGATGCAATCCGTACCTGCCTTTGTAAAGGTTCTTGGCTACTTCTCTTGTATTTCTGCCCATAGCAGAAATGATACCGGTTCCAGTAATCAATATCTTTTTATCCATTTTACTATTCTTTTTATGTTATAAAACATATTTTACCTTTTTACTTTTTTACCCTTTTACCTTTAAAGGGCGTATACCGTTAACTCAACCTCGCCCATGCCCGTCTTGGCATCGATGGTAGTATTTACCTTGTCGATAAGGCACTTCATGCCGCCTATGTTCCACCATTCCTGCCAGTGGTTAGGTATATCGGCCACCTGCGCTACGGTGGTGGTACATCTCACCATAAACTTCTTTCTGTTCAGAAGGAAATAGGCGTAGGGGAGGACGAAGGTATCAAAGAGACCACGGGAGCGAATTTTCTTAACTACCTTACCGTTTTTATCTACTTCATCGGCATTGCAGAGCACAATATCCTTATATTTCGGGTCTTTCAGCCATGATGGTTCCTTGAAAGCACGTATCTTCAGAGAAAAACGCTCACCATCACCTACACCTTCCTGCACACCATTATAATCAAACACGTTGCCCATCATATCCAGCGAATCGCAAGCTAGGGCATACTGTCCTGATACTGTGCGCCATTTGGATGTACCGAAATGGTCGTAGTTATAATCATAAGCCTGATGGGTAGCATCGCTACCACCTCCACGCATCAATGCAACCGCAAATCCCCATCGGGATTTATCCTGCAAAGGAGAATTGCCATCATCTGTACTAGATGGATCATAACTTTCTACGAGTTTTAATTTCTGTTTCATGTAGAAATCACAGAAAGCAGAGGTGATAATCTGATTGATTTCCTGCTCAACAAACTCATGTTCCATTTCTTCATCTACCAATGCACAAAGAATAGGCTGCTGCACACCCTTTATATCTGCCATATAGATTTCTCCTTCATCTCCTTTTGCACCATGCGCACCGTAGGCAGATTCTATCTCCTTGTAATAGTTTACATCATTAAACGGCACAGGCGTAAAGTCGATGGAAATATCATGGATAAAATCTTCATTCTCTTTGCTACAATCTCCATATTCAACACCCTTAAACTGCCCCACCTCAAAGAGTACTGGTTTTAACTCTTTGGAAGTCTTGGCATCTTTATTTACCTTAACACAATAGGCATTACCCGTGTTGCGGTCGATGTAGCAGTTTTTATCGCCAGGGTTATTGATATTGTGAAAGAACTCGATATATTTCATGCTAGTAACGGTTCTACCAGTCTTATTGGTATCGCCATCGGGTAAGGGATAATCAATAAAATTGTAATCAGTATCATAACTTGAATCCTTCAACTCGCCTTTAGCATTACGCATATAGCTCTTCTGCTCCTTACTATCGGCTTCCTGAGAATAGCGCATACGAACACCTGTAATCTTTTCGGTCATCGGAGTCATCGAGTGAATATAAGCATAAAAAGATCTTGCCTTATCGCTACTTCTGCGAAATATATCACGGGTGAGATAAGCCGTTACCTTCTTCTGTTCGTAATCATACGAAAACTTGATACCGAAGGCGCTTTCGAGTGATGAAATAACGGTGCTTACGCTTTCATCAGGAAAGTTGTCACTATTGGCTACCATATATTGCACGTTAGCATTCACCTCGAATTTTTCAATATTTGAATCGATGCTGATACCTGTTACCTTCATACCCTTACCTGGAGGAAATGTTACAACTTCACCAATCTGAATATGCCTGGTTATAGACTGGCCGTTCTTAGTCTCTGTAAGATCAAGTTCCTGCACATCCTTATTATCAGCTTCGGCGATTTCAATCTGCCCTCCACATCCTCGGCTTTCGAGCCATGAATTAATATGCTCTTGTGAGCGGAAATAACCAGTTTTGATTTCTCCTACCGTTTTTCCTGCGACAATTTCCATTTCAGGATTGGTACCTTTTACGTAGCCAGGCGCATTCACTATATCCATGGCTTTTAAGATTTCATCCTGCTTATAATCTTCGCCATGATGAGGATGGTCGATAGTATCGTAACCACATACGGTGGTAAAGAAACACAGATGTTTCAAATCTTCTATCTCCATCAATGCCTTCTTATCGAAGGTAACACCCAGATAGGCAAATAAGCAATCGAGGAAATAGAGCACATAGAAACAGATACCCGATTGCGGACGTTTTGCATCCAATACCCAGTAAGGATAAAGGTCTTCGTTCGTCCACTTACAATCTGTTATCACTATGGTACTAGTTGATGTCTTGCCATCACTATCCAACGCATAGTGTTTATAGCATACTCTGGCATTGCAATAGGTGGAAGGACGGCCAGCACCATCTGTTTCACCATAAGCTGCCGAAGTGTTGATGTAATTTCCGTTGGTAGCCTCTTGTGGCACGTTGAGGGTTACTTTACCATCGGCATAAGATTTTGTACCCTTAACTTTGGCATCCCCTTTATAATGGCGAGTATCAGTTACAGACCATTCTGCACAACTTCCAGGATAAGAGAAACCAAGCGCCTGCGGTTCCAACACCTTGCTTGCCCGCAGAGGGTTTGCTGTGATGATTTTCGTTACATTGTTTCCACCCTTCTTGCCATCGGAGTGCAGACTAACCGTAACCTTTGGTGTGCTCCAAATATCCACCCTCACATTACCGATTTTCTCACCGATGATAATCTGGTCCTTTACAGGAATATCACGGCATTGCAGGTCGCTGATTAGCTCGCTGAAACTCTGCGTGCTGGCATCGATGTTCATAGAGAGTGAATCGGTTATTTCCTCATCGTCCTGCATGACCAAGGTACCGCTACGGAATGGCAGTCCGTCGGCATGAATGCGAGTAGGCAGGTGCTCCATATTCACGGCTTTCATGGCGGCATGAATATCTTCGATGTTCTTTACCAGCCATCGGTTGCCGTCCAGCGGAATAGAGAAAGGATAGGAGAACATTTCCGTATCGTTGAACACGGGGTTCTGGTCCTCAATATCTATTGAGAAATCATCGGGCAAAGCTACCGGCTTGTCGTTTATCAATATCGTAAGATGTGAGTTCATTTTCTGATTTCTATTTTTGCGTTATCGTATAAATCTATGAGGCGATTGGTGAAGGTATCGATGGTTGCCGTACCAAAAGCATTGATTTTCTGATGGCCATGATCGTGAAGGGTGCCATCGGTAATGAAGACTACACTCTGGTCGTAGCTTTCTGCCTCGCTGCAAGTTACCATGTGGGCATAGTTTCGGGCGATGCCGTAACCTGCCTTGATGGTTGCCTTGCTGCCATCCAGGAGTTCTATCTTACAGCCTTCATTCATTACGAGGGCGGTAGCGGCATTATGGAGGATGACGTGCGCCTTTCCCAAGACATATATCTTTCGGGAAGAGTAGAGGTGGATTTCCTTGTCTGTATCGCCTACGAGGACGGTACCGGTAGGCGAATCTTCGTTGTAAAAAATGCCACCCTGGTTAATATCTGCCTTGAACTCCGGATATACGGCTTTAAAAGCATCGATTACCTGCTGCGGTACCTCGGTGATTAAGCCGTGCCAGTATTTACGCCATGCCTCGCACATATCTGGAATGCTTTGCGTGCTTTTGAAGGCATGCTGGGATTCCTGGCAGTTGCCGCTCTGGGCGAGGATATTGACGCAAAGGGTCTTGAAACGCTGCGTGCGCTGTTCTGGGGTTTCTTTATTCTTTGCCATATTGCTTTTCTTCTTTGTTTATAGGGCAAAGATAGGAGGTTTTTTCTTATTAGGGGGGACATAAAAATGTTGAATGTTGAGTGTTGAATGTTAAATTAGCCTAGCGGACGCAAGGGCGTATGCCTAATTCAACATTCAACACTCAACATTCAACATTACGCATAGCGCTACGCTTCGGGATCCTCTTTGGCTTCTTCTATAGTTTTGGTGAGAATAGCTTCATAACCGGAAATCTCATCTTCGGTCACGATGTCAGAGAAATCCTGGCGAAGTTTGTCTATGCGCTCCTTGATACCTTTCACTCTCGTCTGGGTAGATGGCTTATCCTTACGAAGGATATACTTGATGAGAGCATCGGCTTCTGCTTTGTGCTTGGCGGCTGCATCGCGTGCTGCCTTTACTTCCGGACGGTCGTTGGCAATTTTCTCGGCTACCTGCTCGCAAAAACGAGGGTCGCGGGATTGTGCCTTCTCATAGAATGGCCTAAACTGGGTACGGAGGGTCTGAGGGTCCACGGTAAAGGCTTTCTTTACATAGGCGATATACTCAGGGTCTCCGGTCTTCTCGCTCAGTCGCAGATAACACTCGCCCATTTCTCTATCTACAGCCTTGAAGATTTCCGGAAGAATATCACTTTCCAGCTTTACGGCTCTTGTGGTGAGTTCGGCAATCTCATCCTCGGTATAGATGGCGGTCTTGCCTTGAGAGATAGCTTTCTCGTTGGCTTCTGCCATGGTCTTAGCCTGTTCTGCCTTGCTTGCCATTTCGCTACGGAGAACACGCACGGTGTTCACCTGCTCCTGCAGGGCGGTAGAGAGGAACGGACGCAACTGCATCAGGTTTGGCATGGTGGCAGCGATACTTTCGCCGTTCGGGTTGGCTACGATACCGTTGTAAGTGAGTGGCTGCAGGGTGGTGTCCGGTTTCAGGCTAGGGAAGAGAGACTGCTTCGCCTCTTCCATGGCTTTCTTTTTCTGAAGTTCGGCATACTCAATCTGTTCCTGCTTGGTAGGTCTGCCCACACGTCGCTTGTCGGTAGCAGATGATGCAGCGTTAGCTTGAGAGTTGTTGTAGCTGTTGAGATAGGCGATCATCTGTCGGGTACGGCGATGATAATCTTTAAACTTGCGTGAGTTCTCGATAAACGAGCGTGCGTTACTTGCACCTTCCAGGAGAGACAATCCCTGCTCATAGGCATCTTTCTGTTCCTGGGTAAGCATTCTTGCACCGATAGCTGGTTTCAAAATGTTGATGATTTCCTGTAATGATAAATTTTCCATAAATCCTTGTTTTTGTTGTTTATTTGAAAATTAAGAATAGTTTTTTTAAATGTTGATTGTTGAATGTTGAATGTTGAATTGCCTCACGGACTCGATGGCGTATGCCTAATTCAACATTCAACATTTAACATAGTATTGGGGTGACGAAAATGCGTGAACCTTCCTGATTGTTATCGTAGCCTTCGCTGTCACCTTTATTATCCGATGATGAAGCGCTGGAGGCGTTACTCGTCGATGATGAGGAACTGCCTTCTGCAGCACTCTCAGCTTTGGCTGCATCGAGTTTGGCTTGCTTCTCAGCTTCCTCTTTCTTCAGCAACCGATGAATGCTTTCCCTTACGGTGATGGCATCATTGTGCGCTGTGGAGCGGGTCAACTTATCAAAATTGATAACTGATGTACGCTCCTTGAGATAGGCAGCTACAAGCTGACGTGCCTTCTTCAGCATCTTGTCGTTCTCATCGGCTTGCAGGAGGCGAGGAATGAAGTCTTCGCCAAAAGCTTCTTCCAGATATTCACTCTGAATGAAAAGCATATCGGGGATGAGACGCACAAACTTATCTCTGTTGCCGTAAATATCGAGATACGGCTGCAAAGACTCGCAGGTAGGGAAAAGCAGATCCCGATGATAATAGTAGTACTTACTTTCTTGCCAAAGGGTTACGATTTCCTCTATCGCCTCATGCTGCTTCTTCTCGGCTTCGGCTGCATCATCTTTTCCGCTATCTGTTCCTTCATCTGTTCCTTCGGATGAGGAACCTTGGTTGCTGCCGTCTGACGGAGTACTGCCTTCTACACCATCACCCGCTGTCTCGATAGGCATAAGTGTATTCACTTCCTTTGCCCATCCCTCCAAGAGGGAAAGCAGGTTATTGAGCGAGGTCATGGCAGACTGGCGATAGCTTTCCTTGCCTTGAGCAATCTGCTTGTCGGTGGCTACGGCATAGTCGTTGCTGGAAGCTACGTTGATGCCGGAGCCATTCACAGAAAGGGCTTGCTTTTCGATGTTCTGCGCCATCGCATCGTTTGCAATCATGCGTTGCGCATAAAGCAGAAGTTCGTTCCATGGGTCATTGACGTAGGTACCATCACCAACAGCTTCACAGAAGACCAAAGGGTCTAGGCTCGCATACTGCTTGCAGAGACGATCGTATAGGGATGCTCCAAGGCGAGGCTTCAAGAAGTCCTTTTCGCTATTATCGAGCATACCCTGCAGATTGGCTACCTCGTCCACGGCATTGCTGGGGAGATGAAGCCTGAGTTCTTGATTCGTGAAGAGTATCATATCTTTTTAATGTTGAGTGTTGAATGTTGAATGTTTATTTTAATGTTGATTGTTGAATGTTGAATGTTGAATTGCCTTACGGACTCGATGGCGTATGCCTAATTCAACATCCAACACTCAAAATTCAACATTATTCCTGCCCCTGTTTCGCCACTCCGGTCTTTGAGTTATCGAGGGTGGTTAATACCTCCCGGTCTATCTGCCATACCAGGTGCTCGTCCCAATCGTTGAATCGGCTCAAAACTTCCAGCGGGCGTATCATCAACTGCTGTAAAGGAGCAAACTGGATTTGCTTTACCAGAAAACGCTCTCTCAGGTCGGTACCGCCCGATGATGCTGTATCGCCAGGAGTATTGCCGATGAGCTTGGCATCAAGTCCCATGGCAAAGAAGATGATGCTGCTTATTTCCTGTAACTCGGTTTTGTCGGCATTCGCCTGATCATTTGCCTTGGTTTCGATTTCCACTATTTCCCAAGCCTTGTGCTCCTTTCCGTCACTGCCCGTGAAAGCAGAAGAGATGAGCGCCTGGCCAGCATTATCTGGGTTAGAGAGCCAGGTATTGATAGAGGTAAAGATTTCGTTCTGAATCTCACCCTGGGTTTTCTTTTTCTTCTCACCCTGCTGCTGATAGAGCCTGCTGATATAGTCCTGATGGATATAAATCACTCTACCGATGATGTTGCTGTTGCGCTTTCGGGTAAGGCGGTCATCTACGATGGTGAAGGCATACTCGAAGATGCTGCCGGCAAAGATAGAGTGCCAAAGGGCATCGGCATAGTATGGACCGCCGAAATCTCTTGGCGACATGATGAAGCGGGTAGGGCGTTTCTTGCGGCTTACCTGCTTCTGACGTGCCTCACGGATATTGCGCTGCAAATCCTTTACGGCTGATGTGGTAGGGAGATAAGGGATAGCCGCTATCTTGCGGTCTTCCTCTTTCTGCACGCCGACGTATTGGGTAGGGTCGAGCCATTGGTTGCTGACGTAGGCATAGTTGATGCGGTAGTTCTCGTCCATGCGCTCCAGTCGGGTAGTAAAGATGCTGCGGTGCTTCAGACCGATCACCTTCGGAGTCCACTGAGCGGTGGGAACAGCCTTACCGTTCTCGTCGAGGGAACGCTGGTTAAGCTGAAGTTCTACAAAGCACTGCGACATCAAAGCCATATCTCCTGCCAAATCGAGGAATGTCTGCATCAGGTCGTTGTTTTCTAAGAAATCATGAAGCTGGGCATTGGTTTCTTCCCATTTGTGGAGTGCTTCTTTCAGAGATTTCATCTCCTCGCTTTCCCCTTCATCGGAGGATAAGACCTGCGATTGAACCGCAGAGAACGGTGACTCCTCCTGCTGAGACTGCCTGTTCTGGTTCTGCTGCTCGTTCTGGCGCTTGGCTTCGGCGGCTGCCTCTTCCTTGGCTTTCAGGTCAGCTATCTGACCACGGAGCAGGACTCCTGCGCTCTCGTAGGGGATATACTTCTCCGTGATGTTACCGCCTACATACTGGGTATAGTGATATTTGGCTGCGGGACCACGACCTACCAGTATCTTCTTGATGTAATCTACTCCTGCTGCCGTGAACGGCGACATGCGAGAGAGCATCCAGATAAGGTTAGGCAGTCGGTTGGCTATACCCCATTCCATAAAGCCTAAGCCTTCGGTACCTACGCCTTTCGGCTTGCCAATGTTCTCGCCGCCACTCGATGCAAAGATAGTGGAGACTTGTTGACGTGCTGCAGAACCGCCTGCGTCGCCACCGCTTGCCGACATACCGGCTGTGGTAAGGAGCATGCTGTGAACGTAGTCGTTCCAGGAGAAGACTTTACCGCCGCCATTTTTAAGCGGTGTAAAGGCATCTGGGCGAACGGCTACATAGCCTGCATCTTTCAGTTCCTCACTACGATTTTGGAGCTGCTGCAGGTTAGTTACTCTGTTTTTGTTTTTGCTTGCCATTTTTGCGTTTCTTTTTATATGTTATCCTGAATGTGATGGAAAGAGAGAAGGGTGGCGATATACGCGCGCCTATTTCTCTTGTTTCCGAGTGTAAAGTTAGGGCTTTTTATGGTTTTAGTGGGGACAAGAAATGTTGAATGTTGAGTGTTGAATGTTGAATTAGGCATACGCCATAGAGTCCGTTAGGCGAAAACTCAACATTCAGCACTCAACATTCAACATTCTTCTATAATGATCATGAAATCCTTGGCGATGGAAGAGATAGCATTACTGATGCAACCTCCGATTTCTAACCTTTGAGCGTGAGGGTTGGAGTACCAATCACCATCAGCTCTGCCTCTGCTTGCGCAGGTTTTTATTCGTATTGCTGCCATAAAAGATTATCTTTTATTACGGTGGAAATGCAGTTACTCCAGGGGTAGGGGCTGGGGCGATGATACTTATCCTGATAACGGCAACCGCCTCTGTCGCCGTGTATCTTACGATATGCCTTCGCTTCCTCGGTTCGATAGTGAGTAATGATGGCTTGCCTAATCATATTTTATTCATAACTAAAGGCAAGAAGATTATCCTTCGTGTGGAAGGTTCCGATGCACTGCATCAGGAAGCTGTCACGAAAGAAGATGGCTTTATCCCGATAATCGTTGGTGCCAGTCTGCTTGCGTACTTCCTTGGCGTGCTCTGTTCTTGCCTCGTGAATGGCTAATATCTTAATCATATTCATATATTACATAAGGCGATGTATTACCCAAACCATCTTGATTGGTATAGCTATCGCCGCTGTTGAATTGGGTTACTGCATTCGCTATATCCTTGCGTGGGCGATTGCGAACCTTGCCTTTATGGTCTCTGGACCACCCGATATAATGCTTTTCAGTCATATCTTAATAATAACATTGTATGCTGCCCATGGTTGTCATACAGCCCCCCCCCATCCATCATATCTCGATGATAGAGCGGTAGAGTAGCCTTCTAATCGTGGGCATAACTCCTTAAATCGTTTTACGAAAGGAATAACCTTATTCATACTCTAATAATATTTTTGGTTTATCAACATCATGCCCTTTGCCCCCCCACATAGGCATAAAGCGAGACCTTTAGGGTGAACGATAATGCCGTTTTGGGATGGGCTATACGAGCCGAGGATGATGGGACGATTGATATTCATAATTCTACTGCTACGTAATAATGGTTTCGGCTGCTCACTCCTGCGAGAATGGTATAAATGATACCCCCCCGAATTGCTTGTTGTAGGTATCGACCCATAGAGCGTGAGACGGACGGAAACCGCGTTTATACATCAGTTCTAAGCGAACGTTCTTTTTAAGCATACTCAAGCATAATACCTGTTGCATCAAATCCATCACATTTCGTAAAGAGAAAGTTGCGAACACCCATTTTGAAGTAATTGGCTTTTACCGTATGAGATAGCGTAATACCCCCCCCCTATATACTGGATTGATAGCTTTTTTATTCGTACTCATATAACACTACTGTCATGGGATAATGTGCAAGCGTTAAGATATTGGTAGGACCTATCGACTCATAGCGAGTTGTTAAGGTAGCTGCACATTCTCCGTCTGTTATGTTTACTGCCTGCTGATACCCCCCCCTAATCATAGGCGAAGGTTTTGCAACATGGGTTAGACCGCAAATCATTTCTTCTCCAAAAACTGATGATACATACTTTCCAACTTAGGATTTGCGAACTTGCCGTTCTCTTTCCAGTCGTTGAATAGCGGCATGATGATGTCCTCGTGAGCGGAAGAAAGCTGTTCCTGCAGTTCTTGGGGAGTGCAATGCCAAAAATGCGTCTCTTCCAGATAAAGGGTAAGGATGGCTTTTAATGCCATCGCATTCTCATGGCTCGGCTCTATCTCGAACTGATGGAAGACACAGGTGTCTTTATCGTTTGCCTGAAGGAACTTGCTGACGGCTTCATCTTTCAGGAAGAACCTTGTATCTACTTCTTCCTGTAACACATCTTCCAACTTTCTTTTCAGCGGAACTGGGGCGGGAAACTGGTAATCGAAGGCTACATCTTTTCTCATTGAGAGACAGAAAACTCGGTCGCGGTTCTGCGGAACACCATAGTCTTTGGCATTGGGTCTTGCCCATCGGCTTACGTAGCCGAGAGAAGAGAGTTTATCAAGCCACTTCTGAAAATCGGGCATGAACTTTTCGCTTACCAGGGCTGCCACATTCTCTTGAAGCAGATACTTCGGACGCAATACCTCCACGGCATCGGCTACTCGCCACAATAATGCCGAGCGGGTATCGGAACCTTCCTTCAAGCCCATCTGCTTGCCGGCTTGCGATATATCCTGATAAGGTGAAGAATAGGTAAAAAGGTCGATTTCTTGCCCCCCCACATTATTCTTTACCTGCTGCCAGTCGATTTTGGTTATATCGCCCAAGGCTTTATCGGCAAACTGCGGAAAGATGAGGTCGTGCATCTGACAGGCATACTTATCTATATCGCTCCAGCCTACGCACGTCCAGTGGAAATCAGGGTGCTGCTGCGCGAGAACATCGGCTGCCATCAACTGAGAGTCGTAACCGGAGAAGGTGGTGAGGATAAGTTTCTCACCATGGTTCTTATCTACCGGATAGAGTGGCAGTTGGTCTTCTGGGAAGAAATCGGCAAAGAAAGAGGTCTGCGCCTCACGCTTTGGCTCTTTCGGGTACCAGAGTTGCTGATAGATGGCTGCGAGCACGTCAACACAAATAGAATTTCCAGCTTGCTTGTATTGCTGACTAGCCGATACCGCCATATCCTCTGCCTTGCCTTTGCCCTTATAGCCGGGCACTCGCTCTGTTGCCTGGGCATTGGTACTCTGCATCGTGCGGATCACATCATCTCGCACACCCATCAATCGGAAACACTCGAAGGGTGTCAGCTTTCGGATGGCATAAGACTTAATGGTCTTATCTTTGAAGTTGAATTTTGTTATCATTTTGTTTTGCTCTATAAATCGTTTATTTTAAAACTTTTGCCCTTACGGGGCGACTTGCTGATTGCTATGATTACCCAGGGCGCTGCCCTGGGCTAGGAGCTTCTGCCCCTTCAGGGCGTATTGTTGCTACGAGTTATAATTCTACAAACACAAACGGATTGCTGCTGGCAGCCGTGAGTGCATTTACCAATTTACCCCCCCCTACCGTGCGGCTACGTCTTAATGCGGAAGTAGGGTAATTCAAATCGGCTGCACCGGGTGCAGGACAATCGGTATAACCTATCTCAGTCGCCTGACGAACACGCAGGAAGGTCTTACCTTCTATATCCACGATTTCAAGAAACGGACGGTCAGAGGTGGAGTATATTCTATAGAGAGAGCCATCGGGATAAAAACCATATCTCTTTCCGTTCTTGACAATCGTTCCTCGCTTGTATTGAGGTTGGTTATTATTATTCATATTCTATTAATATACCCGTATCAAACTTTTCAGCTCGCAAACATCGGCTATAATTCCATAATACCGATTTGCCGAATAATACGGAATCTTGCGGATTTACCCCCCACATTCGGGAAATGGTAATCTATCTTCATTATTTGTTCCTCCTCATCTTTTCCATTTCCTCATTCTCTTTCGATAACCTTTCAAGATGTTCGAGAACGAGAGAATAGGATTGGGTGTTGACCTGGTCTTCCGTTAAGCCGGCATACTTCTGCATCGTGGCGGTGGTAGCGGTGTAGATTTCCATCGGGGTTTGCGGCTTTTTATTATCTACCTTCTGCACCTTAAAAACGTGAGGGTAGCGATGGGCTAGGGTGTGCATGATGCCGCTCCACCAGAAGAGGATAACCTGCCAGTTGGCTTCCGGGTATTTGACGAAATAACCTGCGTTCTCGGTGAACTGCTTCGACTCATAATGAAAATCGTATTTCGTGATGCCTGTTGTCGGATCGACGTACTGGGTGGTGGTGTTAAAGATGGTGGCAAGGAACATGTTTCTTGCACTTGCGACACTCTGAGCTTGCGTCTGGAGTTGTTCCTCGGTGAATTTATCCATCTTCTTCATCTTGACCAGGTTGTTGCTTAACTTGGTATAGGTCTGCATCATATCGCTAGCAAAACGGTATTGCTGCCAGGAGAAACCATCGAGGTCGGGGTTAGGACCACGGAAGGCTTTTGCGCGACGGTACCACTTGGCTTTCTGTCCGATAATCGGATAGGGGAAGCGGGTAAGGAAATTGCCGCTATCTGCATCCAGCCAGTCGAGAAGACCTGCGCCCTGGGCGATATACTCAGGAGAGGTCTTATCATCGGTCTTGGCTTTCGGGGAGAGCCAATAGTTGAGCTGCCAGAGGTAGAGGGGGAAATGGCTAGCCGACTGGGGACCAGCGATAGAATCGCTAGGAACGGGGGCACAGAGGGAGAGGAGCTTCTTCAAGAGGCTCTTCTTCTGCGGCTCTATGCTTACCAGGTAATGTTGCTCATTGAGGGGCAGACGAGGGTCGGGATAGGCATTGATGCTTATCCCGGCAAAGAGAAAGAAGACGGCTATCTTCACCTTCTGCATATCGAAGGGATGATAGCGGTCTGCCTTGGCTATCTGCTCCTGCATGATGGCAGCGAGGGCTTCCAACTGGGAGGGAGTACATTGGTTCCATCCCTTCGGAATTGTAAGATTTATTTGTTCTTGCATAAGCGTTAAATTTAATGTTGATTGTTGAATGTTGAATGTTGAGTTGCCTCACGGACTCAAGGGCGCTAGCCTAAATCAACATTCAACACTCAACATTCAATAAAACCTTTAGAATGGCAGGTCGCTGTTCGGATCATCGTAACCTGGCATTGATGAATAATCATTGCCTCCATCTGCTGGCGGTACATAGGCGGTAGCATTGCCGGCGGCTCCGTAGACTTGCTGTGGGTAAGTCTGCTGCTGGGTAGCGGTCTGTGGCTGATAGAGACTGGCGATGCGCTTATTCATGCGAGTACGGATTGCCTTGAAGAGGTGAGAGTTCTCATCGTTGAAATCCTGATTTACGATGTCAGGGTCTTTCTCCTTACTATACTCCTTTACCTGTTCTACGAGTTTCGGGAATGCTTTGGCTACTGCCTTGACGTACTCGGTGGAGAATGATATTTGCATTTCGTGGGTAGGCACACTTTTTTCGGTGTCGCCACGCTCGATATTACTCTGTCGAATCTTATTCTTGTACGAATCTTTAAAAGGTTCGATGTGAACTCTCAACTTAGCCACCTGTCTGTTAACATTATCTTTTTGATATGTCTCTATTCGAATTTCGTTCACATCGAGAGGAATGCAAACATAAGGACGCTTTGCATTCTTCTCATCGATACCTACTAAGACCTTTGCTCCATTCAGAGACAAAAGGTCAACATTTCCATTGTAAGAAGCCATTTTTTTACTTTATTTATTTGTTAAAAACTTATTTTCTTGCCGCCATTGGCGATGAGACTGCCGTAGCTGATAGCATTGAGTCTGCGGAGCCAACCTGCCTCGAAGACTTGCTGGCTAGGGTGCTTGGCGATGATGCCGAGGATATACTGCTTGCGGCGTGCCTTGATGCGGTCGAAGAACTGCTTAGGGGACTGGGCGTTGAGCGCCTTGAGGGTTTTGTTGCCCACGATACCATCGGCTCTTACGCCCAGCATAGCTTGCACGAGGGTTACGCCTGGGGTACCACTGCTCCAGACCCAATCTACCAGGATGTTGGCGATGCTCTGGTCTTTGATGCCATCGGCTTTCCATCGGTTCCAGTAACAGCGGCGAAGGATGGCGGTGGCATCGGCTTTGGTGATAAGCTTCACATCCTTTGCGTCTATGCGGCCATCGTTGTTTTTGTCGTAACCTTGGGTTTGCCAGGTTTTGAGGGTTACACCCATGTTGGTAGGACCGCCCTTATCATTGGGGTGATTGACGTAACCTCCTTCAAAGGAGAGAATGAAATCTGCAAGAGGTTGAATCTTTGCCATATCTTTTCTGTTTTATCGTTTTTATTTCTTCTGATGGCAAAGATAGCAAATGCTAAAAAGATGATGGGGACAAAGAAAGCCTCCCTGCGGCTTTTGTAGGCGCAAAGAGGCTTCAAAAAATGTTATCCCAATCTTTTTACTTAAAATACTTGCACTCGCTAGTGCGAAATCCAGATTACCTATATCAAAACAAACTACATCATAGCGTGAGCGGACATATAGTCCCATATCTTGGTACAATCGTCTTCTTCGGGTTGCCAGTCTGCATCCTGGAAATAGAAGAGATAAGCTGCCTTGATGATTTCATCTTCTGTCATATCGCTGCACAGGTCAGCGTACATGGCATTGAAGGCAACATACTTATCCCAATCGTTCACCTTATCATGGAACTTCATGCCCTTGGTGGCATTCACAATCTGTGATTTGGCCCAGTGTGCCCCGGTTCCTACCAATTCGCCATTCTCGCCTTTCTTGCTATACACAAGATGGCAGACATCATGGTTGGCCATTTTCTCGCTGTAATGACGATCATAAAACACTGCGTGCTGGCGACGGAGGATGCACCAGTACAATTCCGGATTTGTTTCCTCTAAGGAGGCGAGGTCGCAGCTCAACTGCTCCATCGCCTCCATCATCTTCTTCTCGGTAGCCACGCCGTGAGCGCGGGCTTGATCTATTAACTGAATATACTTCATCGTCTCTTACCTTTCCTTTTGTTGGTGGATAGTCATGCGATGGTGAGTGTTAAAGGAGCATCGCACACGAAAGTCTTGCTGCAGGAGCAGCAGGCTACTTTGACAAGACGGTTTTTCACGCTGCCAAGAGATGTGGTAACGTTCGTGATTGCCGTAGCAGAGAAGACAGGAATGGTGAAATCCTGACTTACTACCTGCGAGCGGGTGCAGCAGGAGCCACAGTTGCAAGGCACGTAACTGATAACACCCTCTACGTGAATGGTTATGAGATATTGCGAAGTACCCACGTTGGCAATACTCTTTACAGAGAACTGAGGGTTGAAAACCGGAGTCTCGTCCACGCATGAAGGAGCACAGAGCTGCTGCGTGATATTTACATCATAATAGGGAGCAGTGGCGGTTGCACCTACTGCAAGCGTAGCCATGATGCAGGCTGGAATTGTTCTTTTATTCATAGTCTTTTCTGTTTTAATAGAGCGACGACTTCACCGCCGCATTAATGTTTCACCTGATAGCCCTGGGTCTTCTCTACCGGAAGGTTCTTCTGAAGAAGGTCGGCGAGTTCGTCAAGATCCTCCTCGTCAAAGGTTATCACACCCTCCAGGATGGAGAGCGGTCCTTTGTAGCGAAGCTGCTCTACCACATCGTGCGCCATCTGCGGAATGCTCTCTTCGGGAATGTTCCCGAAATACTTGGCGAGCATCGGAGTGACAAGCGCATTGACCACAGGCTGAATCATCGGTTCTATATCGGCTTGCAGAGAATAGTTGCCGCTCACAAGTCCCATGCTGCCGATGGTAGCCTGGAGAGACTGGAGCATAGGCAAGTGCATCAGATTGCCAGCCGCTATCTGAGAGATGGCAGGGCGTGCCCATTCGGACACCACCGCTGCCAGGATTTGTGAGTTCTTGTAATCCATATCGTTTCTTCCTTTTATCCAAAAATACGGTTACTGGTTACAAGCGCATCCACACCCCATCTGGCAAACATTGCCTGATGGAATCATCATCTTGGTAACATTCAAAAGTGAAGCCACCTGCGATTTCAGCACGTCGATGTTGGCGTTGGCAGCGGCATTATATGCCATCTGCTGTGCGTTGACCGCCTGCTGTGCATCCTTGTTGGCATCTACCTTGTTTTCGAGCTGACGAATCTTACCGTCAAGATACTGAGTAACATCTACCATCTTCTTGTCGGTATAGTTCTCACTCTTCTGGATAGCAAGTTCCGTCTTCAATGTAGAGTTCTCCTGAATAAGGTTGGTCTCACCCTTGGTTACGAAGCGTGCATCCGGATCACTCGGATTGGCAGTCATGCCATTGTTACCTCTACCGAGGTTAAACAAGGATGCACCGCCACCCAGCAAACTGGTAGCCAAACCTGCGATACCAAGTCCAAGGGCGGTATTACCCAATCCCTTGCTGGCAACATCATAGTTGCCATCATTCGTTTTTACCTGCATAGTTTTTTTGTATTTAAATTCTTCCAATATCGGAATCGTATGCAAAGGTAATAGGAATGAAGTAAACAGAAAAGTGATGTTCATTAGATGTTCTTGCGGATAAATCAGGAAGCAGGAACACTTATAGACGAATAAGAAAAAGTACAAACGTGCAGAAGTACATAAGTACAAATGTACTTTTGTACTAAACTACATAGTTTCTTCCAAAGCCTTGATATACGGAATGGCTTCGTCCCTGATAATGTCGAGGAAGAGTTGTGCAGAACGCTTCATAGGTACATCCTTCATACAGTGGGCATTGCTCATTAGTTCTTCTCCTATACCATGGATAGGACGAGCTATAAGGGTAGGGTGGTTTTTCAGATACAGCTTCGGCATAAAAGTAACCAGGTGAGTATCTTCTATGATGGCAAGGTCTTCGTCTGGGTCGCTGACGATACACTTTACGCTTAATTTGGTGAGATCGTTCTGCAGGTATTGCTGAAAAGTGTTGAAAACACGTTCGCCTACATCGGGCATAATGACACCATGCTTCAGCAGGTCAGCGTATGTTACCTTATCTTTCCTGGCAAGAGGGTGTGTGTTTCTCATAATGGCACAAATACTGAATGGAATGCAAGGCTGGCTCTCGATGCCCTCGTTGGTATAGGCTTCGTTCATCGTAAAAGCGAGATCCAGCATGTGGTCTCGCAACAGGCGGTTCAGGCTCGTTGCCTTGGAAAATTCGGCATTCACTCTTACGTTAGGGTATCGCTCCATGAATATAAGTGCAGCCACACGGATATAGGGTGCGATAAAGGAACCTACACCGATGCGCAGTTCTCCGGTCATGCAGTTGTTGAGTGCATTGATATGCTCCTTGCAGTCTTCTGCCAACTTCAGTATTTCCTTGGCACGTGGCAGAAGTGCCTCTCCGTTCTCGGTGAGCATGATGCTGTGCGATGTGCGTATCAGCAGCTTGCATCCCAGTTCATCCTCCAGAGCCTTGATGTGCTGACTGATGGCGGATTGGGTGACAAAGCATCGGGAGGCGGCGATGCTGAAAGAAAGCGTCTCTGCCACATACACAAACGAACGTAAATGTCTTAGCTCCATAATCTCTTAGTATTTTAGTTACACTATATAAATTAAAATTTTATGCTGCAAAAATAAGAAAAATATTCTATGCGAAAACGCATTTTGCATAAAAAAATCTAATTATGGGATAAGATATTAAAAAATGAAAGATATGTGCAGTTTTAAATGCGAAAAGCCCCGGTATCTTGCCTTATTTTACTAAGGATTAATACCGAGGCTTTGATTTATAGAGTAAATTGCCAATGGAAATCATTGGATAGGGGAGCGATTATTCATCGTTTTCGCCGGGCGTAGAGGTTTCATCATTGATAGATGCTGCCTGCTTGCTCCGCTTAGATGACTGCTGTGAAGCGGAATTGGTATCGCTCTTGTCAGTTCCGCTTACACTTCCCCCGATGTGCCTACACCGTTGCAGAGAGAATCCCAACCACCTTCTGGTGTGGCAATCTCATAGCGGCCGTATGTGGTAGGGCTAAGGGTACCGCTCAGGGTAACTACACGGTCATCCTCTGGCTTCTTACCTGTATCACCCTTGATGTTACCGGAGTCATACTTGAAGTCGTGCTGCTTGTCGTAAACGATGATTGATTTATCACCATCCTCGATGATATAACCACACTTGAGGTTATTGAGACCGCGAGCCACATAAGCAGTATCGGCATTTACGCTCTCAAGAACGTAGTCCAAGGTCTGCTTGAAACCCTTCTGGAAACCGAGGTTCTCCCAGGTGTGACCCTGACCGCCATCCTGGCACTCAAACTTGTAGAGACCCTTACCTTTCTTGAAGGACGCAGCAGTCAGCGCTGCATAGGTGTTCTTACCTTTCTCTGGTGAGAGAGGAGCAGCAAGCTCACTCTTGATAAAGACATATACGTTTACGCCAAGACCGCCGAAATTTTCCAAGCAATCGTTCTCGGAAAGCAAATCCTTGATCTCTGGGCATGTTACATTTTCTGCCATAATTGTATCTTTTTTGATGATTAAACGAAATGGCGGCGGAAGCCATATTCCGCCAGGTCAGGCGACCGCCGCCGAAGATTTATAGAGGACTGCCTTTTTCCGGTTGGACCAGCGATGGAATCGCTGGGAACGGAGGCAGGAGAGGGGCTAACCTTTCTTCTTGAAGAAGGCGGTAACACCCATACTCATACCGCTGGCGATTACCTGGATTTTCTTCTCCTTGCTACCGGTGTTCCAGTGAGAGAAGACGAAACCGGTTGCGCCATCTACGGCTTCAAGAGTGAGCACATCGTTAGCGTTGGTATCAACTGGCTTTGCGTAAGGAGTACCGTTAACCTTTACGCTACCATCAATTTCACCCGCATCTTCAGCGTTAGCCTTGGCGAGAGTGACGGTAAGGTTAGAGTTGGTGTAATCACCAGCCTTGTAACCTGGGTTATCGAGCTTACCTTTGCTGACGCAGAGAGAGCTAGCGAATGGCACCAAGATACCTGCTCCCTGAATACTTTGAATCTGGAAAGATACGTCTCTGTGGTCGGTGTCAGAGCCTACACGAACGCTGACGAAAGTCTTGTTGCTTTCTGTATCGACACCGTAAACGAAGTTGCCCTCTACGGTAGCATACATACGAGTACCAGTACCAAAGTCAGATACAGGGCAGATTGTTACCTTAGAGTAACCTGGCAACTTGAAGTTGTCACCTGCCTCAGTCTCTACCTTGAAGTTGCCGTGATACTTGTTAGCGTAACCGGCTGCGATGTTGCGGGCAGTAGATTCACTCATGTAAACCTTTACCTTCTGCTTGCGCAGACGAGCATCCCACTTGAAGTACCAATCTACGAAGTTGTCGAATGGAGTAGAGTCGTTATTGTCGGCTGGCTCCTCGATAGCATCACACTCGATGAGGTTGCCGTTCTCCTCAGAGATAAGACCATCCTCGATGTCGTGCTTGATGCAAGTATGATAGCCATCATACAATGCAAGAGCCTGATCCTTTGCAGGAACGGTCTCATCACCGTTATCGAGGTCAATATCACCGAACCACAAACAAGCTGTAAGGTTGTCGGCGTAATCCTTCAGGATTGCCTCTACTGCCTGGGTAGAGAGAGGGTACTGACCCTGTGCGTCTGTACCGAAAGGTGTCTCGCAGTACTTATCGATGTTATCGTCAAAGTGGTCCCAAGCGAGCTTGACTGTCAACGTACGTTCCTTGAGGTATCCTGCCTGGCTGCTCACCTTAGTGTGAACATCCTTACGGCGGGTAGTGCCACCCTTACGAAGGAAGATGTTGAAGGTGCGCTTAAACTGCACACCGCTGATAACCTGAATGCCGAGGCGATCCATTTCCTCTGCATCGGTGTAGCCTGGACCCATAAGGATTTCCTTGCTCACCTGCTCGGCTACATGTTCAAGAGCTGATGTGCCGATAAAATCTTTAGGAAGATTTGCCATAATAATTAAAATTTAAATAAGATGAAATGAAATTAAATGAAAAATGAAGATTACTCCTCGCCTCGCTTGAAACGCTCGAAAGCTGCCTTGCGCTCAGCATTGTTTTTGTACTTCGATGGGTCGAACTCACGGAGGTTCTGAGCCTTTGCACCCTCACCGTTGTTCTGAGGTGCAGCACCCTGTGCTGGCTCCTCGCCTGGGTTCTCGTTCAACTCAGCAATCTGAGCGTCCTTGTCGGCGATGGTCTGCTGGGCGGTAGCGAGTGAAGCCTGGGCGGTCTTCAATTCCTCATCTACCTTAGCCTTCTCCTCATCAGCCTTTGCCTTGGCATCGTTGAGGGCCTTGATGTCCTCATCTGCTTTAGCTTTTGCCTCTTTCAGGTTCTTGATTTCCTCGTCCTTCTGGGCGATGGTTTCAGCGAGTGCGTCGTGCTTTGCCTGAAGGCCAGCAAGACTCTGCTCTGCTGTGGTGGCTTTCTGCTTTGCATCAGCCACAGCCTGCTCCTGCGATGTAAGATGAGCTTCGAGGGTGTCGAGCAATGGTGCATTCATAAATGCGCCTTCCTCCTTCACCTCAATCTGCTGACCATCCTGCATACCGCAAGCGGCGTTGATCTTTGGATAATTTGCCATATTGATTTGATTTTGGTTATTTGATAAATGTTGATTGTTGAATGTTGAATGTTGACTTTCCTGGGTGTTATCCTCCGGTTCCGGCTTTTGGATAGATGCCTCTCGGTTGATAGGCTCGGCTGTGCCGTTGTAGAGAGCGAAGCAACGCTGAACGCAACCCATAAAGGTAGACTGGTCGTCCATAAGGATTCCCTTCACGTCTTCAGCACTGAATATCTTTCCATGAAGATGCTCATCTTTTGCGTTAGGGCAAGCCTTTTTTACATCAGCTCTGAACTCAACACCCAGTTCAGCAAGCTCTTTTACGAGTTCCTTGCTGTTGTTCTTGTTGGCGATGTCACGATAAGCCTTATTCTTATCGAATGACTCCGGGTCATACTCCTCGTGATAAGTCTCATCCGTGTATTTATCCTTTGAGCCATTAGCCAAAGTATAGAAGGCAGCCATCACGCCGATACAACCGATTTCATCCTTCGGGTTCATGTAATATCGCTCATCGCAAAGAGAAGCGAGATACATACCTGCGCTGGCACACATGCCATCTACCAGGGCGATGACCTTCTGACCCTTGGAGTGGGCATAGTCGATAGCAAGTGCGTAATCGTTCTTAGCCCAAGCCGAACCGCCAGGAGTATTAATGATAAAAAGATGACCTCGGCAAAGCGGATGATCAGCTGCACGCATCATCATATCGCGATGGTCGATAGAACCATAAGAGCAATATCCACCATTCCGGGTGATAGGACCATCTACAGTGAGAACCGAAACGAACGGGAAGTTCTGCGCCCGCTCATCCTCTTCCGGATAGTCGAGCTGATAGTTACCCTTCACCTGCTTGCCATCCTCAGAAATCTGATATTCCTCCGGATAGTAGGTGTTGCCTTTTTCATCCTCTGCAGTGACGAATCCACAAGTCTTTTCCGGTTTGGCAAACACTGTATGAGTATTTAGGTTCTGCTCAATCGATTTGCGAATGCCATGCACAAAATCGGGGTTCACCATCCACTTCTTTTCGGTCAGAATTTCATAAAGACCTTTCATGTGGGTAATAAATTTTTAAAAATAAATGTATGTTATCGTTATCCTGAATACAAATCTCCTTACCTTATTTAGCAAAAGAAGACCTTTCAATATTTCTGACGGCAAAGGTAATGGGAACACATCGGAAAATAGGGACAAAATAAAGGTTGAATGTTGAGTGTTGAATGTTGAATTAGCCTAGCGGATAAAACAAAAAACCCTGCGATCCTCACGGACAGCAGGGCTAAAAATAATATAAAATTTCGATACTTATGAATTATATGTTTACTAAAACTAGAAGATAATTAAGTACTATAAATTTATGATTGATTAAGCAATCGTTATCGGAATAAACTCTGACATCGCCTGACAGGTAGCCGCGATGCTGCGGGTCTCAGCATCATTCTGAGCAGTCACGGAATCGGTAATACTGAAGGTGCCCGGCAGCGTATGGCAGAGATAAATCGTGTCATCCTGCTTACGCAAGACTATATAATAGTCCTTTCTGTGCATTTTTTTGATGATTTCCGATATATTCTCCTTTCCGTCACTGATATTTGCGGTAATCTCGAACTTGAAGACGGTACCGTTGCCACCTTCTGAGGAAGTCTGCTTGGCGGTGATGCCATCAGATATGACATAATTATTGCCCTCGCTGGTGGCAATATGGAGTGCTTCGCCGGCAAACTTACATCCGTTTATCTGTAATATCATCGGTATGCTGAAGGGAATAGGAACGGAGCTTTCCCGTACAGCATAAAAATAAGCATCGGTTACTCCGTCAAGAAATAACTCTCTGCAACTATCTGGTAATTTCATATCTTTTCCTTGATTTAGCTATTATTTAACTTTTGTTTATACATGAATTAACACCTATTATATAAGGTGTAAAATCATAGCCACTGCACTTCATCGATGCGGTTAGGCTTATCACGGCTGTCCTTATACTGCATATCCACGCAGGAATAGCTCTTAAAGAAGCAGTGCTCCGTGCGGAACCACCTGCCGATGATGCGGCGCAATACGTCTTTCTCTTCCTCGCTGGCTTCTATGCCGTAACGCATTAAGTACCGCTCCAGCATGGCGTTATGGGAACGGGCGATAACCCTGCCTTTAGAGGTACAGAAATCGAAGGTGGAGAGTGCCCATTCTACCAGACTGCGCTTGAAATCGTTGTTGAGTGATACCGCCAACGCCCTCATGCCGTGCGTATCCAGTGTAAAGGTAGGCTTTACCGGATAAACGGTATCGACAACTTCCACCTCGCTCGGCAGTCGGATGCAGAGATAATCATCATGTGAACCCTTGCCGTCGGTAAGGCGGCCATTGAGCTGCTGCACCTCCTGGAAGGTGAGCCAGCTTCCGGCATCACGGCGCATCACTACCTTGCCTCCTGCAGGGTGCTTGCCCGACAGCATATTGCACCACTGCTGCTGCGAGAAACAGCCGAGGTCGATACGGCTGCTTTTTGCAGGGGCGCTGATAAGCGAATTGCGCATAATGAACTGCTCATGTGAGTAGTTGCTGAACACCACCGGCTCATCCTTTGCCAGGGTGAACTTGGGGTCGCGGTGCCGGAAAAACTGGCAGCGGGAGGTGGGGAGACGGAGATAGATATTTGGCATCTTAAACAATATTGAATGGTTTGATGAATGTTGAATGTTGAGTGTTGAATGTTGAATTAGGCTAGCGCCCTTGAGTCTGTGAGGCAACTCGAAAATCAACATTCAATATTCAACACTCAAGATTACCGCCGAAGGTGGTAATTTAGCATGATGGCATCGGTGATGTAGAGGAAGTATTTCTGCATACTGTTGCCTTCCTTCGGGCGCGGTACCAGCTTATCGAGCTTGGCAGTCTGCTCCTCGTTGAGGTTAGGGATGAGTTTCATGCCGTCGATATATCGGCCACCTGATTCCGTCTTGGCGATGAAGCTCTCGTTGAACTTATCTTTCTCACCGAAGAAGAGATTGATGGCCTCTACCATCTGTTCCTGAGTGAAACCAGGAAGGGTAGGGTGCAGCTTGCGGTACTTCTGCGAATAGGTCTGCATGCGCTTATCCATATAGGCATTGATGCTGTCGGCATACTCATAGTAGAGGGCGTAATCTTTCGATTTCTCGTCTTTCTTACGGGCAAAATCGAAGAAACCGCTCAACTGACGGAGGCTCGCCATTACGCCATCAAACTGCTGGAACTCGCTGGCACCTTTGAAGATTTCCAGCATATCGCCCTTCACCTGGGTAAGAAGGTTTTCGAGCATTTCGGAGAGGAACGTAATCTTATCAAGATTAATGTTCAGATGGTCTACCTTTTCCTGCATACCCGGTTGGCTGTAGTCTACGTAGTAGCGTGACAGATGACCGAAACTGAGGAAATCGTAAGTTATCTCACTGTGCAGATTTACCTGCACAAGCAGGGCATAGATGGCATTAGCCAACTTTGCATCTTTTTCCTGGATAGCCTTGATGAGGGGTGCCATCTGAGGTGCGCCCTGCGGTATGCGGTTGGCAGCACGTACCAGTTCGTTGCGGTTGCGCACGGCATCGGCAAACTTCGGATCGGCGAAGATTGTCTCCAGGGTTTTGGCGTATACATCTGCCGGCACATCCCTAAAGTTGAAGGTGTAGATGGTAGGGAGCTGACGGATTTTAGCATCCCGCCTTGCCATAGCCTCCATCTGGTACTGCTTTTTATTTTTGTTTTTATTTCCCATTGCTATTTATTTTTTTTAATGTTAAGTGTTGAATGTTGAATGTTGAATTGCCTAACGGACTCGATGACGTATGCCTAATTCAACATTCAACACTCAACATTCAACACTCAAATTACCCCTATTTACCATAATGAGCGTTAGAGATAGTGAGTAGTGATTTTACCTTTAAATCTCGAAGTCCTTATCATATTCCATCATTCTCTCGGTAATGATGCGATGAATCAGATAGCCTATTTCCTTGGCGTTAGGATGCGCCTTGCCGGTACTTTCATGGAAGCGGAGGTCCAGGATATGTTTCCACTCCTTGAGGGTATAGGTATAAGCTACCACCGTATAGGTATCGAGAGGAAGAATGCCGCGGGCATCCTGCGGCTTCATGCCCGATTTCAGCAATCGGCGATAGAGCCAGTCTGCTATCTTGCAGCCGGCAAGATAGAGGAACTTCTGCCAGCGGGTGCCTTCATGCAACCAGTGCGGACGGGCAATCTGTACGCCACCTTTCTTCTCCAGGTTCACATAACGAGTGCTCTGTTCGCTGATGCTATTAGGCGATGTGCGGTTCAGCTCACGGCTGGTACTGATTTGCGTGGTAACAACCATGGTCATGCGGAGGAGATAGAGAGCCTTTTTGCAATCATACTTCAGCGCCTTCTTGATAAACTCATCTTCCTTCACATTGTATGGGGTGAGGATTTCGAGAATTTCGCCATGCTCGGCAAGGAACTGCATGTTGCTGCTGATCCATACCTTCTTATCCTTCACCGCATAATTGATGTAAGGTGAAGCAACGAGGAGTGACCAGAGAGACTTCGGCAGTTTATAGTCATTCTTCACGAAGAAATAGAGAGTACCATGGCGGTACATGGATTTGTGCCCGCTCTCCCAGAAACGGTTAGCCAACTTGATAGCCTGTTCTTCCCGAAACTTCTCTTTCTGCTCTTCAGAAAGATTTTCATCAGGCTGTTTGGCTTTGCTCTTGTAGCAGATTCTGCCTACACGGGCAATCTGTTGTGCGGCGGTCTTCTGAGGCCACCACTCAACACCAGGAATTATCATTTTCATATTGTTTCTAATTTTATGTCTTATATATTAAAAATCTATTACACCATTCCGATACTGCTTGCAGACAAAGGCAAAGATATTACCTATTTTATACTGCGCCTTATATCGGACGAACATCCGCTGATAAGCTTCCGTACCCCTATCGCCATCATTTTGGGGAGCATTGGCTTTGAGCCATGCCGATGCAGCCTTACTGCGGGCAGCAAAAGCCTTGCGGTGCGCTATCTGCTTCTCGCTCCACGGAACAGACTGCTTCCTGCTTCGATGCACCAGATAGACCGTACCCGTGCGGCGTTTGGTTGCCACATAGAAATCATCATCGGAATTCAGCTTGCCCGATATGGATGAGATGGGTGAGGTGGTAGTTATTTTTGCCATTTTGCCAATATTTTATCTGCGCTCAGTCTGTGCTCAGTCTGTACTTAGTCTGTACTGGATGTTCACTTTATAGCCTTACTTTAAAGCATGGTTAGGTATACCCAATTCCTGCTCTCTAATCTTCTTGGCTACGAACGAAACGTAGTCCCAAAGATAGAACATCGTGCGGTTGTTCGGTATCACGTAATCATAGCTGTTGAAATCAATCTGAACACGATACTGGTCTCTGTCGGTACGTTCCTCAGAGATGCCACGCTTTTTTAGAGTTTCCTGCTTTGCCGAAACATAAACGGTGATGATCTTAGCCTTCGGGCAGCGCTCCATCAGCTCCATCAGTCCTTTCTCGTCGATGACATAAATGGCGGCACCATTTATCTGCTTCTTCTCCGTCCAATACTCATAATTTCCGTATCGGGTGTAGGCGAGCATTTCGCTTTTTGGAACATCGCATTTCTTGACAAAATGATGCTCTTTTCCGTCCACTTCACCTTCACGCATAGGTCGGGTGGTATAGGAACAGAGCACATCATATCCCAGGATGGCAGACAACATAAGTGCTACCGTGTCCTTGCCAGCCCCAGAGGGACCAATAATCGTTATCAATTTCATAATCTTATCATTTTACTTGATGAGTTGTCATCACCATGCGAAAATCTCCATATCTCGCCAGCGACGGGTATTTCTGCAGCACGATGTTGCGCAGGTTACCATAATCATCCATATTAACTACATATTTCTTCAGCCCGAAGTCGAAGTTGTAAGGAAATGCCAAATCAATCTGACGGATGAACTTTTCACCCCCCCCGAAACCGGACATTATATCAAACACTACTTTCATCCATCGCTGACCTTTCTGGTCGAGCCATGACCCATTCGGGATTTTTACTTTTCTCTTTGCCATAATCTTATATCTTTAAATGTATTAAAAAACTTTTTTTTGCTTACGGACCAGCGATAGAATCGCTGGGAACGGAGGCGAGTTAAATCCTCTCGCGCCATACCTGCTGCAGAATAGAGTGATATTCTCCTTCACCCAAATTCACCTTGAAGGCGTGGATAAGGTAATGATAGCTTACGGTATGGCTGCTGCCTAACTGCCGCCACTTCTGCGAAGCCTTGGCAGCGTTGTACTTCCGGCTGCATGCCGAAAGCTCGTGAAACAGACGTTCGCCATAGGGATGCGCCTTCAGTGCCCAACCTGCCTTGGTCCATTCATCGTAGCTTTCCGTGATGTTGATGCGTCGGCTCACCAAAGCTTTTACGATGAGTTCGATGATGCGGTCTTGCGTACGTGGATCATTCCAGAAGGCTGAGTTGTCGCTGCCACCGTAAGCAGTAGAGACATTACTCTGCGATTGCCGATACATCGGTCTCGCCTGTGGTATCACCTGCGGTTCATCTGTCGCCAAACCTTGGTATGGCTGCACGTTGTTATTAATATATATATGGTCTGCATCATCCCATGAAGCGAAACGAACTCTGCCGATATTACCGCATTGCTTATCGAGCACGATGCCCAGGGCGGCGTATTCCTTGAGGATAGCCTTAAACTGCTCCTTATGCCTGTCGGGGTAAGCCAGCCGAACCAGTCCGAAATATCCGGTACCCGAACAGGAACGCATCAGCAAACCTATCTCCGGACGGAAGCGAGCCACCATACGGATATTCTCAAAACTGGTAAGCTGCTCGTTGTCCTGAAGGTCAATATCTATCGCCAGCCATCCGGTATGCTGCTGAAGGTGGGTTTCTCTTCTCGATACCATTACGCGCTGGCCGGGATGGGTCAAACTATCATCCTCGTAAAGACTGAAGAGACCGCTCAACGTGGCTCCAGGAATCATCTTTTTAGTTTCGATATACTCCGGCATCTTCTTTGCTTTGCTACCAAGTTCCTGCCGCATGGCTCTCAGCTTTTCTACATACGGCTTCCATCTATCCGTCAGACAAAACTCACGGATAGACATCTGTTGGATGCACTCGCCCGTCTCTCTATCGATGAACTCACCGTAGGCATCCGTAGCAGACTTGTAGATGGAACATATCTCGTCAAACATATCTTACATATATTAATTATATAAAATCTGCTGCAAAGATACAAAAATAAATCGAAAAAAAGTATAGGTAAGCTATATTATATTTGAAATAAGTTATATTTTTAACATTTAATATAGGTTTGAGAGGGGGAACCAGCGATGGAATCACTGGGAACGGAGACGCAAAGGGTGTTTTCTCAAAAATGGGACCAGGAAGCGAAATCTGGTCTCATTTTGCCCATTCTGGTCTCATTTTAATTTTATTAGCGGAAATGTTAAAGTCCCCTAATGAGGAAAATGGCGTATTTTGTCCCCCTGCTGCCACACCATTGTCCCACTGCTAGCCCACACTGATTTTTTGCTATCTGCTTATTTTTCAGCAACTTACTATATCTTGGTCTCATTTTTATATAAATTTCTATAAACAGATGTACGCAGGAGATACAAAATATTTCAGAAATATGTAGAATATATGTAGAAAATCACACATTTTCCTCGCTAGCTGCCACTCCCCTATATCCCCATAACTACCTTATTGTCTGACGTTTACGGCATAGCCGTTAATGCTACTAACTCCTAGTTTGGGGTTAGGGGATTTTGTTTTTAGGGAAAAGAAAAAATACACGGAAAATTTTATATATAGGTAGTAAAACCGACGAAAAATGAGACCAAGATATGCTTTTGAGACCAAAAAGCCCACTAAATCAAAGGGTTAACGTTGGTACGGAAAAATAATAGCTTTATTACAAAATGGGACCAGCAAAAAATTCGCTGGGAACGGAGACCCAAAGGCGATAGCCTAATTCAACATTCAACACTCAACGTTCAACACTAAAAAAGGCTGCCTCGCTTCACAGCGAAACAGCCTCGAAAAACAAATAACTAATAAACTTAAAAACTAACAACTAATAATCAACAAAACCTTCTTCTATTTATTCTTCATAAATTGATTAGCCTTATTCAGGCTATCGTGCAACCCATCACGACCGTACATGTTAATCTGGGCGTTGATAGGCTGATTGAGGCGCTGAATGAGCGCATTCACAGCTTGCAGGAGCGCCGCATTGCTTGCTGCGCTGGCTGCAATCAGGTCGCCTGCCGCTGACGCGCCAGACGAAAGATTACCATTGCCTGCTTGCGTGCCTGCTGCAAGAACATCACCCACGTTGCCATTATCAAATGCCCTTCTTGCTGAGTTTCTTCCGGAATAGTTGCGGTCGTAGTTGACGAGTGCTTTTAGCAAACCAGGATTGTTCATCATCATCGCATGGGTAGTTTCCCTACCAATGACGATTTCTGGTCCTCTCTCGGCTACGAGAGACGGCTGACCGTTCACAGTGGTAGCGGTAGGTGTCGTGAGCATCTTCACACCCTGCATCTGCTTGCCATCGTCCTCCTTCGCCCAATACAATTCGCCATTGTCGTCTACAAATGGCTTCAAATCCTGCACGTTACCGCTATCATAGGTAAGCATACCCGTTACAAGCTTGGTGTTGGCGGCATTGGTATTACTCTTCTTCTTTCCACTACTGAAGGCTGAGTTGAGTGCCCACTGGAGCAAGCCCATCAGGGTAGCCATTACGCCTGCGGCTGCGATAGGACCCGCGATAGGACCCAGGAAGTCGAAACACTTACCGATGGCACCAGCAATAGAGAAGGTCATTCCTGCTTGCGTGCGGGCAGCATCCGATTCGGTAATGGCTTCGTTATTGGCTTGCGTTGCGGCAAGGTTGGTAGTGAGCGCCGTTTGGGTCATAGCCATACCTGCATTCAAAGCCACCTTTGTGCCCTCGTTCTGTTCCTTGTTTCCGGCATCAGTTACGTCCGTGATGTTCTTAACGCCCTGAGTAGTTACCTTCTCACGGTCCTTATTGCCCTTCTTTACCTCCTTGCTCAGTTCCTTCTGGTGTTTCTTCTCTTTCTTCAACTGCTCGGCTTTCTCCTTGTCTTCCTTAGATTTGCCGCCGCCAGCCTTGAACTCGGTGTTCATTACGCCACCGATAAAAGAACCAGTGATGCCGGCTGCGGCATCCATGAAGGAACCGCCACCTGCGATAGCATCGGCTGCTGCTGCACCCGTCTGCGTGGCTGCATCATTATAGAACGCATCGGCATTATCTCTGTTGCGATGTGCCCACGCATGAGGAGCACCATTGCCATGCTCTTGCTTATTCGCCTGCTCGGGGGTTGCAGGGGGCGCGTATGGAGGCACAACAGCCGGGCTGTTAGGGTTGATAGGCGAGCCATCAGGATTCCAACCGAAAGCCGGCTGCTGAGGAGGCAGATTCTCGAAATTAGACTGCGGTTGAGGAGTAAGATAAGCTGCGCCCTCATCTACCAGTCGCACATACATCGGGTTATCCTTCGTACCGAGATGAGAGAAATCTTCCTTCACGGCATTGGCGTTAGCGTTGGCTCTTGCTGCATCAATACCAGGCTGTGCTTTTTTCTTGGCTCGCTTGGCACCAGCATCGTTGATAGCCTTCCACATCTGCGTATTCACATCGTTGAGCGCCATATTACCCCACGATTCGAGCATAGACTTCAGGGCGTTCTTGATAGCTTCCTGTGCGCTGCTTACATCGTTGCGCATTTCGGCAAATGCCTTGCCTACCTCTGCACCGAAGGTTTCAATAGGCTGCACGAGCTGCTGCATCTGAGAGAGGCGGTTCTTCATCGCCGTTGCCATTTGGTTGACATAGGCAAGTTCTGCCTCCTGACGAGCCTTGTCAGCTTCATCGAGGAGCTGCTTGTTACGTGAGTTTTTGAAAACGAAAGCATAATAGTCTTCTGCCATCTGCATCTTCATCTTCAGTAGCTCCACCTCTGGGTCAGCGGTGAGATTACCGAGTCCGAGGTTCGACCACATATTGGTTCGCTTGCCAAAGAGCGCGCTTTCCTGCTGCATCTTGCGAAGGGTTTCCTGGTTGGCAAGATTGCGCTGGTTACGTTTCCACAAGAAATCAGAAATCTTCTTAGCTTCATCGTAATGTTTTTTTTCAGCCTCGGTATATTCATCGGAATACTGGATGAGCTTCTGATAGAACAGTTTTACGTCCTCCTCTGTATCATTCAAAAGTGCAAGAAAGACGGAAGGTGTATTCTCGTAATCCTTGCCAAAGAGGAATTTCAGCAATTTATCTTTCTTTCCTTCAGTAGCAAAGAGATCAGCCATCTGCGTTCTTGCCTTTTCAAGAACCTTGAGAACATCATTCTTATCCTTCTGAAGTGAATCGAGAGATACATCTGCAAAGCGAGATTTTATCAAACCGAGAAAAGAGTTTTCCTGCACCACTTTGGTGTAATCATACTCCAGCAATTCTTTTCGACGCTGCTCCATGCGTTCCTGTATGATATTGGCGTTACTGTTTTCGCCCTTTGACGCATCGAGCCACTGACGATCGAGATATGCCCTATCCCGCTCATCGGATTTATAGCCAACAACCTTACCTTTCTTGATTTTAGGCAGTTGCTTTAAAAGGTCAGCACGGAGCTTTGACACATCGTAAGCATTAATCTGCTCCAGCAAGGTACGAGACTGAGACTGGCCAAACTCATCATCCTTCTCCTTGCGGTCTTTATCCATTGTCTTTTTGAAATCATCCCAGGTTTTCTTACCGAGGACAATAGATTGCTTTGCCGCAGCGAGAGCCGATTTCAGCTTTATATCCAAGTCATTAACAACCTGCTTCTGTATCTCCTTTTCTACATTATCCTTTGTCATTTCCTCTACCATTGCCGTCTTCTGGCGTTCGTAGAAGTTCTTGATTTTGGTTATGAACTCGGAGATATTGTTGCGGGCATCGTCTTCAGGATTTGTAGCAGAGCCTTTATCGCCCTTCCCAGTTTCATCAATATGTTGTGGGGTTCCCGTCTCTTTGCCAGTTGCCACATCCAATTCCGCGCCGAATTTATCTCTTAACGCATTTTCCTGCGCAACAACATCATCCAATCGGCGTTGAGCCTTATCACGAGCGCTCTTTGCCGCAGCCCTCTGACCTGCTTGGCCGATAGCGCCCTGAACCTGAGAAGGCATCATGGCACCGCCGGAAGTCTGAATATAGGAGCCGTTAGGTGTCTGTACCTTCGAGTTAGCGTAAGCATCTTCTTTTTTCTGCAAATCAAGAATTGCATCCACCTTCTGGCGACCCAACTCTGCCAGCTTTGAACGAGCACCTTCAAGTTCGTAATACTTCTGCAAGCGGGTAAAGTTTGCATCCCATGCCTTAGTATTTTCCTTGACTGCACCGGTTTCAGTATTAATCTTTGCGTTGAGTCCAGGAATAGCACTATTCAACTGATTCATCGCATCGATTCGCAACTTCATAGAGGCAGAAGTATCTTTCATTACATTATGAAGACGATTCAGTTGCTCCTGCTCTTCCATTGCCCTACGCTTACCTTCCTCCTGTACTTCGTTCAGTACACGCTGACCGGCTGAAGCCTGATTCAGAGAAGACGTATATTCAGCTAACTTTACGACAAGAATACCTAGCAAGCCGATTATACCACCGAAGACACCAGCCTGTTTTACTAATGACAGCTTATTAAAAGTTGAAACCATCTTAGCCCAAACTACGCTCAGTGAGGCCGAAGCAGAACTCAACTTCTGAGCATAATCAAGTACGTATGCAAACGCACCCGCCAAACCTGCCATACTGAGCATAGATATGAGCGTAGGAAGGATATTCAGCAGCATTTTGACAGAAGCAAAGATAAGTCCGATGGCTAATTTAACCTCTGTCATAAAACCGAGGCTGCTAGTCAACTCCTTAGTTAACTCAAACCACGCCTTGGCTATATCGTGAACGGGGCCTGCTGCTGCGCTGGATGAAACAAACTGTTTCTCCCAAAGATTATTGGCACGCTCCATATAAGCCATAGCGGTTTCCTGCTGCATATTATACTCTACCGTTACAGCCGTACCGTCATTAAAGGCTTTATTTGATTCCTCGACAGCTTTTGTAAGCATACCATTCTTGGAAGCCATTGTTACCATGGTTTTTACCAAACGAGCACCATCAGAACCTAAATCCTTAAACAATCCGTCGAGAGCAAAGACATTCTTGGTTTCACCCATTCTACGGAAAATTGTTAAGATGGCATCCATACCTCTTCCGCTCTCGATCATCTTCTTCAAACTTCCGGTAGCAATACCCAGGGATTTTTCTATAGGGCTGGTTCCTTTTCGTAACTCAGTTACCAGCTTACCGAAAGCAGTTGCTGCCACTTCTGGCTCCAATGCCATACTATCTACCGCAGAACCAAGGGCGAGAATATCAGGCGTGGTAAGGGCAGCCTGTTCACCAAGGGCGAGCATACGGTTTGAGAAATCCACAATCTTATCACTGGAAGCAGTAGAAGTAGCAGCCAGACGGAAGATTGCAGAACCGGTCTTCAGCATGGCTTTTTCTACACCATACTTGTCAACCAATCCCATTACCTCAGTAATCTTTGCCAAAGATGTGAGCGCTTCCTCGCCCAAATCTTCTTTAAGTGCCACATTCACCTGATCGGCAGCACGAACAAAACCAGCGAGTGCCATAGTGCCGCCCTGCGTCTGAATACCCAACTTGGCACCAGCATAGGCGATTCGGTTTAACTCTTCAAGACTGGTACGGGTATCGATTTTTGCCAACTCACGAGAAAGATTTGCTATTTCGTCCGTAGTAGAAAGCGCAACTTTGCGAATATCCGTCAACTGATCCGCGAACTTCATGTTCAGACGGAACAAATCAACAAAGTAAGTCTTTACCTGGTTGAATACCGCAAACATACCCATGTATGCCGTAAGGTTCTTCAAAGCCGTATGCCAGGCACCGCCCTGTTTATGAACCGAACCCGTCAACTTATCAATCTGAGCCTGCAATGTTTTTACGTCCTGCTGGCGCTTTTTCAGATTCGGATCATTCTCAAAGGTCTTGCCTAATTCACTCTTGGCAGCTACAAGCGCACGGCGAAGTTCCTTGAGCGAAGTGCCGGAAAGGTTGTTGATAGCCTTTCTTATTCGCTCTGAGTTCGTAACATTCTGCGTCACGGCAGAGTTATAGGAAACAAGCTCTTTCTCCAGTTTCTTAAACTCCTTCTTGCCTTTATCCGTGGACGTATCGAGCTGCTGCATCTTCTGCTTGATAGCATCGATGCGCTGCTGCAACTCGTCCATCACCTTTTTGGCGACGGCGGCATTAGCTGTGATGACTATCTGAGTTTTTTTTGCTGTTGCCATTTTCTTGTTGTTTATTGATTAAAAAAGTTTGATAGGGCTACAATCGGCAATAGTGTTTATTAATCTTACCTCACCCTCATATCCGTAGAAATCTACCAGGTAATTAGCTATGCGCTGCTGAAGATGGCGAAGCTCTATCATAATGGCAGGACGCTGAGATTTACCGCTCTTTCTATCCCATTTTGAGATATATCGGGTTTGATAGCGAGCCTTGCGGGCATTATCCACATCCTCGTAACTGGTGCCTTGACCTACACCCATATCCACAAAGCGCATATAGTCGTTGAACTCAAAAGCCATCGTCACCTTGCCATAATCGCCTGCCTCAATAATTCTGCCGGCAAAAGATTTTGCACCCTCACCGGTAGAATGCCATCCACCCATCTCCTTTCGCTTCTGGTTTACTACGGCATAGCCGTTATACACCTCCTTGGGATAGATGCACTGCGTCATGGTGTTTACTTCCAACTGATTGATGGTTTGCTGGAAGAAACGTGATGCTACCCTACTGAAGGGAAACATCGGATTCTTGATAGGCTGTCCCATAATATGATACTCCTTTTCTTGAAAGACTTTCGCCCTACCCCTAACACCATAGGCAAGGATAGGGCGATATAGTCAAGATACAATTATTATTCTTTGATGATATACTTGTCGTTACCGCCGCAGCCAAACTTGTAGAGCGGTTGCAGACTTTTCCAATCTACCCCGGCTACAAGCCATTGTCCGGAATACAACTCACCTATCAGCCCGCACGAGATAGAGGAAATATCAATAGACTGCAATTCGGACATGATGACCGGATCATCAGCAAAAGACCGTCCTGTTACCGGGCAAACTCCCTTTCGCTTCACCTCCACCATCCAGGAAACGAGGTCTTTGCAATACTCCATCAAATCGACGGATGCCTGCTCTATCTTTGCGCCATCGTATCGTCCGAGGGTTTGAGGCGAGTCTTTTACCTTGGTAAGAAACCATACCTGATGAGATACCGTCATCTTTCCGGCTGTTTGAAACTCGCCTGTACTCAATACGCTATATAGCATACAAGGTGAATGCACGATATTGGCATTACGAGAAAAGATATTCTCCAGGTCAATATAGCGAATGCGGAAAAAACTCTGTTCTTCCAGCTTCTTGCTTGTCGGGTTATGGGATAAGGGCTTATAGATGGTTGCCCAATGTTCCAAAACATTTGATATTGTCATAATTCAAAGGGATTTTAACACATTATTAATCATCTTCCTTCTTCTTATCCTCTTCCGGAGTAGCCTCTTCCTTGTTATCCTCCTCTTCTGTTGCTTCCTTCATCAAGTCTTTCAGCTTTACATTAAAGTGCCTTTCGGTTTTATCGGCCACAATCTTCTGCATCACTCTTGCCCAGGGTGCCCCATTGCAGGTACTCTCGTTTTCGAGGATGCTTACGAGCTGCACGCCACAATAAATGGCGGCAAGATAGTTGGCGAGATGGAGAGGGTTCTGAAAATCGAGTATCACGGTATCTACCATCGTGGCCAAGAATATCGCAAGGATGAGGACAGAAAAATCTTTCACCATCTTTGCCATTTTCTTAGATTTCAGTTTCCCGTCGATTTTGCATCGAGGGTCTTTCTTAATGGCCTCCCGATAGCGGGAATAGATGCGACAGTTGCAGCGCCACGCCGTATAGCAATCGCAGATAAGGGCGAAGAAGCATACGGCGATGTAGTTAAGGGATGGTTCCAGGGTACACCACACTAAGCCGATAATGGCTGCAAGAAACCTGGTAAGGGTTGGAATTAAACTTTGCATTTCTTTTTTCTTTTTATTGTTATCCTATATTTTCTAATACGATACAAAGGTATCGGTTTTTTATTGAGAGATGGGGACAAAAGGGATTGAGAGACCTGCGATGGAATCGCAGGGGACGGTGGCGGAAGGGGTGCTATTTCAAGATAGGGGGTTCGGGGGTTGTCCCAACTGTTTAGGGGAGATTTCGTAATTTTGTGGGCAGATAAAGAAATTAAAAAGGCGCAAAATGATAAACGAGCAATTACAGAAAAAGATAGAGCAGTCTATCCGACTCCTGCAAAGCGTACAGAAAAGGTACGATGGAGAGATAGAACTGGCTTATTCGGGCGGCAAGGATAGTGATGTGATCCTGCAGCTTGCCAAGGAAGCTGGTATCAGATACAAGGCGATATACAAGAATACCACCATCGACCCACCTGGCACTATCGCCCACGTGAAGGAGATGGGTGTGGAAATTATCAGACCTAAAGAGAATTTCTTTCAGCTTATCGCAAAACACGGTTTCCCTTCACGATCCTATCGCTTCTGTTGCAAAGCTCTAAAAGAATATAAGGTTCTAAGTAAAAACGTTATCGGTGTACGCAGAGCTGAAAGCAAAGAACGGAAGTCGAGATATAACGAGCCTACCGAATGCCGATATTATGGCGCAAAGAAAGAGGAAAATCATGCAGAATTGATTTACCCTATTTTGGAGTGGACCAATGAAGACGTGAGAGATTTCATTCTCGATAGAGGATTGAAGTTGGCACCAGTATATTATGATACGGGGGGGCAAATCGACGTTACCCGAAGACTCGGCTGCATGTGCTGCCCGCTGGCCTCAAGACGCAAGCGCCTTATCGAGTTTCAGAAGCATCCCCGCATAGCGAAGGCTTACCTGCGTGCCGGGCAGAAATATATAGACGCGCATCCTAATTCTTCGGTAACGAGAAGATACGATGGCGTTTATGAATGGTTTACGCATAATGCGTTTTATCCAAGCAGTAAAGAATGGGAAAAAGTGAACGGACCGCTATTCGGTAAACCCAATTACAAGAAGTTCCTGGAAGGTCAGTTTGGTATCGACCTTACCATATAGCGTTTCGGGGTTCGGGGTTTTGAACACGAATAATACGAATGACACGAATTTCGTTTTTCGATGCCCCACCAATTATACATTAAACATTAAACATTAATAAGGAATGAGCCAATTAACGCAAAACACCCTGCAGAGGATAGACAAATGGCTATCCAATGGTCTCAGCATGGAGACGATGTTCCCCAAACTGGAACAGCGGTACCGCATGCAGATTTGTGCCGAGTTCTACAAGCGATGGGTGCAGAACAACGATATAGACCCGCGTACCACCTGCCGCAATATCGCACGGCGCGACTATACGCTCTTCGTGAACCAGGCAGGACAGGGCAACAAAGAGGCGCAGGAAATGGTGATGGCGCTGCATATTGATATTGACGACGAAGGAAATATCAAACCCCGAACGGTTACGGAACTGAATAATGATGTGGCAGTATGCAACCACATCATCCGCTTCTTTCAGACCGATGAAAGCCCTCGTCACAAGGCGATGTATCTGAGCAGCGCTGAATGGCTCATCCGCACGGGTAAGCAGCAGAACAACGACCGTGCGGTGGATAAGGGTATGCAAGCCCTGGCTAACGTATATGGCAACTTCGTGGAGGATAAGGATGCTACGGATGAGATGCCAGATATGAGCCGCATTGCCATTACGCAGGATGTAAGCATCGTGAAACACGACCGCATCAACTATACTGATGAGTATAAGCGCAAGATGGCTCGCAAGTACGGTTTGACGGTGAAGGATATGCAGCAGATAGCCGATGAGGAGAGTCTGAATGCTACTCCGGAAAAAGCTCCTGATTACTTCGATTATATGGAAGAGGTGATGGAAGAGAAGGAGGCTGGCAAACAGGCTAAAGAAATAAAGGAGGAGCCAGCCGATGAGTAAGCGATACGGAAATCATCATCCCAACAAGATACCTCCCTTCCATCCTGATCCGGAACACTGGACGAGGAAAAGCAGCCACGGCTGGAAAGCCAAGGTTGCCTACGAGAGTGAGGATGAAGCCTGCGAGTTTCTGAAACTGCACCCTAAAATCATGGCTGCCGGATATACGGCATACCAGTGCAAGGTTTGCTCGAAATGGCACATTGGGAAGTTAAGAGTTGATAGTTTATAATTTATAGTTTATAGAGGATGGAATTAAATAAGATTTATAATGAGGATTGCCTGGTAGGAATGAAAAAGATTCCTTCCAAGGCTATCGACTTAATAGTTAGTGATCCTCCTTATATTATAGACAATTCGGGGGGGGTATTTATGCTCATGACGATAAAGGCTATGTAAAAGAGCTGGATGAGATAAAGAGCGGATTCGACTTAAAGATTCTAGATGAATGCTGCAGAGTTATGAAAAAGATAAATATCTATCTTTGGTGTAGCCAAAAACAGATTCCTCTATATCTTGATTACTTCGTAAAGAAGAAAGGCTGTAACTGGAATCTGATTACTTGGCACAAGACAAACCCGATACCTGCGTGCGGCAATAAATATATTACTGATACAGAGTATTGTTTGTTCTTCCGAGAAAAAGGAGTTCGTATTTATGGTGATACGAGTACCAAAGGAACGTATTTCATTACTCCACTCAACACTTCAGAGAAAAATCTTTGGAATCATCCAACCATAAAACCAGCACCGTTCTTTCAAAAGCATATTATCAATTCGAGTTTGAAAGGTGATACCGTCCTCGATCCTTTTATGGGCAGCGGCACTACTGCTATCGCCTGTATCAGAGAAAAAAGAGACTTTATCGGCTTTGAGGTGAACAAAGAATATTACGACAAGGCTTGCAAGCGCATTCAACTCGAAATGGCGCAGCCGAGCCTATTCTAAAACATATAATTACAATGGAATTAAATAAGATTTATAATGAGGATTGCCTGGTAGGAATGAAAAAGATTCCGAACGCAAGCGTGGATTGCATTATCTGCGATTTGCCGTATGGCGTTCTCAATAAAAAGAGTGAGGGCGGTGGCTGGGATAGTATTATCCCGCTTGAGCCATTATGGAAGGAATATCTGCGCATAACCAAGCCCAATGCAGCGATTATTCTTTTCTGCCAGGGCATGTTTACCGCACAGCTTATGATGTCGCAGCCGAAACTCTGGAAATATAATCTTATTTGGAGCAAGCAGCGGGTAACAGGCTTTCTGAATGCCAACAAGATGCCTCTGCGCTCACATGAGGATATTGCTGTATTTTATCGAAAACAACCTGTCTACAATCCTCAAATGGTAAAATGTGCGCCACATCAAAGGAATCATCGAAGAGGAGATGGCTCTCATAGTTTGAAGCGAGGTTGTTATGGCGACCATAAAGAAGTGCCTACTATCGTATCAGATGAAAAATTCCCAAAGAGCATTATCTGCTTCGATAAAGAGCATTCTGCCGATACCTTCCACCCTACGCAAAAACCAGTAGCTCTTATCCAGTATCTTATATGTACTTATACTAATGTGGGGGGGTGCGTTCTTGATAACTGCATGGGCAGCGGCACTACCGCCATCGCCTGCATCAGAGAAAAGAGAAACTTCATCGGATTTGAATTAAACAAAGAATATTACGACAAGGCTTGTAAGCGCATCAAATTAGAAATGATGCAGTCTAGTCTATTTTAAATCTGCGAAATTATGGCAAAGATTATTTACTTCGGAACCAATGGGTGCTCCGGGCACTACCCTATCGGTATTGATATGACACTGACAGGAGAGGAGTATAATAAATGGTGCGAGTGTGATAATGAAGTCTGGATAGAAAACATCCGGAAAAATCCAGGTCGCCACCTGGTTCAACACCATGGCGAAGTTTACACCAACTATGGCGTGCCTTTCTCTGTAGATGAAGACAGAGTTGGAGATCATACCGAACTCTTCTGGGAGGGAGTACACTCAGAAGAAGAAATGATAGAACTCATAAAGAGTAACCCGTTTCTGAAACGACAATTTAAAATGTAAGCAACAATGATAGTAATAAAAATCAAAACATGGAAAGACTGGAAACAGGACTTTCTAAAATGGGTGCAAGCACCTCGGCGCAGTACTTGCAAGGAGTACGTAGATTATATGGAGGCTTTACAAAATCAGGTTCTCTACAAAATAATAAACGACACTTGCGATAAATACGGCAATATGCGTGAGGATCAAATTCAAGACATCACCGAGGCAGTCGAGAGATGCGTGGCTGAGTGTGCCAAAGAAACACGCAAGCTAATCGATGATTGCCAGCCCGCAAAATTTCTCTAAGACTGTAAAAACCTGGCATATCTGCGGATTTCAAATCCGCAGGAATACCTAACGGACGCAAGGACGCGGCTAAATCAACATACATTCAGGATAACAAAATTTTAAAATATGCAACAACCACATTTGATATACCTAACCAAATTCCAGCAGCAGTCATTGTATATGGCTGCGAAGGATGAAAGGGTGATTGCTGCAAGACGTGTGGGTAAAACCGACGGCCTTGTGGCTCCTTACGTCTGGATGGCTTCTAACTCCATGCCCGGTATGCTGGGAGCCTGGGTAGCCGTATCACGACAGCAGGGATTCGGTAAAACTATTCCTGGTACCATGGCTGCCATGGAACGAATGTTCGGCTTTACGCAGGGCATTCATTTCGGTTGGGGACGACCACCGAAGCACGCCCGTGAGGCTATCTTCAAGCCGAAAAGCTATGATAATATCATTTGGTTTGCGAATGGTGCCCAGTGGGTACTCATCTCCCTCTCTCAGACCGCAAGCGCCAACAGTTACACTTTTTCCGCGATGGTAGGTGACGAAGCCAGGTTCTTCCCTTACAAGAAAGTAACCGATGAGTTGATGCCGGCGTTGTCAGGCCAGACTCACCCTTTGGGTAACATCAACTTTACTGATTACAATCCACTCTATAAATCGACGAGATTCCTATCTGATGCTTCGCTTACCACCAAGGGCAGTTGGCTGGAGCGCGAGGAGGAGAAACTTGACCTTACGATAGAATCAGGTAAATTTCAAGGCAAGACTTACCGATGGGTGCAGGAGCAGTTGGAAGACTATGCAAACAAGATTATCCGCTACAACGACCTTATCTATAATGCCAAAAAGACCGGGCATACCCCTCATGCCGTGCCACCCGATTTGAGATTGATGATACGTGCCATCGCCCTCAAGATGATTAAGCACGAGGGGCAGTTTAAGATTCTGCCTAACCACGGCAACCAGCTCACCAAGAACATGGTGGATATGGCGGTAAACTACAAACTGGTGGATGCAGCGGATGCGGAACTCATCTATGATTATGAATATTTGGTAACTGATAAAGAATGGTGGGAGATGCAAATGTTCGACAAGTCGAAAGAATTTCGAGAAGGGGATCTGAGAGAACTTCGCCGTTCGGCATTCCTCGTTCGCCGTGCCTCTACTCTCTCTAATGTGGACTTATTGAGTGAGGATTACATCCGACAGATGCGCAGAGATTTGCCTAATTACACCTTCATGGTCAGTATTTTGAACGTAAAAATCAAGAAATCGAACGATGGTTTCTATTCTAATCTGGATATAGATCATGTTCATGGTTACACCTGCGATGAGATAGACCCCCTTTCGCAAGCCAACTGGAGCACCCAGAAGGCTACGGGCATCATCGGCGGCAAGAAGATTACTTCAGAAAGTTATCAGCCGGATTTGAAGGAACTGTCCGAGAGAAACGATTGCCGTATGGATGCTGACTGCGTGAACGACCTTCCTCTCTATCTGGCATTCGATTACAATGCGAATATCAATACCCTGGTGGTAGGTCAGGTATATCAGCGTGACGGAGTAGAGGCAGTGAATGTTATCAAAAGCTTCTATGTGAAGAACGAGCGCAAGCTGAGAGATTTGGTAGATGATTTTTCGCATTACTATGCTCCGAAGAGAGCCGTGAACAGAGATGTGGTTTACTACTATGATGCTACCGCAAAGCAAGGTGCATCGTATGCCTTGACCGATGAGCGATTCTACCAGGCAGTGATTAAGGAGTTGGAGCGCAATGGCTGGAATGTGACGGCGATAGATATGGGTGTGCCGGAGAAGCATGAGGTGAAGCATCGTATCATCAATAATGGTCTTGCCGGCATAGAATATCCTGCTATTCGTATCAATCAGCCTAACAACCCCGACCTGATTATAGCCCTGCAGCTTTGTGAAGTGAGCATCGGCTATCAGGGATTCCGAAAGGATAAGAGCCAGGAGAAGAAAGCGGAGACAGAAGACAACCTGCCATTGCAGCAGAGAACCGACTTCACCGATGCCTTCGACTCGCTATATCTGGGCTGCAAATTCTGGCGAGGAAATATCGGTTGGTTCGTACTGCCGGACGGAAGAAACGTTTAACTAAATGTTGAATGTTGAGTGTTGAATGTTGAATTAGGCATACGCCCTTGAGTCCGTTAGGCAAAATAAACATTCAACATTCAACACTTAACATTAAAAGAAATGAGGGGCGGGTGTCATCGCGACAGCCGCCCCTCTTACTATAACCATAAACTAAGTTCAAATATGAGAACTAATTAACGAAGAATAAAAAGCTCCCGCGTTTCACAACGAAGGAACCAAGATAAACTTTAACAACTCATAATTTTGAATAAAATAATCATAACTAACTACGTTAAGCATATTGTGATAAAACATTAGAAGAATCTATTCTTTACACACACATTAGAATTAATGAAGAAATTAGAACCCCGCGTTTCACAACGAAGGGAACTAAGCGATTTTCAATAAGTAAAAAATAATCGTTTAACTTATAAAATATATCTGACAAAACATTAGAAGAATAAAAATTCTATTTACCTTAATGGCGATTTTCGCACTGTTCATCGAAGGCTGCAATGCAGTCATCTTTCTTATCTTTGCTCAGTACATCCCATCGCTCCTGCCATTTGATTTCTTGGGTGTAGGCAGAAATGTAGCAGATGGAACTGATAGGGATCACCATCTGCGTATAGTCTGTCTCTGAGTCTATGTATGTAACTCCTATCACCGTGTCCTTCGACGTAGCATCAATCTCATCGCCTATATATGAATCCTGCAACAAAGTCTCAAAGGCTTGATTGTGGAGAGTGATGTATCTGCCATTATTAAAATGGATTTCAATAATGACCTCATAGAAATCACCCGATTCCTGATTCAGACTCTTTATCTGCTCTTCGAGCGATCTATACTCCTCTACATCAAAACCAGGTGCGCTATTTTGCATCCATTCTGCAAGGTCTTTCAACTCCAAAAGGAGTTCATATTGTTCCTTTTCTGTCATATTCTCTATAAATTTTATTTTCTGTTTGCAAAGGTAAGAAAAAAGGTTTTTATGTCTGGGACAAAAACCTTTTTAATGTTGAATGTTGAGTGTTGAATGTTGAATTGCCTGACGGACTCAAGGGC
>OBTM01000001.1_pt1 | contig 107543 bp, 88 predicted proteins | sample 1494911 | NCBI WGS metagenome assembly OBTM01 (sample SAMEA3360697, study PRJEB22359) | human gut metagenome | biome: ENVO:urban biome; feature: ENVO:human-associated habitat; material: ENVO:feces | place: Bangladesh | collected 2011 | reverse complement strand
AATATCCATTTCTTGCCTATCATTTTGTTGTGTTTCTTTACTAAAACTGCATTTTGGGGTACTTGTTTTTGCATTTCTGCTTCATTTTTTCGCCATTTTCGAGGGTCTTAAATCGCAAAAATAGCCTCAAAAATAACTTTTTCCGTTAAAGAAGGCATTAAATTTGGTGTTTTCCTTATTTTTTATACCTTTGTTTCTTGTAAATGCTTAGTGGGGAAATCCACAAGCAATCTAAAACTTAAAATAGAAAAAATAATCGATAAGGTATATGTATAACCATTTGATACTCAGTGCATTAATTGTGATGGTGTTTGAGCCGTCAAAAATACTCTCCAGGATTATGTGTATATCGAAGGGCGAATATCAGCGTGTTTCAGGTGTTGGTATTCGCCCTTTTCGTGTTTTCAGATTTCTTCATTTTCTGTGGAGCAAATGCAGGGAAATGAAGAAAAAATCACTAAAAAGGGCTTTTCTGTGCGTGTTTTTAGCGCGGAGACAGGAATTTTTTAGCTTTCAAATAGATACTATATCACCTTATTATAATATAAATAGATAGAAAATGGCAATAGATGATGCGCTGACTGCCATCGAGCGTGAAAACGAAAGACGGAAGGGATTTTTACCTAAGAATTTCGCCCGTTAGGAGCTGGATAAGCGCCGCTTGGGTGATGTGGTGGATCTCTTTACGAATATAGAAATGCATGATGCTGGCGAATGGTGCGCTTTCAAGTAATATTGGTGGCGAGGGACAGATTCGCCAAAGCCTGTCCTTGCTTCGATGTGAAGAAGGAATTAGATCCCTATTTTGATAAAGGGGGTGGGGAATAAATAAACAAGGGTACGTTCCTTGTTTGATATAGAGAATATAAAAGCGTGGTTACAAGGAGGCTTTAGTCATCGTTTGTAGCCACGCTTCACTTGTCTATTCAACTGTCCTGTTTCTACCCCATATAATCTTGCAAGGTCACGGTCAAGCATACTTGATGCCCTCTTATTACTTTAATGAGAGGTTCTATATTGTTTATAACATCAACTTGATCATGTTCTATGACCTGTTGATTTTTATCTTCATGTCCTACATCAAACCACAACCCATCCAGTCCACTTGAAATCTTTGGGATAGTTGTATATCGTACTATTCCTACATCAAACCACAACCTCCTGTAACAATGGCAGATTATATACATGTTGTATATCGTACTATTCCTACATCAAACCACAACTACCTTAACACTCCTTCTGATTTTCCGCAAGTTGTATATCGTACTATTCCTACATCAAACCACAACCATGATACTACATTTATCCGTCATGGTGGGTTGTATATCGTACTATTCCTACATCAAACCACAACTTTGCCATCTGATTCTAACGTTTACTCAAGTTGTATATCGTACTATTCCTACATCAAACCACAACCGCTTGGAATACTAAGATGAACAAGTTTGAGTTGTATATCGTACTATTCCTACATCAAACCACAACCTATAAACCTAAAACGTTCTGATCTTCTTCGTTGTATATCGTACTATTCCTACATCAAACCACAACTAATTTATGAGATTTAATAATTTATGTACGTTGTATATCGTACTATTCCTACATCAAACCACAACTATAATGAAAGAGTTGAAAAATATTTTAAGTTGTATATCGTACTATTCCTACATCAAACCACAACGCATTATTAAGCGAGGTGTTAACGCTCAAAGTTGTATATCGTACTATTCCTACATCAAACCACAACTGCGTTGCAGTTCGAAATCTTTCCGTACAGTTGTATATCGTACTATTCCTACATCAAACCACAACTTTTAATGGCGTGTTGCCACGTGCCCAATGTTGTATATCGTACTATTCCTACATCAAACCACAACTTTAGGTGTACCCTAAAGAATGAACCACTCGTTGTATATCGTACTATTCCTACATCAAACCACAACTTGATTTCGAACGCAAAGATAAAACAATTTGTTGTATATCGTACTATTCCTACATCAAACCACAACGTCCGTTGCTGCCGGTGATGGTGATTACGGTTGTATATCGTACTATTCCTACATCAAACCACAACCGATCCGTAGAACATCTTACCTCGATTTTGTTGTATATCGTACTATTCCTACATCAAACCACAACTATCGAGGTGATCAGTCTGAGGATCAGTTTGTTGTATATCGTACTATTCCTACATCAAACCACAACTTTGAAGACAGTGGTTTAAGTATTTTTGAGTTGTATATCGTACTATTCCTACATCAAACCACAACAACGGATTCATCCGTTCTAAAAATTATTTGTTGTATATCGTACTATTCCTACATCAAACCACAACCTATAATGTTGATATAGCTGATAATCAGCATATTACTATCACTTTCATTAATAAGAAATAGCAAAGTAGGAAGTAAAACAATACAAAAATACTAAAAAATCTCCAACTGAATGGGTTCACCTATAACTTTTTGGGTAATTTTACTTTTATTTATACTTTTAGGCTTCCCCCAAAAATTAAAAATATCACCATATTGTTTATCTGTTACACTTAATAAACTTACTTTTCCCGATTCCGGAAGAATGGATTTTATTCTTTTAATATGTACTTCCAAACTTTCTCTTGAAGCACAATGACGAATATAAACAGAAAATTGCATCATAGAGAAACCATCTTTCTCCAAATTCTTTCGAAAAAGAGTTGCTGCTTTTATCTCTTTTTTCGTGGTAACAGGTAAGTCAAAAAATACAAACAACCACATAATATGATAAGCATTAAGTCTATATTCTGTCATGTTATCAACGGTAAAGAAAGTTTCTTGATTTCTCCTGTATAATATTTCACAAGAGAGGCTGTTGTCATGGTTAAAGCTATCTGCAAAGGTCGCTTAACTTTCCCTATATTGACATCGCAATTCAATACACGCATTATTTCTGACTTAGATTCTTTATTCAGTTCTGTAATTCCATTTTCATAAAGTCGATATACGATTTCATCAACAAATGGTCGATATGGCTCCATAACATCATCAGCTAAGGGAAAAGCATTATATCTGCTTTTATGGAAGATACCTAAATTGGGAAGCAACCCAGACCCAAGTAAAGCACGGGCTACAGCTGCACGCAATATGGAATAACCATAATTTAAAAGAGAATTTGGAGAACAGCCTTCTCTTTCTCTTTTAAAGGAGTTACCCAAAAGACTATTCCAATATATCTTGGCAGCCAATCCCTCTCTATTGTCAGAATCTCCACTCTTTACATTATTATAATAAGGCTTGAGAATATCTTTATTCTTTCCGGCAAGAGCTAAGACAGCAGCTTGATTTTTTATCTTTGATTCTATTATTTGTTTCCAAACTTGCTTTTTCATTGGGTCAGTAACAGCAAGCTGAAATTTTAAACTTTCAGCTTGCGTTGTATTAGCATCTAAGTTTTGCAACATAGATGTTGGCATCATCTTGCTGTCACATAAGATAACGGCGACATTATTCTTTACCAATTCGTTGAGAAGCGGCAAGGTAATGTTTATCATTTGATTTTCCAAGACTACACACCCTATGTCTTCTATAGGGCGTGTTACCTTGTCATTGCTATCTTTCCAAGAGATTACAATCTGGCAATTCTTGAGTGAAAGACAAACTGGAGTTGAAAAGAATAATGTCTGCTTTATCATTTCACTTTAATCTTTTAATTTCACCTAATTCATTTATCTCAAAATCATAACCTTGAACTAAAGCATTGAGTTGAGTATGGAGCATAATTATTGAAGGGCGCAATTCTTCTCCTTGCTTAAATGCCCCATTCTTCGCTTTAAGTTCTGTACTGAGACGAGCATCCTCATGCTGTTTCAACTTTATTGTAGCATAATCAACATTTCGTCCTTTCATTCTCATTGCAGATAATCCCACAACTTTATAGAGACGTTTATTAATCTCCGTTAGAGAAGCATCCCATATCTCATCTGGAGATTTTTCGTAAAGAAGTACCATTGTGCCGATCTTTAAAGAATATGCAAATGGGTAATCATGTTCACTCTTTACCGGCACTATATTTCCTCCTGCAGCTTCTTTATCATTACTTGTTCTGAAGTATTGTGCAGTTTGCAACATATTGACAATTTCAAATTCACGCTTTTCCTTGCCTTTTTTGTCTTTACCAATATATAATGCAAGCATATAGTTACTATCATTGACAACATGATATTGCTGCTTGTATTCTTTTGGTGAAACATCACGCTGCTTACGAATATTCAAAGGCTTTGTGACAGAAGGTGTATAGCATCTTACTTTTTTAATAGGAATCTGCTTTTCTTCATTCATCCATATTGTTCCAGCCATAGCTTCTTTAAACCCTTTTTCTTTAATGGCCGCCTCAATAATACCTCTTACAGTCTCATCCACAATATTTTTTACATCGCTTTCTTTCATTGTAGACAAATTAATACGCTTAACGTATTTTACTACACCATCGTCTTCTATAGCACCATAGTATGTATCGTTATGCAACGAACCTCTTGCTGCATCACCCTTACAAAGAACTTTTTTCTTCTTCTTTCGTCCATTAATCTCTACATCAAGAAGAATTCTGCGGCGTCCTTGCTTTGGCATATTGTCTGGAGTATAATGATAAACCAAAATCTCATCTTGCACCCTTTCAATATCCTCAACAAATGTAGACCAAGGCTTTTTAAAATAGGCCTTAGACTTACCATACCATTCATGATTTTCTTCATCATGATAATATGCACCTAACTTATTATATTCATCTAAGCCGATACAAGCAATAACAATAGCATCTATACAATGATGGACATGATTGACACGTTCCTTCTTACTATATGTCTTTTGAATACCCCAGATCTTTCTGAAATCAGAAGTAGCAATACCCTTTACTGTATAGACATGCTTGAAGAGGGACTTCAAATAAAGACGTGCATACTTTGAAATCACACTGATGTCTGTTCCTTGTCGACGGCTAAATCCTTCAGGTACACTTTCCATCGTGAAACGCAAATACTTACCACGCCAATAATCACGCTGAAGTTCTAATAGATGGCGCTTGCGAATAATGCCATCCTTTTGCTCTTTGCTTGAAGCGCCCTTGGACAACTTCTTTTGTCTACGAATTTGACCATCAAGAGACTCATACTTTTCTTTCCAATCATTAATACGAGCCATAATCTCATCATAATTAGACAACTCTGTAGGTAATTGGGTTTTCTTGATGTCTCTATTGAAATGACTGTCACAGAGAGTCAAATTCATCTTAGTACTATCACCACCTACACTACGTGGAATGGTATGCTCAATATCAAACTTAGGATTTGATCCAATAAAGTCTGATATACAGATTTGCTTACCAGTGTATAAACATATGTGCTTCTGCTCTTCCCAAAGGACATATTTCAGAACATCTATATCCGATGGTTCAATGTCCTTACCAGTTTCGTCTTTAAAGAGAGACTTAATTTTCTTGCGAGCCTCATCATTCTTGTTTTGATTCTCTTTTGTGTATGCTGCAATAGCATTACGTTTATTAGCATCATTCAATTCACGAGCAAACTCAATATGAATTTCTGTATCTTGATCTATCTTACCTTCCTCCAATAAGCGGTTTACCAATTTACGCAATCTGAACATAGAACGCATAGCCATTGGATTACGCACACTATCAATTCGAGGTGAACCAAGCTGATAGACACCATGATTATTGGTGTGTTGTACTTTAGGATACATCTCCATCATAGAAGGATGGTATAGTTTCTTGAGTTTCTCATCAGATACATGATACTGTTCCTTCAGATATTCTTTAATACACACCTCGAAAGTACGTGCATCTTTAGAATCTATCTGATTCATTTCATGGATAATATTATCAATGGCAGCATTACGCATTTCCTCTATATTCCATTCGTATTGCGGCATCACTTCACATAAATTACCCAAGAATACGGCGTGAGAATAAATCAAACCTCTTCTAAGATAAGGCAGAATCTTACAGATAGCTTTTAAACTTAATGCGGCATAGTCACCTGGCAAAGAAATATCACAAAATTTCTTTGCTTCATCATCATTCAATTGAAGACGATTTTTGGCAAACTCAGCAAGTTTTTCATTATCCGTGTAGAAAGATAAAGCATGCCAAATATCATTAACTACATCCAAGTGAGTTTTACCCTCTGCTAATGTATAGGTTTCACAAAGACCATTAATCCAATCCTCACCAAATATATCTTTTAAAGAGGCCGTTACGGGACTACCAGAAACTGATGTATCCATAGGATAATTGAAAAGATATGGCATTGCAACATCAGTACTTTTCTTGTAAAAGCCGTATTGTTTCTTCGGTGCCAGTTTCTTAGCAATATCTTCAAAATCAAATTGTTTCTTTGATTTGCGATAGAATAAAGGCATAATAAGTTCTCGTTCCTCTGTAGTCAGAGGGCGCAAAGCATCATCATTTGGTGTCTGAATCTTAATATTATTGATAAAAGAGAGCATTCTAAACTCTTCATACATAGGATGTGAAGAAGGGCATTTCGTCTTATTCTTCTCAAACACACACTTACCTACTTGGCCCTTTTGTGATTTTAACGGGCGTTGGTCGAAAATGGCTTTTTCTATTTGGCGTACTACTTCAGGACCAAGATTCTTATCTAAATCCTGCTTCTCACAAATGGCTTTAAACTCTGCTAAATAATGCTCATTTCGTGCAGTATAATGATTGCGAATCTTCTCTCCTTTATTATATAGAAAAAAGAAATAATCACCTAAATACTCATAACCGGCATCATGCATCTGCTGAGTAAGGCTACTGATACTTTCATTTACCTTTCCAGTTTCGTCACCATTTTGATCTTTACGATTGCTTAAAAAACCGCGGCGCTGAATCATGTGATAAAAGGCACGACCTAAAATATATCTGTCTGTCATGCTGCAGAAATCCAGATTCTCATGAAGGCATATGTGTCTATATGCATAAGGAGTCTTTTCTGAATCATCATCAGTAGCTTGCCATTGCATAAACAACTCATTCTTAGGATACTCTTTCTTGAGTCTCCATGCTGATAGTTCTGCTTTAGAAAGCGGTGGGCATAAATGTGCATCACTTAAAATACGAAGCAGACGAATCTTACGTAATTTAATACGATAGTTTCTTACTCTTGCTGCCTTATGAGCCGTACGCTCTGCTGCTTTTGAAGATTCTATGCCCTTTTCAATTTTTACACCTTCTTGGAAGATGTTCACACCCTTTTCTAACAAATGATAATCATCTGCATTTTTCTCAACAATGGCCCAACCAAGGCTATTGGTTCCGGTATCAATTCCTAATATTTTAGTCATATTAGTATAGTTTTATATACTTAATTATTAATTTTCTGTAAAATTTCAACTTTTATATTGGATAAACAAATATTTTATATTATATTTGCAACAGAAAATAAGATTTCCTACATCTTATCACAATAAGGCAGTAATTGCCGAAGGTGTAAAACCTATAATCCCGCTTCGGTGGGATTTTTTTGTTTTTATATACTTCTGTTTTATCTTCATGTCTATTCCATTTTACTTTACTTATTTCTTTCCCCCTCTATCTTTTTTAAATTGATAATAGAATCAATACGCTTTTCTCTACCTATCGTTTCTGGATAAGCGTAATGTCCTAAGCTCGATTCCCATGGATTATCTTCCAGATACTCTGCATACCACCATCGTTTGTATTCTGTTTCTATGATGCCAAAGTCACGGGCACTGAGAATCAATGCACGAAGTGATAAACCATAGACATTTTTAAGATCTATCATTTCTTCTAAGGATATATTCGTCCTTTGGGTTCCTCCCATCTCTTCTATATATGTCTTCTTGGGGAGAATAAAGTAACCTGCAAACAAATCACAACGCTTCTCCAAAGATAATGAAGGATTGTCGGGAAATGAAAAGAGCAAATGAGCCAACTCATGCATGGCAGTATAACGAAGCTTTTCTACCGTAGTCTTGCTGGGCCTCATGTCAAGTACGATCAGAGGATATCTGTGATTTGCCCAGGTGCTTAATCCATAAACGGATTCTGGCAATTCTGCAGACATCACTTTGATTCCTTTTCTTTCTAATAACCGAAGAACACTGGCTATAGGACCGTCACCACAACACCATTTCTCTCGTAAAAGGTCGGCTGCCTGTATGGCATCCTCCAAAGTTGAGATTTTTGTCCCTAAAACGGGATTCTTAAAGGTGGAACTGAAACCTGCCTTATGCTCCTTCTCTAAATATTGCTCTGCCCAAAAAGAAAGTTTGGCTTCCAATGCCAATAGTTCTTTTTCTGAAATTTTGCCATGGGCATTTGTTCGTAGCGTAGGCATATCTATGTCTATATTGGTTCCCCAAAAATATTTTTCACTGATGTGCAGGGCATTAGCCAAGGCCAACAATGCTGGTCTCTTTGGGCGCATGATGCCTCTTTCATACCGAGATATACTCTGCTTGGTGATGGCTCCGCCTGTTCGCTCTACCAGCTTATCCATGCTTAGTCTCATCATCATTCTTGCTTCATGTAATCGAATTGGAAATTGGTCTTTTGTCATTATGATTCTTTTTTTTTGATGACAAATATACAAATTATTTCTTAAAGTGTAACTTTTTGATAACGTTATTTAACTAAAAAATATAGATATTAGGTTCAGTTGCTATAAATCCCCAAAACGTCTCTTGGCGATGCATACTACAATTGGTCATTTGGCCAAAGTCATTTCTGGTCAAAATTATTCCCCGTATTTACCATTCATGGTCACAACGAGTTTTCTGCCAAAGCCTGTCCTTGCTTCGACGTGAAGAAGGAATATTCACCCTATTTTGATAAAGGGAGTGGGGGGAATAAATAAACAAGGCGTACGTTCCCTCGTTCAGAGGAGCGTACGCCTTGTGATTATTTCACTTCCTCGCAAACCACCATTTCCGTGCTTTTATACACTATGATAATCTTGTGTAGCTGCGTGGTCTTGATTGCAGAAGTTACTACTTCGCTTTCTGCATATCTATTCACTTGTCTGATGGCATCCTGCTTGAGTTGTTCTATATGCGCAGCGGTATCCTTAGACTTGGCATATTTGAACTCTACAATGTAGGAATGCAGCATATCGCTGAAGTTGTCAACAAGCGGACAGAGGAAGATATCGGCATAGCCTTCCTGGGTGTCCTTTTCGGATATCGGACGGTAGAACTTGTTGTCGCAAGTCATGGCAAGCGTGAATCCGTGCACGAAATATTCTCCCTTCTGATGATCTCTCTGGGATGAATATTTATGCAGACTGTCGGCAATATATTCAAAATAAGGCTTCCATTCTCCACAATATGCCAAGGCGCTTTCTAAGTTTCCTTTTTCGTAGGAATCGTATTTCAAGTCGTTCTCCTTGTATGTGTCGAGGAGGTATTTGAACAGCTGCTCTCGCACCACCTCGTTTGGTATCACGAACTTGGTCTTTCCCTGATAATTTCCTGCGATGGTAACCATGCCGAAGTAGTAGAGCAGACTCACGAAATTATCCGGGTCGCCTATCTGCTCGGCAGGAAAGCCGGTCTTGAGCTCGCCAGCCACAAAGCCGTTTTCTACCAGTTGCTGGATGATAGAGGCATCGTGGGCAAACTCCTTGTCCTTGCGGATGAGCATACGGAGTTTGTTGTAATCCAGTCGGATGTTTTCCTCTATCATATTCTTAGGAAGTCTTCCTCGGTTTCTGATATAATTATCGATGAAATAGAGCACCATGTTGGAATTGTACATGGTGGTTTCGCCGTATGAATCCTTTGCAAAACAATAGTTATCGTACCATGGTTTCATCAGGTCTATCAATTCATCCACGGTGTAGTTGTGGAGATGGAGGGTTTCGGTATAGTAAGTGAGCATTTCGCGCACCTCTTCTTCCGTGAAGCCCGTCATCTCGTTGAACTCGTATGAAAGGGAATAGTTGGTACCGATGTTGAAACCGCTGGTCAGATCGTCCATGGTAACAGGACTGACGCCCGTTACGAAAACCCGCTCTAAGGTGGAATCGGTAGCTGACTTGATGGTGTCGAAGAACTTACGGAGATAACCCATGCCATGAGTTTCTGCCTGATAATTGTTGAGACAGTCTGGTTCTGCCAGGATAGTATTCGTGAAATGGTCGTACTCATCAATAAAGAGATACACTTTCTGTCCTGTCTTCTTACATTCCTTGCAAAGATAGTCCAACTGTTCTACTGCGCCATCCTTCCTGTTCATCTCTTCTTTGATGTTGGCAGGCAGATATTGTGCATACACATCGCAGAAGTAGTTAAACTCTGTGTTGCAATGTGCATCGAGTCCCTTCTTGTAATTCTCAAGATTGGCATCCACCACGGCAAAGTTGAGCGAGATAATCAGATAGGTATTATGCTCAGGTGTAGGATTCTCGCCGATATACAATCCTCCAAACAGTTCCTCAAACCTATCAGCCATATTGATGTCGTAATACTGTTTGAGCATGGAGAGGGTAAGGCTCTTGCCGAAACGACGAGGGCGGATATAGAAGAAATACATGTTGGATCTTTCTATTTCTTCTATAAAATCTGTCTTATCTACATAATAGCAGTCGTCTCTTCTCACGGTAACGAAGTTCATGATTCCGTAAGGGATGCGTTTGCGATAAATGTATTCGCGCTTGGCATTTTTCTTCTTTGTGATATTACTATCCATGAGCGATTCTCCTTATATATTTTTATTTTGTCGCAAAGTTAGTATAAATATTTGGAATAAGCATGTTTGGGTACTCCAATTTCACCATTATGTATAATCTTCTATTTTCCAATCCGTGATATTATGCGAAGCGACATCAAAGTTGACGCCTCTCTTTACGATAGGCATAGATGTCTTCAAGCCACATCCACGCTTTCTTAACCTCCCTGTTGGGAATATCAAGCGTGAAAAGCTCAGTTTCCGGATCATAGCCTTTGATGGTGATATATCCACTCTGATAGAGAATAGGCAAAATAGAATTCATATTTTCCAAAGCCACATCAAACTCCGACTTGTCTGCCTCGCAACTTCCAATTTCCGAAGGCATTACCTGAAATTTCTTAAGCATTTCTATCAGATAGGTAGGTGTGCCCGAAGTAAACCAATAATAATCCAGACAGCCTGCAGCCATAGCATTCAGCAGACTATAGGGGTTGAAAATATCTGGTGACTGAGCTGCAAAATGATAACCGTCATAAAACTCTCGCAATGCATCAAGAGTCTGAGTTCGGGTTAGATTCATCTTGACTGCCAAAGCATCAACATCTGCTGACATCTGAGTCTCCAATTCCTCTTTGGTAATACCGCAGATTCCAGCGTACTCATGATCCATGCTGATATTGGTGATATTATTGAGTTCACTGAAGATGCTCATCTGCGAAAATTTAGTGATGCCAGTGAGGAAAACAAAGCGAAGCATAGGTTCGCAATCCTTCAAAGGACTATAGAAATTACGCATCACATTGCGCAAATCTTTCAAATGAGCATCTTCATGCACAACATCAAGTAGGGGAGCATCATACTCATCAATGAGTACAACTACCTGCTTGCCGGTCTTTTCGTAAGCAGTCTGAATGAGTGCGATGAGACGGTCGTTCGCATCAACAGCGGGAGTCTTGATTCCCCATACTTTTTCTTGTTCTGCAAGCCGGTTTCCCAAGTATCTTTCCAGCTGGTCCTTCTCCATGTGTTTACCGCCAGCCATGCTGAAATGTAGGACAGGATATTCCGTCCAGTCCTTTTCTAACTTTTCGATGGCAAGCCCTTTGAAGAGTTCCTTCTTTCCCAGAAAATAACTCTTAAAGGTAGAAACCAACAATGACTTTCCGAAACGGCGTGGACGGCTTAAGAAGAAATGTTTGCCACCGCTATGAGTCATGCGATAGACATATTCCGTCTTATCTACGTACAGCAGATTTCGGGTGATGATTTCCTCGAAAGTCTGGATTCCTACTGGATATAATTTCAATTCTGCCATGGTTCTTTCTTTTAAGTTTCTGGTGATAATATCTTATCAGACTCTTTGCATCTGCAAAACTAATCATTTTATTTGAAATAACAAAGGGAAAAGGCAAAAATGTATCGGTAACGTTTCATATCATGGAATGTCTGGAATATATGATTTGGGCTTTCTTCATCATTTTGTAACATCCGTGTCGTAAGTTAGAAATATATTCTTCGTATCTTTGCACCCGAATAAAGGCTATGGCCTCATGATGTGTGCTAATATATTAATAATGTGAATATGAAGAAGAAGACAATGGTCCTGCTGCTCTGCACTATGATGTCTGCAGCGGTGTTTGCTCTGGATGAAAAGAAGGAGGTTGACCGTACTCCGAAGATTGGCGGTACGATACGCTCGAAGTACGAATTCCAGACCGAGGAAGGGGAGGGACGCTTCGAAGTGAGAACTGCCCGTATCAATGTGACTGGTAATGTGACCAAAGAGGTGAGCTACAAGGCGGAAATCGACCTCTGCGATGAGGGCAAAATCAAGATGCTCGATGCTTATACTCGTATCAAACCATGGAGTACGCTCCAGTTTACTATCGGTCAGGAACGTGTGCCTTTCACCATCGATGCGCACCGCTCGCCTCATCAGCAGTATTTCGCCAACCGCTCGTTTATCGCCAAGCAGGTGGGTAATGTGCGTGATGTCGGTGCTGAGGTGGGCTATATCTGGAACGTGGGGTTCCCTATCATCGTGAATGCGGGTGTGTTCAACGGCTCTGGTCTTACCAACCAGAAGGATTACTGGACCAAGGGCATCAACTATTCTGCCAAGGCGCAGTTTCTCTTCCCGAATGTGAATCTCGTGCTGAGTACGCAGAAAATCAAGCCCTCTGACGTGACTGTCAATATGTATGATGCGGGTATTACCTTCCATCGTGGCGGTCTGATCGCTGAGGTGGAGTATCTCTTCAAGCATTATTCCAAGAATGCGTTTCATGATGTGCACGCCTTTGACGGGTTTGTATGTTATGATATTCCGGTGGCCAACCAGAAATGTCTGATCAGGAAGGTTTCTCCATTGGTAAGATATGATTTCATGAGCGACCACAGTGATGGCACCCGATATGGGGCTACGGATGAGGACCCTGGCGTGTTGAAAATCAACGACTATAAGCGCCATCGTGTGACTGGTGGTGTGACGCTCAGTCTTGCCAAGCCTTTCATCTCTGACATCCGTATCAACTACGAGAAGTATTTCTATCGCAACGGCGGTGTGGCAAAGACTTCTGAGAAGGACAAGATTGTAGTAGAGTTTATGACTCGTTTCTAAAAAGAGATCATATTCTGATGTAAATAATAACTTTTGGTTCTGAAAAGTAATTCTCTATTAAGATTGAATGAATGACGGACGTGCAGCAGTCGCTTTTAGCAGATTGTTGCGCGTTTTTCTTTGTCAGTTCAGGGAAAAGTATTATTTTTGCAGATGGGGTTCTTATATAATGAGAAATTACAAATTAGAAATGAGAAATTAGAAATGAGAAATATGAAAAAACTGGATCATATCAAGGCAATCGCTTTTGATGCCGACGACACCCTCTGGGCCTTGCAGACTTACTTCGAGGAAGTGGAGGCTGAGTACTGTGACTTGCTTTCTGACTATGGAAGCAAGGAGGTGATTTCTGCGGCACTCTTTGAGACGGAGTGCGGCAATATGGAGGACCTGGGATATGGCGTCAAGGCGTTCACCATCTCATTAGTGGAAAATGCCATCAAGGTGAGCGACGGAAAGGTGCCTGCCCGCGTGATAGGCAGAGCGGTGGAATTGGGAAAGACGCTGCTGAGACTGGATGCCAAACCGCTCGAAGAGGTGGAGGAGACTCTGGCAAAACTCAGAAAGACGGAATATAAGTTGGCGGTCTTTACCAAGGGCGAACTGCAGGATCAGGAGAATAAACTCTGGCGATCGGGACTGCAGCGATATTTTGATGTGGTGAGCATCGTGAGCGACAAGAAACCGGAAGCTTATCGCCGACTTTGTCGTGAGTTGGGCGTGCTGCCGGAGGAATTGGTGATGGTGGGCAACAGTTTCAAGAGCGACATTGCGCCTGCCCTCAAGATAGGAGCTTCTGCCATTCATATCCCATTTCATACGATATGGGCGCATGAAAAAACGGAGGAGTTCGAACATGAACGCCTCCGTCGTATTACTCATTTTTCGGAAATTCTCCATCTCGTTTAGTCTTGTTTCAAGGATTTCTCTCAGATTTCAAGCGATGAACGCATGAACTTTATTTGAGTTCTTCCTTGAATTTTTCCGCTGCTTTCTGGGCTGCTTTCTGGGCTGCGGCATTGGCAGTCCGCGCATTGGCCTTGCGGTGATAGCTCTGGATATTGCCCCGAGAATCACGGAGAGCGAGCGAATCATCCTTCATATAGACGAAAGAAAGCGTGTCGTAGGTGGTCTTCTCGTTGAAAACGACATTGTTAAACTCGTATCTTCCTTTCACTAAGATCAGCTTGCCGTTGTAGGCGTGCCACTCTGTGTAAAGGGGAACTTTAGGATATTCCACAGGACTGTCGTCCTCTACCGAACTGTTGGTCGCCACCATTCCCACGGAGCGTGCTTCTCCCATTCGCTTGAGCGTAAAACCGTATTCGCGCGGAATCATATAGGTTTCCACGATGCTGTCGGGCATATTGGCGAGAATGCGCTGCTGCTGCCTCTTGGAGAGGTGGGTGACATCTCTGAGATGAGGCATCACCTGATAGGTCCAGGTGGCTTTCAACTTGTCGAGGTCGATGACCATGCTTGCCTTATTCTTTTCCTTGGCAGGGATGATGCAGATCCAGTCGCCCACTTCGATATTGCCAAATACTTGGCGGTTGCGGTTGGCTTCGAGAATATTATATTTTACAGGATCGCCGCCCTGATTGGGGAGCATGATTATTACGGAGTCTGTGCATCCCATGCAGGCAAGTCCGTAGATAGCTTTGTCGCCCTTGGCTGGTTTTGACATGCTGATGGGCAAGTTCTGCTGAGATACCGGTGGCTTGGGACCACGATGGCAGGAAAGCATGGCCAAGGTGGCAAATCCGATGATTAAAAATGTCTTGATTTTCATTATGTTTATTCCTTTTGTAGTGCAAAGATACATCAAAATGCGATAAATACAAAATAAATCCCTAAAACTTTTTATTCTTTGAGAGAAAAATCGTAATTTTGCACGGAGAAAATAATAACTTAAATTTTTGATGTAAAAATGTTGAGTAAGGATAGTAAGATTTACATTGCTGGGCATCATGGCTTGGTGGGTTCCGCTATTTGGAACAATTTGAAGAAACGTGGTTACAATAACTTAGTGGGCCGTTCGCATAAGGAACTGGACCTGACCGACCAATATGCCGTTCAGAAATTCTTCGATGAGGAGCGTCCGGATGCTGTGGTCTTAGCTGCTGCTTTCGTGGGCGGCATCATGGCCAATTCGCTCTACCGCGCCGACTTCATCATGCAGAACATGAAGATGCAATGTAATGTCATCAGCAATGCTTACAGTCATGGTGTGAAGAAGCTGCTCTTCTTGGGCTCTACCTGTATCTATCCGAAGGATGCACCGCAGCCTATGAAGGAGGATGTGCTCCTTACTTCTCCTCTGGAATATACCAACGAGGAGTATGCCATTGCCAAGATTGCCGGACTGAAGATGTGCGAGAGCTACAATCTGCAGTATGGCACCAACTATATCGCTGTGATGCCTACCAACCTCTATGGTCCGAATGATAATTTCCACTTGGAAAACAGTCATGTAATGCCTGCGATGATGCGCAAGATCTACTTAGCTAAACTGATTCATGAGGGCGACTGGCACAGTATTGAGGTGGATATGAACAAGCGTCCAATCAACCCTACTGATAAACTGCGCGAACTCATCGGCGAGGGCAACGTGGATGGTCATAACGATCATGAGCGTATCCTGAAAGCATTGGAGTTCTATGGTATATATAATAATAAGGTGGTGCTCTGGGGTACAGGTACTCCGCTGCGTGAGTTCCTCTGGAGCGAGGATATGGCGGATGCCAGCGTTCACGTGCTCCTGAATGTAGATTTCAAGGACATCATCGGTATCGAGAAATACAGTTCTGTTTTCTATGGTGCCAAGGTGGACGGTGCCGTTGACCGTAACAATTCTGAGGGTCGTGGCGGTGCCATTCCTTCGCTCGGTGAAATCCGCAACTGTCACATCAATGTGGGTACTGGTAAGGAACTTACTATCCGTGAACTCTCTGAACTGATCGTGAAGACGGTGGGCTTCGAGGGTACGGTGGAGTTTGATGCTTCTAAGCCAGACGGAACTCCAAGAAAGTTGATTGATGTAAGCAAGTTGCACTCGCTCGGTTGGACCCATCAGGTGGAAATCGAGGATGGTGTGAAGAAACTTTATGAATGGTACCAGAACAGTTTAAAGGACTAAGATATGGAAGTAATCAAAACTGATATTGATGGCGTGCTCATCATTGAGCCTCGCATCTTCAAGGATGCCCGTGGCTATTTCTTCGAGAGTTTCTCTCAGCGTGAATTTGACGAGAAGGTGGCTCCGATACTGGGTCATCCTATCCATTTCTGCCAGGACAACGAGAGTATGTCGTCCTATGGCGTGATGCGCGGACTGCATTTCCAGCGCCCTCCGTTCACCCAGTCTAAGTTGGTGCGCTGCGTGAAGGGTGCCGTGCTCGATGTGGCTGTGGATATTCGCAAGGGTTCTCCTACCTATGGCAAGCATGTGGCTGTGGAACTGACCGAGGATAATCATCGCCAGTTCTTTATTCCACGTGGTTTTGCCCATGGTTTTGCCGTTCTCAGCGAAACTGCCGTGTTCCAGTATAAGTGCGATGAATTCTATCATCCTGAGGCTGACGGGGGAATCTCTATCCTCGACGAGAGCTTGGGTATCGACTGGAAGATTCCTACAGAGCATGCTATTCTCTCAGAAAAGGATACCAAGCATGATATGCTGAAAGACTTTGAGAGTCCTTTTTAAAGGTAAAAAGGTAAAAAAGTAAAAAGGTAAAAAGGGCTTTGAAGGGGCTTTTGAAAGGGCTTGAAGGGGCTTTTGAAAAAGGGCTTGAAGGGGCTTTTGAGAAATGCTGATAAAAGTGGGTCTAATTGTAAATTATAAATAGAAATGAATATATTAGTTACGGGTGCCAACGGTCAGCTCGGCAATGAGATGCGTATCGTTAGCAAGAATACTACTGATCATTATATCTTTACGGATGTCAATCAGGTGGAGGGCCTGGAGACTACTTATCTGGATATTACGGATATGGATGCCATCCGAAAGATGGTGAAGGACAATGAGGTGCAGGCTATCGTCAACTGTGCTGCCTGGACCAATGTGGATGCTTGTGAAACCGATGAAAAGTTGGCTGCACTGGCTGAGAAACTGAATGCGGATGCTCCGGAGAATCTTGCTAAGGCAATGAAAGAAGTGGATGGTCTGCTCGTTCAGATTTCTACGGATTATGTGTTTGGTAAGGAACCTTATAATGTGCCTTGCAATCCTGAACAGAAGGGCACTCCTACGGGCGTTTATGGTACTACTAAGCTCCACGGCGAACAGAAAATCATCGCCAGCGGCTGCAAGTATGTTATCATCCGCACCGCATGGCTCTATTCTGAGTTTGGCAAGAATTTCTGCAAGACTATGCTCAACCTGACTGCCACCAAACCGCAGTTGAAGGTGGTGTTCGACCAGTGCGGTACTCCTACTTATGCGCTGGATCTGGCTTATGCCATCGAGACCATCTTAGAGAAGATGAAGACGGCAGAAGCGCAGGAGAAACTGGTAGGAATCTATCATTTCTCCAACGAGGGAGTTTGCTCCTGGTATGATTTCACCCAGATGATAGCAAGAATCTCAGGACATACGGATTGCGACATCCAACCATGTTACAGTTCTGAATATCCATCTCCGGTAACCCGTCCGGCTTACTCCGTGCTCGACAAGCGTTCCATCAAGGAGACCTTCGGCGTGAAAGTGCCTTACTGGGTGGATTCACTTGAGAAATGTATTGCTAATCTGGAGGCTGCCAAGTAATATCCGGAACAGAAAGTAGCTAATTGAAATTATATACTAAAAACATATAGAAATGAAGAATATCATCATAACGGGCGGTGCTGGTTTCATCGGCTCACATGTCGTAAGACTTTTTGTGAACAAGTATCCTGAGTATCATATCATCAACCTCGACAAGTTGACATACGCAGGCAACTTAGCTAACCTCAAGGATGTTGAGGATAAGCCAAACTATACCTTCGTGAAGGGTGACATTTGTGACTTCGACCTGATGCTGAAACTGATGAAGGAGTATCAGGTGGACGGTATTATCCATCTGGCTGCAGAGAGTCATGTGGATCGCAGTATCAAGGATCCTTTCACTTTCGCTCAGACCAATGTGATGGGTACCCTGTCTTTGCTCCAGGCTGCCAAAATCTATTGGGAAAGTCTGCCAGAGGGTTATGAGGGCAAGCGCTTCTATCATATCTCTACCGATGAGGTGTATGGTGCCCTGCAGATGACTCATCCGGAGGGTGTAGCAGCGCCTTTCTCAACCAAGGCTTCCAGCGGAAAGAACCACGAGGCTTATGGCGAGGAATTCTTCCTGGAGACTACCAAGTATAATCCTCATTCTCCATACTCGGCTTCTAAGGCAAGCTCAGACCATTTCGTACGTGCCTTCCACGATACATACGGAATGCCTACCATCGTGACCAACTGTTCCAACAACTATGGTCCATATCAGTTCCCTGAGAAATTGATTCCATTGTTCATCAACAATATCCGTCATCGCAAGCCATTGCCAGTATATGGTAAGGGTGAGAATGTGCGCGACTGGTTGTATGTAGTGGATCATGCCCGTGCCATCGATATGATTTTCCACAAGGGAAAGGTGGCTGAGACTTACAATATTGGCGGTTTCAATGAGTGGAAGAATATTGACATCATCAAGGTGGTGATCAAGACCGTAGATCGTCTGCTCGGACGCAAGGAAGGTGAGGACCTTGACCTGATCACCTATGTGACTGACCGCAAGGGACATGATATGCGCTATGCGATTGATTCACGTAAGCTCCAGAAGGAGTTGGGATGGGAACCAAGTCTGCAGTTTGAGGAAGGTATCGAGAAAACCGTGAAATGGTATCTCGACAACCAGGAATGGATGGATAACGTGACCAGCGGTGACTATCAGAAATATTACGAGAACATGTATAAAGACAGATAATAAAAACATTTAAATACGAAGGATGACAGTAAACACAACTCACACACAACCGGTGTGGACAGAAATCGAATATACAGCATTATGCAAAAATCCGTATCTATCTACACCATTCTATGTACCCAAGGAATCAAAGGTGTTCCAATGCAAGGAAGATGGTAGCCGCAAGGAAGTGAGAATGCTCTATCTCGTGTTTAAGGCAGCCAATGCTCCTGAAGATGCTGAATGGGAAGACGACCCTATGCCGGGAGAAATTCTGGTGGGAGTGCTGGATGATGACGATGAAGTCATAGAACCAGCCAAGGCAGTTTTCCTGGGTATGGATCTGGAAGATTTCATTGAGGTAACTGATGAGGATGAAAATACCATTACTTTCGACCTTTTCTGGCGTCATGGTGATGTAAAGGTGGAAAAGGCGGAAAAGACAAGAGACGGTTTTGTCTGCAAGAAGGAAGATTTCGGCGATGAAGGTCTGCTGGTCACTTTGACTCCGAAGAAGGAGGGTGCTCCTGTCACTATGCGCCTACAGATTCCTTATCTCGGATTCTCGCTTTATGACAAGAGTGGCAACAAGATGCACGGTGATGTGGAAATCCCACACGAGAAGGTGGATGATTATCGCTATGAATTTGTGGGCGATGATAGCAACGACCGTTTCTCCCTGCATCTGGACAATGATAGGTTCATCTATATGTGTGTGCTTCGCCAGCATGAGGGCAAGTTGGTTGTGCGCGATCAGCGTGATCGCCTGTCTGTGGTGGATGAACTGCCAAGCGAAGGTAAACTGTCTGAACTGATGATGAATGCCCATGAAGCATTGATCAAGAACAAGAACTACCGCTGGCGTATTACCTTGGGAGGCAGTACGATGGATGAAGGAAGCGAGGAGGAATTTGTCCTGGAGCCTACTGCTTTGGGCAATTATGCCTACGAGCAGTTCCAGAAGGCTGCCGGTAATATGGACGAATTGGGCGGCCATCTCATATCTCTCGAACAGAAATATGGTTTCCAGTGGTTCTGGCTGAATGATGAAGACTGGCGTCATGATGACCCTATGTTTGAAATGTTCATGAAGCAGCTGTTGGCATTCTCCTATATCAATCAGAAACCTATACAGGGTGACCAGTTGCAGGCACGCAACAACAAGCGCAAGATACGTCGCTGCGCCAAGATGATATTGGCTCATCGCGCTGGTGAACTGAGTCTCTGGGATGAGGAGGAAGAGGCACGTAAGGAAATCCTGCGTCTCTTCAGCACTTTCCATAAGGAGTTTACCGAGGAACTGGAAAAGGGTGATGCGGAATAGGAAAACTTCGTAAGAGAAACATTCAGAATCGTAATGAAATGACAAAGGTTCTATCGGTGAAAATCGGTAGAACCTTTATAAAATAATGCAATATTTGCAAAAAAATAGCTGAATAGGCTGATAATTGGATTTTTTTGTCTAATTTTGCACCTTGGTAAATTATGCGTTGCCAGGAAGGGGCTTTCGGGCCTGTTTGATGGCAGCCGTTACTTGATGGAAAATCACTTGCAAAAAATAGATTTGTCAATCATTAGAATATAATACATTAATAAATAATGAAGAAGAAAATTCAGTTCAGTCTCGTTTATCGAGACATGTGGCAGAGCTCTGGTAAGTTCCAGCCACGCAAGGATCAGTTGGCTAAAATTGCCCCAGTTATCATCGAAATGGGATGCTTTAGCCGTGTAGAGACTAACGGCGGTGCCTTCGAGCAGGTTAACCTGCTGGCAGGTGAAAACCCTAACGATGCCGTACGCGCATTCTGCAAACCTTTCAACGAGGTGGGTATCAAGACCCACATGCTCGACCGCGGATTGAACGCTCTTCGTATGTATCCGGTGCCTGACGACGTGCGCGCCCTTATGTATAAGGTAAAGGCTAAGCAGGGTACCAACATCACACGTATCTTCGACGGACTGAACGATGTGCGCAACATCATTCCTTCTATCAAGTGGGCTAAGGAAGGTGGCATGACTCCACAGTGTGCGCTCTGTATTACCAATTCTCCTGTTCACACACTCGATTATTATATGAACATCGCTGACCAGCTCATCGCTGCTGGCGCAGAGGAAATCTGCTTGAAGGATATGGCTGGTATCGGTCAGCCTGCATTCCTCGGTAAGTTGACCAAGATGATCAAGGACAAGTATCCTGAGATTATCATCCAGTACCACGGCCACTCTGGTCCTGGTCTCTCTATGGCTTCTATCCTCGAGGTCTGCAACAATGGTGCCGACATCATCGATACTGCTATCGAGCCATTGTCTTGGGGTAAGGTTCACCCAGACGTGATCTCTGTCATCAGCATGTTGAAGAACGAGGGCTTTGAGGTGCCTGAAATCAATATGAGCGCTTACATGAAGGCTCGTGCCATGACTCAGGAATTCATCGACGAGTGGCTCGGTTACTTCATCAACCCTGGTAATAAGATCATGTCTTCTCTGTTGCTCGGTTGCGGTCTTCCTGGCGGTATGATGGGTAGTATGATGGCAGACCTTGGTGGTATGCGTCAGACGATCAACAATATCCGTAAGAAGAAGGGTGAGGAAGAATTGTCTATGGACGACCTTCTGATCAAGCTCTTCGACGAGGTAGAGTATGTATGGCCACGCGTGGGTTATCCTCCATTGGTAACTCCATTCAGCCAGTATGTGAAGAACATCTCATTGATGAACCTCCTCACCATGGAGCAGGGCAAGGGCCGTTTCGTGATGATGGACGACTCTATGTGGGGTATGATCCTCGGTAAGAGTGGTAAGATTCCTGGAACCATCGATCCAGAACTCGTAGAACTGGCCAAGAAGCAGGGCCGTGAGTTCACAGACGTAGATGCTCATACATTGCTTTCTAACGCTCTCGATGACTTCAAGAAGGAGATGGACGAGAACGGTTGGGATTACGGTCAGGACGATGAGGAACTCTTCGAGCTCGCTATGCACCCAGAGCAGTATCGCAACTACAAGAGCGGACAGGCAAAGAAGAACTTCCTGGCTGATCTCCAGAAGGCTAAGGATGCTAAGCTCGGCAGCACCTTGACTCCAGCTCAGCTCGCAGAATTCAAGCACGCCAAGGCTGATGCAATCGTAGCACCAGTAGCAGGTCAGATCTTCTGGGAGTTCCAGGGCGAGGGTGAGTGCCAGCCTGCAGTAGAGCCATTCATCGGCAAGGAATATAAGGAAGGTGATGCTTTCTGCTACATTCTTGCTCCTTGGGGTGAATTTGAGACTGTTCCTGCAGCTCTTGGTGGTAAACTCGTAGAAATCAATGCTAAGCAGGGTAGCAAAATCCGCAAGGGTGATGTGATCGCTTACATTGAGCGCAACGCTGAATAATGATGGATTATCAAGCAATTATAGATAAGTATTATCCTGAGGATAATGAACTTCGTCATATCCTCATTACACATAGTCAATCTGTAGCGCGAAAAGCGCTACAGATTGTTTCGTATCATCCTGAATTGCAGTTGGATGCCCAGTTTGTCGAGGAAGCTGCTATGCTCCACGACTTGGGAATCTTCCTGACGGATGCTCCTGGCATACAGTGTTTTGGGTCTCATCCATACATCTGTCATGGCCGTCTGGGAGCTGAAATCCTGCGCAAAGAAGGATATGAACGCCATGCACGGGTATGCGAACGACATACGGGGGCTGGCATTACATGTAAGCAAATCGTAGAGCAGAATCTGCCGCTGCCTCATCAGGATTTCCTTCCCGAAACAATGGAGGAAAAGGTGATTTGCTATGCTGATAAGTTTTTCAGCAAAACCCATCTCGACGAGGAAAAGTCGATAGAAAAGGCAGAGAAAAGTCTCGCTAAATTTGGCGAAGAAGGAGTGAAACGCTTCCAGGAATGGGAGAAATTGTTTGAAATATAACTTCTCAAAAGATATTGAATGAGAAAACAATCAACTATAGCTGTACTGCTCTTTGCTGCTGTCTGCATGATGGTGGCCAATCCGGGTATGCCTTCTAAGAAAAAGAAGAAGACTATGGCTGATTCTACCGCTTTGGCTGTGGGAGACTCTGTATGGGTGGATTCCTTAGGCAATGAAGTCAAGGTGGACGCTGCTAATGATACCCTGCAGATGGATTCGCTGCAGAAGGCTATATGGAAACATAATAAAGTGGTCGATGACAGTATCCGACTGGATAGCTTGAATCGCAAGAAAGCCGGTGGCGTGGATGCCCCGGTGCAATATACGGCGGAGGATTCGCTCGTCTATGATGCTCCTCATAAGGTGGCGCATCTCTATGGTAATTCCAATGTGAAATATACCAACATGGACCTTACGAGCGACAAGATTTCCATGGACATCGACAAGAGCAATGTGAAGGCTACGGGTACCGCCGATTCTACTGCTGAAGGTGGCATCAAGGGTAAACCGGTCTTCAAGATGGGCTCTGATACCTACGATACGGATACGATTGCCTTCAATTTCAAGAGTAAGAAGGCACTTATTAATAATGTATATACAGAGCAGCAGGATGGATTCCTGACGGGTGCCCGATCAAAACGTGATTCAACTGGAGCAATCTATCTGCAACATGGTAGATATACGACCTGTGATGATCCTCATCCCGACTTCTATATTTCTCTTTCCAGAGCGAAAGTGAGACCGGGTAAGGATGTGGTTTTCGGACCGGCTTATCTCGTGGTGTGCGATGTGCCGATGCCTTTGGCAATCCCTTATGGATTCTTCCCATTTACCAAGAGCTACAGTAGTGGTTTTATCATGCCTACCTATGGTGATGAAAGCGACCGTGGCTTCTATCTCAGAGATGGTGGATATTATTTTGCCGTCAATGACAAGTGGGATTTGAAACTCCTGGGGGAAATCTACACGAAGGGCTCCTGGGGTATTTCTGCTGCAAGTAATTACCGCAAACGCTATAAGTACTCGGGAAGTTTCTTCTTCAGTTACCAGGATACGAAGACGGGTGACAAGGGAATGCCTGACTTTGCTGAGCAGGAGAGTTTCAAGGTGCAGTGGAGTCATCGACAGGACTCGAAGGCCAATCCTTTCAGCTCGTTGTCGGCAAGTGTCAACTTTGCCACATCCAGCTATGAGCGCAACAATCTCAACTCGCTCTATAATCCGCAGACGATGACGCAGAGTACGCGTACCTCTTCTGTGAGCTGGAGTACAGGATTCTCAAGTATCGGTCTGTCGCTCAGTGCTACTGCCAACCTTTCGCAGAATATGCGTGATTCCAGTTTGGCTGTGACACTTCCTGACCTCAATATTTCCATTGCCCGTTTCTATCCTTTCCGCCGAAAGAAGATGGTGGGTGATGAGAAATGGTATGAGAAGATTGCGATGAGTTATACTGGACATATCAGCAACTCGATCAATACGAAGGAAGACCAGTTCATGAAGAGTAATCTCATCAAGGACTGGAGAAATGCATGGCAGCATCAGATTCCAGTGAGTGCTTCGTTCACGCTCTTCAAGTACATCAACATCAATCCAAGCTTCAACTTCTCTGACCGTATGTACACCAATAAGGTGACAAGGTCATGGGATGAACAGAAGCAGACGGAGGTGTGCGACACTACCTATGGTTTCCACAATGTCTATAATTGGAACATGAGTGTGGGTATGTCCACCAAGCTCTATGGATTCTGGGTGCCTAATCGCAAGATTTTCGGTGATAAGATACAGGCCATCCGCCATGTCATCACGCCAACTGTAAGTTTCAGTTATGCGCCTGACTTTGGTGCTTCACGCTATGGTTATTGGGAAACTTACCAGAAAACGGATGCCGATGGTAATGTTTCGCTCGTCAGCTATTCTCCATACCAGAATTCACTTTATGGTGTGCCTGGTAAGGGAAAGACAGGAAGTCTCTCTTTCACTTTAGGCAACAACCTGGAGATGAAGGTCAAGAGCGATAAGGACTCTACCGGTTTCAAGAAAATCAGTCTGATAGATGCGTTTGACATCAATATGAGTTACAATATGGCGGCGAAGGTAAGACCTTGGAGCGATATGAATATCAACCTGCGTCTGAAATGGTGGAAGAACTATACGTTCAATATGAATGCGGTCTTTGCCACCTATGCTTATGATCTGGACGAACAGGGAAATCCATACGTCGGTACTCATACTGAGTGGAGTAGAGGTCGATTCGGCCGATTCCAGGGTATGTCGCAGAACCTGTCTTTCACGCTGACACCAGAGAAACTTGCTAAGTTGTTTGGTGGAAAGAGCGATGATGATGAGAAGGACAGTAAGCGTAAGGACCAGGACGAGGATGGACTGGATACTGATATTGAAAGTAATGTGGACGATACCTTGGAGAAGGGAAAGACTGCTGCCAAGAAGAAGAGCGGCAAGGCTAAGACCGATTCGGATGGTTATATGGCTTTCAAGATGCCTTGGTCGCTGACCTTCGGTTATGGTGTTACCATGCGTGAGGATACGCGTAAGGAAAAGTTCAACAAGGAGTCTATGCGCTATCCATACAAGTTTACTCAGACATTGAATATGAGTGGTAACGTAAGACTGAGTGATGGCTGGAATATCAGTTTCTCATCCGGTTATGATTTCGACAATCATAAAATGAGTATGACTACTGCAAGCTTGCAGCGTGATCTCCACTGTTTCAATATGAGTTGTTCGGTGGTGCTTTCGCCTTATACAAGTTATAATTTCACCTTCCGTTGTAATGCTTCTACATTGACGGATGCCTTGAAATATGATAAGCGCAGTGGCTATTCTAATGCTGTGCAATGGTATTAGAATATCTCTGAAATCTAAGAAATACAATCAACGAAATAGGGTGTGTCATGGAGTTCATGACACACCTTTTTCGTTTCTTCATTTTTTTCATTGGATTTCACGGATGAATCGGAAGGCATTCTTGCTTATCGGATTACTCACGGAATTTCGCGGATATTTGGCCTCTGGCCAATGGCTCGCGCCCGATATATGCTCCTGTTGTTTTTGTCACGCAGATTTCGCAGATGACGCAGATTTTTCTTTGTGGAGATTATTTCGTCCCACAGATTTCACAGATATACACAGATTTTTCTTTGTGGGACTTTTTCCAACCTCAGGGGGTATCTGCACCGACCGGACAGGTCGCCTCCGCGAAAATCCGTGTGTAATCGCCTCATCAGGAAAACCTCCGAATAAATTTCGTGTCATCCGATGAATAAAAAAATCTGCGTCATCTGCGAAATCTGCGTGACAAAAAAAACGTCCCAAGAAAAATCTGTGTATATCTGTGAAATCTGTGGGACTTTTTCCAACCTCAGGGGGTATCTGCACCGACCGAATAGGTCGCCTCTGCGAAAATCCGTGAGTAATCGTCTCATCAGGAATACCTCCGCATAAATTCCGTGTCATCCGATGAAAAAAATCCCATGAGAAAAAATCTGCGTCATCTGCGAAATCTGCGTGACAAAAAAAACGTCCCAAGAAAAATCTGTGTATATCTGTGAAATCTGTGGGACTTTTTCCAACCTCAGGGGGTATCTGCACCGACCGAATAGGTCGCCTCTGCGAAAATCCGTGAGTAATCGCCTCCGCAGGAATACCTCCGAATAAATTCCGTGTCATCCGATGAATAAACTCATAATCCGTATGACACATCTTCTTCTAAAATAAAGTAAGATGTGTTTTTTTAGAAGATTTAATTCAAAAGATTTGGAAAGTTCTAATAAAATCCGTATTTTTGTCCCATTGGAATTATTAATAACTATAACCTAATGATATTCATAAGTATGAGAAAAATGTTAGCACTTTCCTTCATGCTCCTGTGTTCGCCAACTTTGTTCGCACAGACTGTAGCCAACATGGATAGCCTGAAGGCAGAAAAGAAAACAACGGCGATTTCCTTGAAGTTGACGGGCAACCTGACCACTCAAGGTAATTCTGATTTCCGGCAAATGAGAGATCTTTGCTGGCAACTCAGAAATGTAGATTTGAGTGAAGCTACTTGTCCCGTCATCCCTAAGAATGCTTTTCATTCTCGCCATCATCTGCAAAAGATCATCCTGCCTCAAAAAGTGCAGCAGATTGGTTCGCAGGCTTTCTTTGCCTGTGATAATTTGCAGGAACTTCATCTTCCGATGAGTTTAAGGCAGGTAGATGCTGCTGCCTTTTCGGGTTGTAAAAAACTGAAACATATCGTCATCGAAGGAACTCCACAGTTGGCTGAATATGCTTTTGCCCATTTATCGGGTTTACAGACCGTGAAGGTGAATTCCAAGATTCCTCCTCGTGCTGACGTCACGACTTTCTATGGCATCCATCGCAGTCAATGTAGGTTAATCGTTCCAAAGGGGAGCGAGAAGGCTTACCGGAAGGCACCGGGCTGGAGCCAGTTCTATGCTGACATGAAGCAGGCTAAGGAAACATGCGACCCGATGAAATGCCTGATTCCTGTGCCTATGGACTTGCAGGTAAAGAAAGATGCCCGCCTACTTCAGGTGCATGGAATTTGGAATATCGTGGCTGCTGATGGTCTTGCGAATGAAAAGGAACAGGCCGAAAGAATCCTTTCTGAACGGGACTGTTTGGCAAACAATAACACTCAGGAGGGAATTTCCAGACAGAAAGCGAACGTAAAGGGTGGAAGCAAAGAACAGTTGACTTTAACGATGGAAATAGATCCTTCTCTTGCTGACGATGAAGCTTACACTCTCGAAGTTTTGCAGCGAGGAGTAACGATTAAGGGAAAAACGGCAGCTGGTGTATTTTATGGTTTAATGACCTTTGACCAGTTGCTGCGTGGTAATGGGGCAAAGAACTGTTGTGATGCGATTCCTCAACTGGCGCTTTCAGACCAGCCACGTACTCATGTCAGAGAACTGATGGTGGATCCTTGTCGTACTTTTATCCCTTACGAGCAGTTGAAGGCTTTCATTCCTGAGATGGCCCGCTATAAACTGAATGCCATCCATCTGCATCTGGTGGATGATCAGGCTTGGCGTATCGAAATCAAGAAGTATCCTCGTTTGACGGCTGAGGCAAGCAGCAGATGGGGAATGGATGACATGAATATGCCTATCAAAGGATATTATACGCAAGAGCAAATGCGGGAGTTGGTAAGTTTTGCTGCGAAATATCATGTGCAGGTGGTTCCTGAAATCGAAATGCCTGGGCATGAAGTGGCTGCTATCAGCGTTTATCCTGAATTGACTTGTCATGGTGTGCAGGTGCCAATCCGAACTACTTGTGGTGTTTCTGATGAATTACTTTGTCCGGGTAATGAGTTCACTTACGAGTTCTTAGGAAATGTTTTCAAAGAATTGGCAGACGTATTCCCTTCTCCTTATATTCATTTAGGTGGAGATGAGGCAGGTAATCCGGCACTGGATTGTTGGACCAATTGTCCTAAATGTCAGGCGCTGAAGAAAAAATTAGGTATTACCACGACCGACCGTTCTGAGAATTGGAAATTGCAAGGCTATCTCTTTGACCGCATGATAGAACTCTTGCGCAACCGGTATCATAAGACTCCGATGTTCTGGTATGAACTGGATTTCAAGAAAATTCAACCGGGATGCGTTACCTTTGCCTGGCGTTCGGGTCTGACAGAGGAAGCTTTGAAGGCAGCCGTAGAAAACAATGCCCGTATTATGCTTTGTCCAGGTGAACATTGTTATTTTGATTATCCTATGGCGAAGGGAGATATGCCGGAAGTGAATTGGGGAATGCCTGTCACCACTCTGAAAGATACGTATCGTCTTGATCCGGGTTGGGGAATGGGTGAAGATTTTGAAAACAATAATCTTTTTGGTGTGGCTGGTACGCTATGGAGTGAGTGTATTAATACGCCTGAACGAATCTATTACCAGGCTTATCCTCGTGCCTTGGCTTTGGCAGAGGCGGGCTGGAGTATGCAAAAGAACCGTTCATGGGAAGGCTTTATCCTTCGTATGAAGCCAACTTTGGAGGATATGATGCGTCGTGGCATCACTTTCTCTATGGAATTTTAGGGAAAAGATCTATATTTTAGGTAAAAGAGGCTTTTGCAACCAAGTTGCAAAAGCCTTTTCGTAATTTTGCAGCAGAATAAAGAAAGTAATTGAAGTAGTAACTAAATGTATTGTAAAATTATGGAAGAAATGAAGCATCATCATCATTGTGGTTGCCACGGTGAACACGATCATCATCATTGTGATTGCCACGGTGAACACGAGCATCATCACGAGGAAGGAAATCTAAAATCCAAACTGATTCAGATAGCTGCAACTGTCATTTTATTGGTAGTTGCTGTTTTTATTGAGAAAGAATACGATTTGGCAACTTGGCAATTGCTGCTCGTATATCTTGTGCCTTACCTCTTAGTGGGTCATGAGACCTTGGCAGAAGCGGCTGAAGGTATAGCCAAAGGAGATATGTTTAATGAGGACTTCCTCATGGCGATAGCTACTATTGGCGCTCTTTGCATCGGCTTCTTCCCAGGGAGTGAGACTGAATTTCCTGAGGCAGTTTTTGTAATGCTCTTTTTCCAAATCGGAGAACTGTTCGAGGGATATGCTGAGGGTAAAAGCCGGGATAGTATTTCGCACCTGATGAATATCCGTCCTGATGTGGCGAATGTTGAAAGAAATGGAAAGGTGGATCTCGTTTCGCCGGAAGAGGTGGAAGTGGGGGAAATCATCGTGATTAAGCCTGGTGAGAAAGTGCCGCTTGATGGTGTGGTAATAGAGGGAAACTCTGCCTTGAATACCATTGCGCTGACGGGCGAAAGTATGCCGCGAGATTTGAATGAAGGCGACCATATCATGTCGGGATGTGTCAACTTAACCGGATTGATCCGTGTTCGTACTACCAAGAGCTTTGGAGAGAGTACGGTTTCCAAGATTATTAATCTGGTAGAGAGTGCAGACCAGAATAAGTCAAAAAGCGAGGCTTTTATTACACGTTTTGCCCGTGTTTATACTCCTATCGTTGTTTTTGCCGCACTTGCTTTGGCTGTGATTCCTCCTATGTTGGGAGGAATGGGGATTGCATCAGAATGGTTGGGCAATGGTTCTTTCGGTGATCATTTCCCATTATGGCTCAATCGCGCCTTGATATTCTTAGTGGTGTCTTGTCCTTGTGCCTTGGTCATCAGCGTTCCCCTTACTTTCTTCGGAGGCATTGGCGGCGCTTCCCGCAATGGCATTCTTATCAAGGGCAGCAACTATATGGATGCACTTGCCAAGGTGGGTACTGTCGTTTTCGATAAAACGGGCACATTGACTCATGGAGAGTTTGCCGTGGAGGCTGTTCATGTGGGTGATTCCTGTTCTTGCGGTTCATCCGCAGGCGCTCATCATGTGCATGTTGGCGAATATTCAGATCAGGAGAAAATTCTTCTTCATCTGGCAGCCCATGCCGAACATTTCACGAATCATCCGATAGGTGCAGCGCTCCGTTCCGCTTTCCCTGATGAAGCTACGGATAACTGCGTGGTTTCTGATGTAAAGGAAATCGCAGGTTATGGTATTCGTGCCCACGTGAATGGAAAGGAGGTTTGTGTGGGAAACAAGAAAATGATGGCTTCTATCGGGGCAAAATGGCATGATTGTTCTCATATGGGTACTATCATTCATGTGGCTATTGATGGCGAATATGTGGGGCATATTGTCATTAATGATCAAATCAAGGAGGGTAGTGCGGAAGCCATTGCACAGCTCAAGACCTTAGGTGTAGGGAAAACGGTGATGCTGACTGGCGACCGTCATGAAGTGGCTGAAAAGGTGGCGCAACAGATAGGACTTGATGAATGCCGTTCTGAACTCTTGCCAACAGATAAGGTTGTAGAAGTGGAAAAATTACTTCAAGAAAAAGAAGCGGGCAAGACCTTGGCTTATGTGGGGGATGGCATCAATGATGCTCCTGTATTGAAACGGGCTGATGTCGGCATTGCCATGGGTGGCTTGGGTAGTGATGCTGCCATAGAAGCTGCTGATGTGGTTTTGATGGATGATGAACCGCGAAAGATTGCTCTTGCTGTCAGAATCGCTCGTCGCACCATTCATATAGCCCATGAGAACGTAGCCTTCGCAATTGGAGTGAAAGTGGCAGTTCTGATTCTGGCAACTGTTGGCTTGGGAACCATGTGGATGGCTGTCTTTGCAGACGTGGGTGTTACGGTCCTGGCTGTACTGAATGCAATGAGAGCCTTGAAGAAATGCCAATAAAGGTATAGAATATAAATAAATAATGGAGAAGGCTAAGCCCTCTCCATTATTTTTTGCAAGTCGCTTTCTTCTCCTACGATCCAAAGGATATCTCCTTTTTCAAATGTACGGGTAGGAGCTATTTTCGTTAAGTTCTCTTGTCCTTCTTCCAATCCCACAACCATACAGTTGTATTTATCGCGGATTCCACTTTCAAGAAGTGATTTCCCGCAGAATTCACTTTTACCGCTGATGATGAGTTGTCGTAGTTTCATCTCCCGTTTCTCTATTTCCAGATCTTCTGGTATGAGATCCGTACTGAGCGCGGTTGCAAATTTCTGCAATTGGTCGTCATTACCAATGACTTGTAATTTATCTCCTGGGAATATGACCGTATCTCCGTTAGGAATATTCAGACGTTGTGAACCACGCATGATACTGCTCATATCTACACCAAACCGTTCACGGAGATGCAGTTCTTTGAGCGTTTTCCCTCCCCATGACGAATCTTCCGGCACGTCAAAATCGCTGATATGGATATCTCGGTCCAATAAGTGTCCTTCGTAGAGTGGTTTTTTCTCACCATTTACCTGTGCCATGATGTCTCTTGAGCGGAGGTTGTGGATAAAGAGTCTTTCCATCTTGATGCTTCGCTTCTTGGTCCATCTTGATGCTATCATCAGGGAAACGACTGCAATGCCGATGATGATCATGAGCGCATCGGTGAAACGTGTCAGATAATTGCAGATATAGAAGATGAAAGCCAACGCAATAACAAATCTCACGACGATGGTGAAGAGAAGCGGAATCCTGTTGATGCTGCTTTCTACCCATAGGCGTTTCCACTCATTGCTATGGTTCTTTTTCATGATGATGGCACGCAGAAATGGTGCTATCAGCACAAGGGTCAATATGCCTGTGATGGCGTTAGCATACCAATGCAACTTCCAGCCAGGGAAAAGACTTCGGGTGAATGGAAGTACGAAGGTAAACATCAATGCGATGACTGCTGCAGTAAGGATGGAATAGGCTACGGTGTTGATGAGCATTTGTCTGAGAAGAGACTTCCATTTGCTCTGCTGGGTCGTAGAGGGATGGCTCATCGCGAAATGATTCAGTATGTTGATGAGTCGCTTCGGCAGATGCTTCTCCATGACTTGATACGTCGGTGTGGCAAGGCGAATCATATAAGGAGTAAGGAAGGTCGTGATGACGGATACGGCAACAACTACTGGATAGAGATAGTTGCTGATAACGCCTAATGACAAACCTAAGGAAGCGATGATGAAAGAAAACTCACCAATCTGTGCCATGGAAAATCCACAGCGCATAGCTGATTTCAGAGATTCTCCACCGAGCATGAAACCGAAGGTACCGAATATGGCTTGTCCTATGAGTATGCTACCTACTAATGCCAGAATAGGAATGGCATATTCTATCAGAATTTTAGGGTCAACGAGCATACCTACGGAAACAAAGAAGATGGCTCCAAACAGGTTCTTTACGGGTTCCACCAGTTTGATAATCTTTTCTGCTTCGATGGTTTCAGCTAAGATGCTGCCCATGACGAAAGCGCCAAAAGCACTGGAGAATCCTACCTTGGTGGAGAGTACTGCCATGCCGCAACAGAGTCCTAATGCTACAATCAGAAGGGTTTCGTTGTTGATAAGTTTGCGTACAGAACGGAGGAAAAGTGGGATGGCAAAGATGCCTACTATAAACCAAAGGATAAGGAAGAAGGTAATCTTTATCACAGAACCGATCATCTGTTCTCCATCAGGATTGTTGCCTCCTGCAATGGCCGACAGCATCACCATCATGACAATGGCAAGTATGTCTTCCAGTATCAGAACACTCATCACCATGCCCGCAAACTTCTGTTGTCGCAGCCCCATATCATCAAAAGCTTTATATATAATGGTCGTGGAACTCATGGCAAGCATACCGCCAAGGAAAATACAGTCCATCTTGCTCCACCCAAAGCCATGTCCTATGCTGATGCCGAGCATCATCATGGAGAACACGATGACTATGGTTGCAATGATAGGGGAGGCTCCCATTTTTACGATTTTCTTGAAAGAGAAGTCAAGACCGAGTGAGAATAGGGTAAAGATAACTCCGATGTCAGCCCAAGTCTTGATATCTGTTTCATCAATGACCGACATGGTATATGGCATGTGTGGTGAAACAAGAAAACCGGCAACGATGTATCCTAACACAAGGGGTTGCTTGAGCTTCTTGAAAATGATGGTTACGATGCCTGCAACCATCAGTATGAGTGCCAAATCTTTTACTAAAAATGGAATTTCTGCCATTCGAAAGAAAATTAAGTTTGATATGTAAGTGAAAACAGTTTATCGTCTATTGGAGTATCAGGTCATAATATGAAAATAATCTATAGTCCCATCAGCATTCATGCTTTCTGGGATTATAGATTATTATGATTGATACGAAGCTTAGTCGTTGTATTCTGCTGTGATTTCTGCAATCTTCACGATGGTCTGTACTACTTTCTCCATTACCTGGATGCTGACAAACTCATGTGGGCCATGGAAATTAACGCCGCCTGCAAAGATGTTTGGACAAGGAAGTCCCTTGAAACTCAACTGTGCTCCATCGGTACCGCCACGGATAGGTTCTACGCGTGGAGGAACGCCATTTTCCTGCATCGCTCTCAAGACGATGTCGATGACATGCATGTTAGGGTCGATTTTCTCTTTCATGTTGTAGTACTGATCGTAAATCTCAGCCTCACATGTTCCTTCGCCATATTTCTCGTTGATTTTCTTCACGCAGTCAGCAATGAATGCTTTGCGATCTTCAAATTTATCACGGTCGTGGTCGCGAATGATATAAGCCAACTTAGCTTCTTCACAGTGGCTTTCAATGCCCAGCAAGTGGTAGAAACCCTGATAACCTTCTGTGGTTTCAGGAAGGTCGGTCTCTGGTATCATGTTTTGGAATTCCACCGCAAGTCTGCTTGCGTTGATCATCTTACCCTTAGCATAACCCGTATGTACACTCACACCCTTGATGCGGATCTTGGCAGCTGCGGCATTGAAGTTTTCGTATTCCAAATCGCCGATGTCGCCTCCGTCGATGGTGTAAGCCCAGTCGCAGGCAAATTTTTCAACATCAAAGTGGTGAGCACCCATTCCGATTTCTTCGTCAGGGTTGAAACCTACACGTATATCTCCGTGCTTGATTTCATCATGGTCTCTGAGATAGCACATAGCCTGTACGATTTCTGCAATTCCTGCTTTATCGTCTGCACCAAGAAGGGTTGTGCCATCAGTTACGATGATGTCCTCGCCTTTGTGAGCTTTTAATTCTGGGAATTTATCGACTCTGGAGAAGATGCCTGGACTCAATTCAATATCTTCGCCATCATAGTTGCGGATGACGCGTGCCTTGATGTCTTTGCCACTTGCATCTGGACTGGTGTCCATGTGAGATATAAATCCGATGGTAGGTGTCTTTTTCTTGGTATTGCCTTTCAATGTAGCGTAGATGTAACCCATATCGTCCATCTCTACATCGCTAAGCCCCTCCTCTTCCAATTCGTGTTTAAGATACTTGGCGAACTCTAACTGTTTCGCCGTACTAGGCACACTGTCGGAATCTTCACTCGACTGTGTGTCAAATTTTGTGTAGTTTATAAAACGTTCTACTAAGTCCATGTTTTTAACTAAATAATGTGATAATTCTCTGATTCAGGATGATATTCCGTTTCTGAGGGAAGTGTATTCCCTGGATAGAGAATGTGTGATCTCGGTGGGACTCAAACCCACGACCTTTTGAACCGGAATCAAACGCTCTATTCAACTAAGCTACGAGACCAAGATATTCATACCTTATTATATATATGCAAAATCTCTTCCATATATACAGTTTGCAGATACGTTTGCAAAATTACTGATTTTATTTGAAATAACCAAATATTTGAGTAAAAAAACTTATTGAGAGGCGTAGGGAAGACTTTTTATTTAGGATAATAAAGAGAAAATGATACGAAAATAGTGCAAATAGATAGTGAAATATTAAAAATCCTATCATTTTGAAAAATAAAATAGAAAAACGCTTGCAGATTAATAATAATTTAGTACCTTTGCACCGTCAAATAGAAAACAGGCGTACTAACCTGCATTTCATTTGTCCCTAAATACATAAAAACAAAGAAAAAATATATATATTATGAGTAATGTAATAAAACCAGTAGGCTATAAGGCACTTCTTGATATGCGCCAAACCGAAATGGGAATCAAACTGATTAAGGAGTTCTTTCAGGCAAATCTTTCCACAGAACTTCGTTTGCGTCGTGTGACTGCTCCTCTTTTCGTATTGAAAGGTTTGGGTATTAATGATGATCTCAATGGAGTGGAACGTCCTGTAACTTTCCCTATCAAAGATTTGGGAGATGCTAAAGCAGAAGTGGTTCATTCTCTGGCAAAATGGAAGAGATTGACATTGGCTGAATATAAAATAGAACCTGGATATGGTGTCTATACCGATATGAATGCTATTCGTGCTGACGAAGAACTCGATAATCTCCACTCTCTGTATGTTGACCAGTGGGATTGGGAGGCTGTGATTGAAAAGAAAGATCGCAACTTGGCATTTTTGGAAGGTGTGGTGCGTCGCATTTATGCTGCTATCCGCCGTACTGAATATCTCACCTGTGAGCATTATCCACAGTTGAAGCCTTTCTTGCCAGAACAGATTCATTTTGTTCATGCGCAAGATTTGCTTGATATGTATCCTGATAAGACTCCTAAAGAGCGAGAGGATGCTATCTGCAAGAAATATGGCGCAGTATTCGTAGAGGGTATTGGTGGTAAGTTGAGTGATGGTAAGAAGCATGATGGACGTGCTCCTGACTATGACGATTGGAGTACTATTGCCGAGAATGGAAAGATGGGCCTTAATGGTGATATTCTGATCTGGTATCCGGTTCTGGAGCGTAGTTTTGAGTTGAGTTCCATGGGTATTCGTGTGGATAAGGAAAGCTTGCTTCGCCAGTTAAAGATAGAAGGTAAGGAAGATCGCGAGAAACTCTATTTCCACCAGCAACTCTTAAATGATAAGTTGCCTTTGAGTATCGGTGGTGGTATAGGACAAAGCCGCCTCTGCATGGTCTTGCTTCATAAGGCGCATATTGGTGAAATACAGGCAAGTATCTGGCCTGATGAAATGCGCAAGGAATGTGAGGAAAATGGTATGACTCTGATCTAAAATAAAAATCCTATGGATGTAGCTCGATATGCTTTATCCATAGGATTTTTTAGTTTATCTTAAAAAATAGTTTCTCGTTTTTTTAGATTATTGTTTTGAAAAATCTGCCATAGCTGAATTATGCCATGACTAATTTGAATTCCTGTACCAATTTGTCAAGTGCAGGATTTTTCTTTTTCATGTCATCGAAGATTTCCCGTTTATTACGTATCTTTCCGATTTCTTCTTGCTTGGCTACACGGTAATTGATAATGATGTCGTCATTGTTCAATCCTAATACAAGTGTACTTCTGATGCGGTTTTTGATTTTTCCGATTTGATCAAGAAGTATCGGATTATCAATGACGATTTCCACCGAAGGATAATCTGTGATTTTGGGAGTCAGCATTTTCAGGCGTTGTGACAAACCATACAGTTCGTTGATACCTTGCATTCTCATACACATACTCATCCATTGACCGTATAAAAGCTCATTATCGAAAGGTTGCTTTTTATCTTCGGCTATTGACGCAGTTTCTGTTGTGTCGCTGATGGCAGAATAATTGTTCTTGTCTTCTTCTTTGTGTTTCTTAAGATTCTTGAACGTCATGCCGATACTGCCAAGTTTGATACTTCCCTTAGGTTTGTTGCTTGTTGTAGAAGTATCTTTCGCTGAGGCAGTTTCATGAGTCTCGGATTTTTGGGCAATAGAATGCCCGACAGCAGGAACGGCTTCAACCTTCTTGCTGTCAACTTGCTCTTTACCTGCACCCTGAGAAGCAGGTTTAAGGGGAGCAATCAATTTCTGAAACAGGGATTTTAATCTATGGGGCGTACGCCCCGCACCTGGCACATCTTGATCTTCTGGTTGCGTTATCTGACCTACTTGGATGAGGGTCAGTTCTACCAGCAGGCGCTTGTTTGAACTCTGGCGGTATTGAACATCGCAGTCGTTCATGATTTTTAGTGCCTTATATAAGAAAGATGTAGGGGCTTTCTGAGCCTGTGCCTGGAATTTGGCCTTTTGCTCTTCACTGGTTTCCAAGAGTGGCAGAGTCTGGGGATCTTTTGCCATCATGACATTACGCACATGTTGGGCAAGACCTTGGACAAGAATGCCTCCGTCGAAACCTTTGTTGAGAATATTGTTCAGCAGCACCATCATCTCGCTCACTTTGTTGGAGAGAGCGAGGTCAACCAAGTTGAAATAGTTGTCGCTATCCAGAACGTTCAGGTCCTCGATTACCTTTTTATAAGTGATGTCGCCTTGACAGAAACTGGCAGCCTGGTCAAAGATAGAGAGTGCATCGCGCATACCGCCATCGGCTTTTTCTGCGATGACGGCCAATGCCTGTTCCTCATATTTGACTCCTTCTTTTTCTGCTACCATAGCCAGATGCTTGATTGTGTTAGGAACGGTCATTCGCTCGAAATCGTAAATCTGACATCTACTGAGAATGGTAGGCAGAATCTTGTGCTTCTCCGTGGTCGCCAGGATAAAGATGACATGCGATGGTGGCTCCTCCAATGTCTTGAGGAATGCATTGAAGGCAGCAGAACTCAGCATGTGTACCTCATCGATGATAAACACTTTGTACTTGCCAATCTGTGGCGGGATGCGGGTTTGCTCCATGAGAGCCTTGATTTGCTCTACACCATTATTGCTGGCGGCATCAAGCTCAAAGATGTTGAATGAGCGCTGCTCGTTGAAAGCTGTGCAACTTTCGCACTCATTGCAGGCTTCTCCGTCTTCACGGGGATGCTCGCAATTGATAGCTTTGGCAAAAATACGGGCACAGGTAGTCTTTCCGACACCACGAGGACCGCAAAAAAGGTATGCGTGAGCGAGCTTTCCACTCTTCACCGCATTCTTTAAAGTTGTTGTCAAAGCACTCTGTCCAACCACCGTATCGAAGGTCATCGGACGGTACTTTCTTGCAGAAACAATATATTCTTCCATTATTTTTTCTTAAATGATGATGCAAAGATAACAAAAAAATATTATCTTTGCAAACAAATATCGAAATAAATGAGTAAACAATTAGGTGTAATATGGGGCTATCTCTCTCATTATAAGTATCTTATAGTGATTGTAGTGGGTGTTTTGGTAGTAGGTGCAATTGATGACAATAGCATCTACCAGCATGTGAAATACCAGATTCAGATCAATAATTTGCGTTCTGAGATAAAAAAATATACTGCGCGTTATCAGGCAGACACCAAACTGCTGAGGGAAATGCGCGTGGATCCGAAGGCTTATCAGAAAATAGCCAGAGAAAACTATTTCATGAAGGCAGACGATGAGGATATCTTCGTCTTGAGCACCGATTTGCCTAATAATAATAACGAAGAAGATTTAGAAAATGAAACAGTTGAGTAAAATTCAGAGTGCCATATTCCTCTTGGGTGGCGTGCTGATGGTTGTCGGTGCAGGTTGCTATGCGTTTGGATTTATCTATCCTAAAATGTTGCTTTATACCTGTTGGGTGTTCTTGGTAGGTACGGTGCTTTTTAGTGTGATACAAGCCATGCAGTTATACGAAGGAAAATCGTTTGTCATTCATCGTCTGAAGCGCATACAGGCAATGGCGGATATTTGTTTTATATTGTCGGGCATTTCTATGGTTGATACGGTATATGCTTTTGCCCGTAATTGGTTTTCCAACTATGAGACGTATATCACCTACTTTTATAATAAGTGGGTGCTTCTGCTGCTTATCGCAGCTTTGTTGGAATTATATACGACACATCGTATTTCCCGTGAACTGGAGAAGGAATAATGCCAAAAAATACTAAATACAGACGGTATTCAATTAAATAGCATAAATTTATTTCCGTACTTGAATTTAAGATTGTACTTTTGTTACCCGAAATACAGACAGATTATGAATAAGATACTTTATGCATTTATCACCTTGTTGGCAATGACATCGTGTGCCAATAGCTACAATATCCAAGGTACGTCTAATGTGAGTACATTGGATGGAAGGATGCTATACCTGAAAATCCTGAAAAACAATGATTTTAAAAATATTGATTCCTGTGATGTTGTGCATGGTCAATTCCATTTTGACGGAAATCTGGATTCTGTGAGAATGGCTAATATTTTCATGGATGATGAGGCTGTCCTCCCATTGGTGCTGGAGAGCGGTGACATTAATGTGAAATTAGATGATGCTCAACAGATAGTTAGCGGCACTCCTTTGAATGATAAACTGTTTAAGTTCTTCAAGAAATACCAGCAGTTGCAGAACCAGCAGATGGAATTGGTGCATAAGCATGACCAGGCTATCATGAATGGTAATGATATGGAGGTGGTAACAAGAAAACTGAACGAGGAAGCTATTCAGCTGGCTGATCAGGAAGATAAACTGGTCACTTCTTTCGTGACCGAGAATTTTGATAATGTCTTGGGTCCTGGAGTATTCTTCATGGTTACCATGAGAAATCAATACCCGATGCTTTCTCCTTGGATTGAGGATATCATGAGTAAGGCTACTGAGCATTTCAAGAATGATCCATACGTGAAGGATTATTATCAGAAGGCTCAGGAAAATGAGCAGATTATGAATGGTACAAGAGATGCAGGACAGGATGCTTCTGCAATGCAAGCACCTCAAGTGGATCCGAATGCAGCTCCGGCTCCAACTGCTAATGATCTGGCTAAACCTACTATTCCGGAGAATCAGACTGCGGAAGGTAATGGCTTCGGTAATTAATCTGTAGAATTATGATGAGAACATTAATAAAAAACGGAACTATTGTCAATGAAGGACGCTCTTTCTTGGGCGACCTTGTTGTCAATGGTGAACAAATTGAAGAAATATATGAAGGTAAGGCACCTCGTGGAATCTATGATCAAGTCATTGATGCCTCGGGGTGTTTTGTTTTGCCTGGTGTGATAGATGATCATGTGCATTTCCGTGAACCGGGTTTGACACGTAAGGCTGATATTGAGAGCGAGAGTAGAGCTGCCGCCTTTGGTGGTGTGACTTCTTACTTCGAAATGCCTAATACCAATCCTCAAACTACGACTTTGGAGGCTTTGGAGGATAAGTTTGCATTAGGTGCTCAGAAAAGTCATGTTAACTATAGTTTCTTTTTTGGTGCAACCAATGATAATGTAGATTTATTTGATAGATTGGATGTTCATCGTATTCCGGGTATTAAACTCTTTATGGGTTCCAGCACGGGCAATATGCTGGTGGATAAGTATGAGTCTTTGCAACAGATATTTGTTAAAGCCAAGAAATTGGGACTGCCTGTGATGACTCATTGCGAGGATACTGACATCATCAATCGCAATATGGCTGCCTATCAGAAAAAATATGGTGAAGATCCTGATGTGAAATTCCATCCGGAAATCCGTAGTGTAGAGGCTTGTTTCGAAAGTAGTAGCCTGGCTGTTAAATTGGCAAAGGAGTCTGGGGCTCATCTGCATATTGCGCATGTGACTACCGCTCGTGAACTGGAATTCTTCGGAAAAGATGAGAATATTACTGGTGAAGCTGTCATTGCGCACCTTTATTTCTCGGATGAGGATTATGCAGACAAGAAAGCTTTCATCAAATGTAATCCTGCTATTAAGACAGTGAAAGATAGGCAGGCGTTACGTGAGGCTTTGGCTGATGGACGAATTTCGGTTGTTGGCACTGATCATGCTCCTCATGAATGGAAAGACAAGCAGGGCGGTTGTGCCAAGGCTGCTTCGGGTATGCCGATGGTGCAATTCTCGTTGGTAAGTATGTTGGAATTGGTGGACGAAGGTGTTCTTTCTATTGAAAGAATGGTAGAGGTGATGTCTCATCATCCAGCCAAACTCTTTCAAGTGGACAAACGTGGTTTTTTGCGCCCGGGCTATCAGGCCGATATTGTCATTGTTCGCCCTCATACTGCTTGGACTGTTCAGAAAGAAATCATCCAAAGTAAATGCGGGTGGAGTCCTATGGAGGGACATGAATACCAATGGCAAGTGGAGCAAACGATCTGTAATGGACACCTTATATATAATAAGGGAGAGTTTGACGAGGCTTATCGTGGTGAAGAACTTACTTTTAGAAAATCATAAATTCTAAGATTTTGAGAAAGGTTTTGACATACGATATTGCGGATATAGTACCGTATATCAATTGGCTCTATTTCTTTCATGCTTGGGGACTGAGTGGTAAGCCTGTAGGCGAAAAAGAAAAAATGAAACAGGAGGCGCTTCTGATGTTGAAGTCTTGGTATGGTAAATATCATACTCATGCTTTGTTTCGATTGATGAAAGCCTGTAGTGATGGGGATGATATCGTCTTAATCGATGATTTGAATGATAAAACCAACGGTCAGACCATTCGCTCGGAGGTTCGTATTCCCATGCTCCGTCAGCAAAAGGTTTCTGCGGATGGACAACCTAATTTGTGTCTGTCAGATTTCTTGCGCCCCATCTATATGGAAAAGACGGATTGCTTGGGTATCTTTTGTGCTACGGTTGATGCGGAAATTGTGGAGTTGTATCGTCATGATGATTATCAGTCGATGTTGGCACAAACTCTTAGTGACCGGTTGGCAGAAGCCACAGCTGAGCGTATGCATCAGGAAGTTAGAACTACTTTCTGGGGATATGCTGCAGATGAAAAGTTGACGATGGAGCAGCTACTTAGAGAGGACTATCAGGGTATTCGCCCTGCAGTGGGCTATCCTTCTATGCCGGATACCAGTATCAATTTTATTCTGGATGAAATTCTTGGGATGAAAGAGGTTGGTATCAGACTTACTGAAAGTGGTATGATGACGCCCCATGCCAGTGTGTCGGGCTTGATGTTTTCTCATCCAAAGGCACATTATTTTGAACTGGGAAAGATAGGGGAGGATCAGTTGAGAGATTATGCAAATAGACGTGGTATTCCAGTGGAACTCATGCGGCGATTCTTGCAATCAAGTTTGATGAAAAAATGATATATAGAATACTTATACCCATTATATTGGGTACTGTGTTGCCTTATTTATGGATATTCAAGACTGAATTCCAGAAGGTAACTGGTAGAAAAAGGTTTCTGTTGTGGATTCCTGCTATGATAGTTTTGGGATATAGTGTATATTTGGCTTTTCTGCCAAACTTTGTACCTAAAAATCCCTTGCTGGTTGATATCTGGTTCGCTCTGATGGCGGTCTGTGCTGTGCCGGAGTTTGTCTTTGCTTTCTGCAGTTCCTTAGGATGGTGCTGCAAAAGATATTTTCATTTAGAGAAGAATTGGGGACGAATTCTTGGACTCGTTTTGGCTATTGTGGCTTTCGTGACGTTTATCTATGGATTTACTTTAGGTTTCCGTAAACTGGAAGTGAAACAAGTTACCATATATCTGTCTGATTTACCAAAGAACTTCGATGGGTATAGAATAGTCCTGTTTAGTGATTTCCATCTCGGCTCCTATTATGGTTGGAGATCGGATATTCCTCAGCGGGATATTGACAGCATTCAGGCACAGCATCCTGACATGATTTGCTTTACAGGTGATTTGCAAAATGCACATCCTTCAGAATTAGTACCTTATTATCAGATGCTTCGTTCGTTGAAAGCAAAGGATGGAGTTTATAGTATCTTGGGCAATCACGATTATAGTTATTATGTTGATGCAGATCCTGATGAACAGGTTGAAATAGAGAAAAGGGTACAGGATTTTGAGCGAAGTTTAGGATGGCAACTGCTGAATAATGAACATCGGGTGGTGTATAGAGGACAGGATTCCATCTATATTGCTGGAACGGAAAATTATGATAAACCGAAGCGGACAAGTGTGGCAAAATCACTTGCATCCATCAAACCGGGAAATTTTATCTTGATGCTCCAGCATATACCAACGCAGTGGAAAGATATGGTTCCTTCTAAAATTAATGAGGTGTATGGATCTAAAGATACGGTTTTAGTGGCACCACAATTGACATTCAGCGGTCATACTCATGCAGGACAAGTTGAGGTCTTGGGCATCCGACCAACCATGTTTGCCAGTTATGACTATGGTTTGTATGAGCGTGAAGGTTGCCAGCTCTTTACGACTGCTGGATTGGGTGGCGTGATTCCTATCCGTATAGGAGCTACCGCCGAAATCGTAGTTGTCACATTAAAGAGAAAATAAGAATTACCATATAAAAGTATTATCAGCGTAAAAAGTATTGAGATTATGAAATATTTATATCGTTTATACCAATTATTGGTGTGCTTGCCTATCTTGGTATTGGCAAGTATTATTACGAGTATTACCACAGTTGTGGGGTGTATGTTAGGTAATGGTCATTTCTGGGGATATTATCCTGGTAAGATCTGGTCACAGTTGTGGATACGTATTCTCCTGTTGCCTGTAAAGGTAGAAGGACGTGAAAATTTGGAGAAAAAGCAGAGCTATGTTTTTGTAGCCAATCATCAGGGAGCCTTTGATATCTTCCTGATATATGGTTTTTTGGGACGTAATTTCAAGTGGATGATGAAGAAAGGTCTTCGTAAGATTCCTTTGGTAGGAGTGGCTTGCGAGTATGCTCATCATATCTTCGTAGATAAGAGCGGACCTTCCAAAATCCGTGCTTCCTATGACAAGGCTCGTGAAGAACTCAAGGAGGGAATGTCATTAGTGGTGTTCCCTGAAGGTGCCAGAACTTTTACCGGTCATATGGGTGTTTTCCGTCGTGGTGCTTTTATGTTGGCAGACGAACTGCAGTTGCCGGTTTGTCCTCTTACCATCAATGGCAGTTTCCAGGTGAAGCCGCGTATGAAAGATATTTTTTGGGTGTTTTGGCATCCGTTGAAGTTGACTATACATAAGCCAATAGCTCCTATAGGCAGAGGTGCTGACAATATTAAGCATCAGATGACAGAGAGTTATGAGGCAATTATGAATGGTTTAGACAAGGAATATCAGGGTTTTGTAGAAAATCCTGACCAATAAATGAAAAAATAATCAAAAATATAGTGGAATTGTGATAAAAGTCGTATCTTTGCATATCATATTTAACTATAAGAATTATTGGTACTTGATTAATAAAAACTATTATGAAGAGCGATAGCATAGTAATCATTCCTACTTATAATGAGAAGGAAAACATAGAGAAGATCATTCGGGCTGTCTTTGGGCTCGAAAAGCAATTTGATATTCTTGTGATTGACGATGGAAGTCCTGATGGTACGGCTGCTATTGTCAAGAATCTGATGGCGGGTGAGTTTAATGGACGTCTTCATATCTTGGAGCGTTCCGGTAAATTAGGTTTAGGCACTGCTTATATCACAGGCTTTAAGTGGGCGCTCCAACAGGGATATGATTTTATCTTTGAAATGGATGCTGACTTTAGTCATGATCCTAATGATTTGCCACGTCTTTATGCTGCTACTCATGATGAAGGATATGATGTTGCAGTAGGTTCTCGTTATGTTTCGGGCGTCAATGTGGTTAATTGGCCTATCGGTCGTGTCCTTATGAGTTATTTTGCATCCAAGTATGTTCGTCTGGTTACAGGATTCAAGGTGCACGATACAACGGCAGGATTCGTTTGCTATCGTCGCAAGGTGTTGGAAACCATCGAATTGGATAAAATTCGTTTCAGAGGATATGCTTTCCAAATCGAGATGAAGTTCACTTCTCATAAGATAGGATTTAAGATCAAAGAGGTACCTGTTATCTTCGTCAACCGTCGCGAGGGTGTGAGCAAGATGAATGGAGGTATCTTTGGAGAGGCTTTCTTTGGTGTAATGCGCCTTCGCTTGGATGGCTGGTTTAAGAAGTATCCTAAGAAAAACTAAAAAGCGTGACCATACAAGAGATTGAAAATATTTACGGGCGTTCGTCACAGACGAAGGCCCTTTTGGATTTATTGGGGGAAAAACAGGTTAAAATGATTTCCCTTAAGGGATTGGTGTGTTCTTCTGCACCAATCTTTTTTGCGTCTGTATATCAGCAATTAGGAAAAACCGTACTTTTTGTTTTGGATGATGCTGATGAGGCTGGCTATTTTTATCACGACCTGACACAAATGATGGGACAGGAAAATGTTTTTTTCTTTCCTTCCAGCTATCGTCGTGCCATCAAGTATGGGCAAAAAGATGCTGCCAATGAAATTCTTCGAACGGAAGTCCTGGCTCGTTTATCGCAAAATAGAAATTTATTTATAGTTTCTTATCCTGATGCCTTGGCAGAATTGGTTGTTACCAAAAAGAAACTGGATGAGCGCATACTTAAACTTTCTGTTTCTCAAGAGATTGCCTTGAGCAATATTGTGCATACGCTGAGAGATTTTGGCTTTGAGGAGACTGATTATGTTTATGAACCAGGACAATTTGCTGTCCGTGGTAGTATCCTGGATGTATATTCTTATAGCTGTGAATTTCCTTTTCGTATAGATTTCTTCGGAGATGAGATCGATTCCATCCGTACCTTTGATGTGGAAAGTCAGTTGTCGAAAGTCAAGAGGGAATGTATAGAGATTGTGCCTGAATTATCTTCTCTTGAAAGTGAAAAACAACCGATATTTTCTTTTTTGGGTGAGGATACAATTGTTGTCATGAAGGATTTCGTCTTTCTTCATGATCGTATCGAACAGATTTATCATGATGGTTTCTCGGCTCAAAGTTTGACTGAACAGCTGGAAGGGGCTACAGAAATGGAGGCTGAGCAAATCAGACAGCGGATGAAGAAAGAGTTGAATCTCTGTACTACGACTCAGTTGAAAGAGGGATTGGCAGAAAGAGTGCGCATAGAAATGGGGCATGTGGATAAAAATCCAAATGCTTTGGAGGGAGAAGGTAAGTCTTCTGCTTGCATTCATTTTAATATCCAGCCACAACCTTTATTCCATAAGAATTTTGAATTGTTGGCTAAAACTCTTGAGGATTATCTCCTTCAGAAATATACTTTATATATTTTAGCTGACAGTCAGAAACAGCAGCAAAGATTGAAGGATATTTTTGATAGTGAAGATTTGCAACGTTATCAGATTTCTTTTGTTCCTGTAGATAAAACCATTCACGAAGGGTTTGTGGATTCTGACAAAAAATGCTGTTTCTTTACAGATCATCAGATTTTTGACCGTTTTCATAAATACAATTTGCGTTCTGATTCTGCTCGTGCTGGTAAAATGGCGCTTACGATGAAAGAGTTGCAGGAAATGGAACCGGGCGACTTTATCGTACATGTGGATTTTGGAATCGGTAAGTTTGGCGGCTTGGTTCGTGTTCCTACTGGTGAAAGCTATCAGGAAATGATACGCATCGTCTATAAGAATAATGATAAAGTGGATGTTTCTATCCATTCGCTCTATAAAATCAGCAAATATAGAAGTGCCGATACCGGTGAACCTCCGCGTCTTTCTACCTTAGGTACTGGTGCCTGGGATAGGATGAAGGAAAAGGCAAAGAAGCGTATCAAGGATATAGCGCGCGACCTGATTAAGTTGTATGCTAAGCGTCGTCATGAAAAGGGCTATGCTTTTAGTCTGGATGGATATTTGCAACATGAGTTGGAAGCTTCTTTCCTCTATGAAGATACGCCTGACCAGAATAAGGCTACCATGGAGGTGAAGGCTGATATGGAAAGCTCCCGCCCTATGGACAGACTGGTGTGTGGAGATGTTGGCTTCGGAAAAACGGAGGTAGCCATTCGTGCGGCCTTTAAAGCTGCTTGTGACAGTAAACAGGTGGCAGTACTGGTTCCTACTACCGTTTTGGCATTTCAGCATTATCAGACATTCAAGTCGCGTCTTGAGGGAATGCCTGTGAGGGTAGAATATTTGAGCCGTGCCCGATCTGCAAAGGAAACCCGACAGATTTTGGCTGACTTAAAGGATGGTAAAATAGACATTTTGATAGGTACGCATAAATTGATTTCTAAATCGGTTGTATGGAAAGATTTAGGCTTGCTCATTATTGATGAGGAACAGAAGTTTGGAGTAAGTACAAAGGAGAAACTGCGCCAGATGAAGGTCAACGTGGATACGCTGACCATGAGTGCTACGCCTATTCCTCGTACCCTCCAGTTCTCGCTGATGGGAGCAAGAGATATGAGTATCATGCGTACACCGCCACCTAACCGTTATCCGATCCATACGGAGCTGACCTGTTTTTCTTCAGAAGTGATTGCTGATGCCATCAATTTTGAAATGAGTCGTAATGGACAGGTGTATTTTGTCAATGATCGGATTTCCAAACTTCAGGAGATTAAACTCCTGATAGAGAAACATGTACCTGATTGTCGAGTTGTCATCGGACATGGTCAGATGAAGCCTGAGGAGTTGGAAAAGATTATCATGGGCTTTATCAACTATGACTATGATGTGCTGCTTTCTACAACCATTGTGGAAAATGGTATCGATATTTCCAATGCCAATACGATCATTATCAATGATGCGCATCATTTCGGCTTAAGTGATCTGCACCAGATGAGAGGACGAGTTGGCAGAAGTAACAAAAAGGCGTTTTGCTATTTGTTGGCACCCCCTAAAAGCGTACTGACAATTGAGGCTCGGAGACGTTTGGAGGCGTTGGAAACTTTCAGTGACTTGGGAAGTGGATTTAATCTTGCCATGCAGGATTTAGATATTCGTGGAGCAGGTAACTTGTTGGGTTCTGAACAGAGTGGTTTCATGGAAGATTTGGGATATGAAACCTATCAGAAGATCTTGTCGCAGGCTGTGACCGAGTTGAAGAATGAAGAATTCAATGATTTGTATCAGGAAGACTTGGATCAAGGTAAGGTGCTCACGGGTGACGACTTTGTAGATGACTGTTCTGTGGAGAGCGACTTGGAGATGTATTTCCCTGATTCGTATGTTCCTGGCAGTAGTGAACGAATGCTTTTATATCGGGAGTTGGATTGTATAGAGAATGATGATGATCTGGCTGCTTATAAAAAGCGATTGATAGATCGTTTCGGTCCAGTGCCTCATGAGGCCGAAGAACTGATGCATGTGGTTACCCTGCGTAGATTGGGCAAGCGTATGGGATGCGAGAAGATGATGCTGAAGCAAAATGTTCTTCAATTACAGTTTGTGAGCAATGTGCAGAGTCCTTTTTACAGGAGTGTCATGTTCTCTAAGGTGTTGGATTATGTAACCAAACATGTGAGGATGTGCAACTTGAAAGAGAAAAGCAACAAGCGCTACTTGCGTATTTCTGGTATCAGGAGTGTAGAGCAAGCTGTATCTATATTGAATGATATTGAGCAATAAACGGGGCGTAAATTTATCGTTTGTATGAATTTTGTAGTTTTTTGTATAAGTAAAAGATGATGAATAGCGTTTACAACGCCTCTTGTTTTAACTGATTTCCTGCCGTTTTACGATATTTTTCAGATAAAAAGCAAAAATATTGCCGTTTTTTCTTTTATCTCAAATGTTTTTTGTAATTTTGTCGCAAAATGAATTTATCTATTAACAAAATGTAAGAAAAGACATAATAATTAATATAAAAATGATATCACATGAGACAGAAGAAATTTATTTTGCAGGAGAGTGAACTCCCAACACAGTGGTATAATATTCAGGCAGATATGCCTAATAAGCCATTGCCTCCATTGAATCCTCAGACTCACCAGCCTCTCAATGCTGATGATCTTTCACATATATTTAATAAGGAATGTTCCAAGCAGGAATTGGATCAGGAGCATGCGTGGATAGATATTCCTGAAGACGTATTGGAAAAATATACTTTCTATCGTTCTACTCCTCTGGTTCGTGCCTATGCTTTGGAAGAGGCTTTAGGTACTCCTGCTCATATCTATTTCAAAAATGAGAGTACCAACCCTTTAGGTTCACATAAGATTAATTCTGCTCTTCCTCAGTGCTACTATTGTAAGCAAGAGGGTGATACGAATGTCACAACAGAAACGGGTGCTGGTCAGTGGGGTGCTGCTTTGTCTTATGCTGCCAAACTCTATGGATTGGAAGCGGCTGTTTATCAGGTAAAGATTACCATGCAGCAAAAACCATATCGTTCCAGTATTATGCGTACCTTTGGTGCTACAGTAGAGGGTTCTCCTTCTATGAGTACAAGAGCTGGTAAAAACATCATTACCCGTGATCCTCATCATCCAGGTTCATTAGGTACTGCCATCAGTGAGGCTGTAGAGTTGGCTACAACAACTCCTGGTTGTAAATATACTTTAGGTTCTGTGTTAAATCACGTGGCTCTTCATCAGACAGTCATTGGTCTGGAGGCAGAAAAGCAGATGGCTATGGCTGGTGAGTATCCTGATACTGTGATAGCTTGTTTTGGTGGTGGTAGTAACTTTGGTGGAATCGCCTTCCCTTTCATGCGTCATAAGATTAAGGATGGAAAGAATACTGAATTTATTGCAGCAGAACCTGAAAGCTGCCCTAAGTTGACTCGTGGTAAGTTTGAATACGACTTTGGTGATGAGGCTGGTTATACACCATTGCTTCCAATGTACACCTTGGGTCATGATTTCAAGCCTGCGAATATCCATGCTGGCGGTTTGCGTTATCATGGTGCCGGTATGATTATTTCTCAGTTGATTAAGGACGGATATATGCATGGTGTAGATATTCCACAGTTGGAGTCATTCAAGTCTGGTATGCTCTTTGCTCGTACCGAGGGTATCATTCCTGCGCCAGAGAGCTGTCATGCGATTGCTGCTACTATTCGCGAGGCGCTCAAGGCTAAGGAGAAAGGCGAGAAGAAGGTTATTCTCTTCTGTCTTTCAGGACATGGTCTTATTGATATGCCTTCATACGACAGTTATATCAATGGTGACTTGCAAAACTATTCTGTCAGCGATGAAGAAATAGAAAAATTCCTCAAGGATGTTCCACAGATAGAGATGTAGGCCAAGGCGTAAGTGTGCTTATGCTGATTTTTCAATATATATATGTGAGTGAAGGCGCAAGTTCATCAGGCAATGATGCGCCTTCTCTTTCTGCTTCTAATAACTTGTTATAACTTGAAATTTTGAATCATTAGACTTATATTTATGTTTAGTAAAGAAAAAATACTGTTATTGCTGCTCGTTGTGATGTGCAACTTGGGCAGTCTGTCTGCTGTCCATGCCGCAACAGATCCAACCATGACGTCAGCTTTGAAACCATCGGGGACTTTACCCGTCATGTATGTTAACACTCAGGATGCACAGCCTATCACTTCCAAAGAAACTTATGTGTCAGCCACGGCCTATATTGATGCCTTGGGATTGGAGGGGTATGAGAATATGGCTTCTGCAGATAAACCAGAAACCTTGATAATTAAAGGACGTGGTAACTGGACGTGGGAAGGGTTTGACAAGAAACCTTATCGCTTGAAGTTTGATAGTAAGGTGAACCCTGTGGGTATGGTGAAGAGCAAGCACTTCTTGCTCATGGCTGGTGCCGATGATAATTTGGGTTTTCTCCGCAATCTGGTAGGCTATGAATTGAGCCGTCGTGTGGACTTGCCTTATACCACAGATTCACAACCTGTTGAATTGGTGCTCAATGGAAAATATCAGGGCTTGTATTTCATAACCGAAAAGATACGTGTTGATAAAAAACGAGTTAACATCGTAGAGCAGGCTGACAAGGCGACTGATCCTGAGGCTATCACGGGCGGATGGCTCGTGGAGATAGACAATTATGATACAGATCCTCATATCAATGTGAAGTTGGGCAGCCGGAACATGGTGCTTACTTATCATACCCCAGAGGTGCTCTCCGCAGAGCAAGAAAACTATTTGCAGACACAGTGGAATGCCATCGCCAAGGCTATCTGTAGCAAAAATGAAAACGATACGGAATGGGAAAAGTATGTAGACATCGAGTCTTTGGCAAAGGTGTATATCGTGCGTGAGCTGTTGCAAGATGAGGAGGGATTTCATGGCAGTTGCTATCTCTACAAGCAAAAAGGTGCAGATACCAAGTGGACTTTTGGCCCTGTATGGGACTTTGGTAATGCTTATAATGAAACCAATTTCCGTCATTTTATCTTCCAGGGAGATAAGTTTGAGCAGTTTATCATTGATCGTGCCTGGAATTTTAAGCACTTCCGCGACAAGGTGAAGGAGGTCTGGCAGGAGTTTTATGCCAATCAATATGCAGAGATGAACGCTTATATTGATGGTGTGGCGGCAAAGATTTCCGATGCTGCAGCTAACGACTATCTATGTTGGAAGAATAGCAGCAATGTCGCCAAGAACCAAGATGAACTGGCCAAGGCTGCCGTTTTTAAGAACTATATGCGCCAAAAGGCCACATGGCTTGTTGAGCAATGGGGTGGTGGCGAGGCTCCTTCTGACAAGGTGAACATCTATGTGACTTGCGACGAGGATCGTGTGCCTCACCTCTATGCTTGGGGTGAAGCAAACAACGGAGAATGGCCAGGCAATCAACTGACCGATACCAGGATGATAGGTGGCAAACTCTTCTATCATATTTCTTTGCCTTATGGAACCAATATCATCTTCAGCTATGGTGATCAGGAAACGCAGACGGAGGATATCAGGAATGTGTCTCGCGATATCTATTATCGCTTCTATCAAGCTCCAGAGAATGAGCATAAGGAGAAGAAGAATGGCCGTTTCGAGGATATCACACAGAAAGTGCTCACTGGCATCAGTGCAGTAGTTACGTCAAAGCCGCAGCCTGCGAAAGCTGCGATATACAATATGAACGGACTGCGTGTGGATGGTAGCTATCATGGTCTTGTCATCAGCAATGGTCGGAAATATATATCTAAATAGAAAAAGAAAAGCCAAATGTTTTATGCAAGTAAAACATTTGGCTTTCTCTATTATTTGGGGGATAGATTCCTACAAACGATGATGGCGATATCAGACGGTAACGATATCGCACATATACGTTGATTCTTATGCCTTCAGAAGTTCCTCTATTTGCTTGGCAATTACTTCAAAGTTAGTGGTAGGCTCAAAACGAGCTACAACCTGACCTTTTTTGTTAATCAGGAATTTAGTAAAATTCCATTTGATGTCATTACTCTCTTTGTAGTTAGGATCAGCTTCGCTGAGCATTTTGTCGAGCACTGGATAGAGAGGATGAGATTCATCCCAACCAGCAAACCCTTTGCTTTCCTTCAAGAATTTGTAAAGAGGAGCAGCGTCATCGCCATTTACCTTTATCTTTTTGAAACGAGAAAATTCTGTACCGTATGTAAGTTTACAGAATTGGTGGATGCTTTCGTCTGTTCCTGGAGCTTGTTGACCAAACTGGTTGCAAGGGAAGTCTAAGACTTCAAAACCCTGAGAGTGATAGGTCTCATATAATTTCTCCAGTTCTTCATACTGTGGAGTAAAACCACATTTTGTGGCTGTGTTGACGATGAGTAATACTTCATTAGCATACTCTTTGAGGGAAACATCCTTTCCCTTTCTGTCCTTGACAGAGAATTCGTAAACAGTTCTCATTTTTGTTTGTATCTATATATTTTATTCTTATTTCTTCTTTTAGAGTGCAAAGATACTATTTTTCTTTTAGAAGAGTAAATTATGACTGATAATTTTTCTAAAAAAGTAATAACTTAGAAAATAAAAAGACCCAGGATTTTCACAAACCCTGGGTTTTTTGAACTTCTGTATGGATAACTACTTGTATCTTAAGAAGTTCACAAAAAATCTATCATTTAACTTTTCTAAGAACTGATGCAAAAGTATAATAAATTTCTTTTTTTATGGTGTATTTTTTGTTTTTTAGGGTATATCAAACTGTTTTTATTTGTTTTTCTCCCTATATTCACTTGGAATTATACCCATTTCTTTCTTAAACACCTTAGAAAAATATTTCGGATCACTGAAGCCTACAGCGAATGCAATGCTTGTCAGCGTTTCATCAGTATCCCGTAACATCTCGATGGCTTTCATAATTTTGATGTGACGGACGAAATCAATAGGAGTCAATCCTACCGCATTTTTGATTTTTCCATAGAGTACACTGCGACTCATGCCCATGGCCTGTGCAATATCGTCTATCTTCATGTCTGGATCAGAAATGTTTTCCAAGACAAATTTCAGCACTTTCTTGATGGTATGATCCTGTATGCTAATGGTAGATTCGCCAATCGTAATACGTTGAGGCTCCTCTGCTTTGTTTTGAACAGTCGTGTTATGACTCGTTTGCGTTTCGTCTTCAAAATGAATATTTCTGAGCAATTCTTGTTGCAGACTCTTGCGATAGTTGATGGCCGCTTCAATTCTGCCTTTCAGGTAAGTGGCAGAGAATGGTTTGGTCAGATAACCATCGATTCCTTCTTCAAATCCCTTGAGGTGGTCTTCCAGGCTGGCCTTGGCAGAGAGTATGATGATTGGAATATGGGAGATATTGCTGTCTTGTTTGATGTAATGTACCATGGTGATTCCATCCATAACAGGCATTGTAACATCAGTTAAGATGAAGTCTGGTACAAATTTGCGTGCCATTTCAAGACCTCTCTTTCCATTTTCTGCAAGTAATACATTGTAGTCCTTTCTCAGAATTGTATCCAGGAAGGTGCGTAGGTCCGCATTGTCTTCTACCACGAGTATGGTGATATCTTTTTCTCCCTTTTCAAATTCTTCTGCAGAGTCTAAAGCTACATCTTCTATGTAGTTCTTGGCATTTGAGTCTTCTATCTCTCCATTTCCTTGGATTACATGAGAATCTTTGTCAAGACCTCCATCTTCATAGAAATTGCTATTGTTGTCAAACTTCAGCATTTGGTTGACCATCTGGTACATCTCTCTGGCATTCCTCTGAACCAAAGTCAAGAGGTTTCTGCCTTCTTCTGAGAGTCCTTCTTCATTTTCCAGCACTTCTGTTATTGGACCGCCTATCAGAGAGAGAGGGGTTCTCAATTTGTGTGAAGCATTGCTGAAGAAATGGTTCTTCAGTACACTCATCTCATGGCTGAGTTTTTGTATTTGTCGGTTGTTATACATATAGAATACTAAGCCAAGACCTAAGATGAACAATATGAAAAGAATGACTTTTCCCAATATGCTCTCCCAGAAAGTGGGTTCGATTTCTATCGGGAGTTCTGCGATATATTTACTCCAGACGCCATGTGTATTGGTGGCTTTTACCTTGAGGATGTATTTACCATGAGGAATGTGGTTGAAACCAATCATATTTTGACTTCCTAATGGAATCCATACGCCTTCGGGTGTATGACCTTCCAGACGATATGCATAGTATGTCTGATACTTTCTGGTATAGTCAAGTGCTGCAAAGGTTATGGTCAGATTTCTCTTGTCAGAAGGAATGACTATATTTGACCTATGCAGGATAGGAATGGTATGATCCTCTCCGTTGAAGTGCAGAGAGGTAAACAGTATTTTCGGTTGATAGGTAGTCTTATTGAGTACCTTCGGATCAAAGGTTATGCTCCCCATAGGGGTACCGAGTGTAATCTTGTCCGTTGAAGGATCGTGGAATGGGCGGCATTCTGTAAACGTCATGTGGAAATCAAAATCGTTTGGTCCAAAAACATCTATTTTTCCTGTGTTTGGATTGAATTTATCGACACTGGATTCCCTGATAATCCAGATATTTCCTGCATTATCTTCTATCATACTCTGTACGATACCTTCGTCCTGGTTGATATTCTTGACGAATTCGACTCTTATATTATTTTCTAATAATGATTTACTGGTTGTAATTTGCAGACAACCACCTAATGTAGAGATATAAGTATCTCCGTTAGAACGAACCAATGTATAGTTGACATCGCTTGCCATGAGGGAAGCTGTATCACCTATAATATGATTAGAATGATAGAATTTAATCTTGGAATAATCCTTGATTTCGTCGGAGAATGTAACAAGTCCGTCGGTTGTTGCAGCTAATATGGTACCTTTGTTGGTACATGTAATTCGGCGTACTCTTTGGTAGAGCCCATTCTTGAACCAGTTGAGTTTATTTCTGTTTGAAATGAAGCGATAGGTGCCGTTTACTCTTTCGGCAGCGGCCAGTCCACCTCCAAAAGTCGCAATCCAGATTCTGTTTTGTCTATCGCTTACAATATCATAGATTCTATCATCAGGCAGAGAGTATGGGTCTGCCGGATTATGGGTGAAATGCTGCAATTCTCCGTCTTTCAAAAGATAGAGCCCGTCTCCCTTTGTTCCTATCCACATGTATTCCTGACTGTCTTCGTAGAGTGCATAGATGCCACAGGTGGAGAACTGAACTGGTGTTTGGGATAATTGACCACTTGGGGTGATGTAGCCAAGCTTCTGATGCTGGTCATTGCTAATCTTTAAATATCCAGGGATAAATCCATCCCAATAGTTACGATTATGGTCAAGTGTGACGGCGCGTACTTCGCTATCTGTATTTTCAACTTGGCTCAGCGTATATTCATGATATTTGAAGTTGATTTGTGTAAGGTCATGAATACCCGTTACCCAAAGAATTTTTTGGTCTGAAATTACGTATTTATTGATTCTTGGAATACTTGCATTGCCTTGAGAGTTGCTTTGCAAAACATAAGGTACCAATTCTTTTTTTGCTCTGTCATAGTAGCTGAATGTACCTCCATTAGGTATCATCCATAGCGTATTGTGTTCATCTTCCATGATGAAATATTTTTCACAGACAGTACGCAAAGCAGGATTTTCCTGGTCTGCAAACAACCATTTCTTCTCCAATGTATTCGGATTGATGAGGGTTACCCCCATACCGTCAGTAAATGCCCATAGCTGGTCTTTGCTATCTACGTATATCTTCTTGACTTCTGCTACAGGCTGGTTAGGGTTCTGAACACTTACAACTTCAGATTTGAATGTACGTGGATTATAGACTACTACACCGATATTTGTGGCTATCAGGAGTTGATAGCCTGTATTTTTTAATTCATTGATTTTTGTGACTCCTTCCGGCATCGGAATCATGGAGATATGGTTTCTGGTTTCATCAAAGACGGCAACTCTGCCATCTGCTGTAGCCAGGTAAATGGTGTTGCCTACCTGTCGGAACCATTTAAATGGAATTGGAGTGGTGAATTTGGTACCATAGATGTGAGTACCCTTGTCTGTAAGGATCCATTCACGCCCCTTCTTGTCGGCGGTTATATACCAGATATTTCCACTTGGCAGGCTTTTAGTTCCTCCCATGATGAGTTTTGGATTGTCGTCTGTAAATTCTTTTCCTGAAAATCTGATTGCGTATTTGTGGTCAGCTGTAGTTATCCAACTTGCTTTTGGACTTAGGGGGTAAATTTTATCGGCATAAAGATGGATGTTGAACTTCTCGTTGATTTGATCCTCTATGTTTACAAAGTCGCACAAATGGGTATCATATACGTAGAGGCGACGGTCGTATGTAATACACCAAAGGTCATAGTTGGTGCAAGGGAAGATATTGCGAATACGGTTCGTACTGAGGATATCTTGGTTATCAGGTAAGTCGCGGAAGGTGTGGAAAGTATAGCCGTCATAATATGACAGACCATTATAGGTAGCAAACCACATCATGTTGTCTGCTCCCTGACATAAGTCTGATATGTTGTTGGCAGCAAGTCCATCCAGAATAGAGAACTTTCTGATGTCACAATAGGGTGTTCCACAATATCCGGATATTGATAATAACCCCAATATAATAATGTGTATGATTCTTCTGGTCATATTCTTAAGTTAATATTTTCTTGGACAAAGGTAAACAAAAAACTTGTAATTTCCAAATTGTTTAGGGATATTCCATTACATCATAGGGATTTCTCCCTGTTTTTTTCCTAAAAACCCTTTGTTGGTATGATTATTTGGCGTATCTTTGCAGCAAATAAACAAAGAAATGTAATTTAAAGACTTATATGGATATGAAAAATTTAAAGACTCTCTTGACGATGGCTATCGTGGCTTTGATGAGCCTCAGTTTCACATCTTGCGATGAGGACGCTGACATTGGCGATACTTTATATGGCACTTGGAAAGGCTATATGGATATTGGATTGACGTATGGTGATCATTATTATGCTTCTACCACTTCTGAGATAACGTTTATACCAAGCAACTCTTATTCCGACCACGGAACGGGGTATTGGATAGACCGATACAGCAATGCTCCTTGGAATTACGTTGCTAATCATATAGAGTGGGCAGTGAGTAATGGTGTCATCAAAATTCACTTCAGAGAGGAAAACTCGTATGCTACGATTTATAACTATTCTTTGGATGATGATTATTTCTATGGAACGGTTGAATGTGGAAATAGCAGCGCAGATTTCAGATTGGTGAAGACGGCTTCTCCTAACGGATGGAATTATGACTGGTATGATAGTGATGATTGGTATGATTCCTGGGGATATGGTTGGGCTAAGCCTCATCAGGGAACTTTCGATGATACCCGTGCTTCTTCCTCAGATTCTGATTCTCTGAAATATCTGAGAAGAGTGGTAAATTATAAGAATAAGTAAAGAGACTTGCTGTTTCCTCGGGGAACAGATTAAAAAGAAAGGGACGAGATATGAAATATATAAAATCTTTGTTGATGTTGGCTGCGATAACAGTAGCATCCATGACATTTGTCAGTTGTGACGATGATCCTTGGTATGATCCATACGGCTGGAGCAATAACTATGGCGACTGGCACTGGAATAATGATTATTGGAATCAGGGTGGTAATGGGAACAACCAAGATGGTGATGAACGTACGGCAATGGCCCAGACTCTCTGTGGAGAATGGGGCGGTGAGATGGATTATTCTTATATCAATGAGGATGGTGAATCGCGTAGCACAGAGGTTTATTATACGACCATGAAGTTCTTCCAATATAATCAGAATTCAAAATCTTATAGTGGAGAGGGTGTGGAGACTGATTATCTCTTGGATTCTCAAGGAAATGTCATTGAAGATAAGAGCCATACCTTGGATTTCTCCTGGTACATAGAGGATAATGGAGATATTTATATCAAGTACAAGAATAGTGGGGCAACCTTTGTGTTAGACTATGGTTCTTCTCAGGCTGGTTTCCATTTGGGATATGAAGACAAGAAGGGATATGATACTTTCTTCGGTTATATGATAGGCACGGGAAGTGTTAAGGGCGATGTTATCTATTTTGATTTTGAGCGCTTGAACGATACCAATAATGCCAAGGCTCAGACTCGTGGAGCAGGCGTAACTGAGCATAAATCATTTGGTAAGGCTGCTTATCAGAGTCCGATTAAGGGAACATCTTCTCGTTTTAATAGCAGAAGATAGACCTTGTGTTGGAGGAAAAGTTAAGAGGATGCATCAAACGAATCGTTTTGATGCATCCTCTTATTTTGTATAGTGAAATGTTGTAAAGTATCAGAGAACTTAGTTTGTTGTTTGCCAAACTTTCAGCAAATAGGATGGTGTGATATTCACGTTCTCGATCAGTCTTTCTTCATCATCAGGAAGATTGCAGAAGAAGTCGATACCAGTAAGTTCCTCAAGTTTGGCAATATTGACAATATGTGCGCTCAACTTTTCTGTGGAAGGATAATATTTTTTGTGTTCAAACCAGAATCCGATAGCTTTATGACCGGATTTGTTTTTGATCATGACTGCTGCAAAGAAGTATTTAGGAACTATAAATCCATTTTTAGTATAGCCCAAAATCTGCTCAGACTTATCAATGGTTCCACCTTTGCAGACATACATGGTATCATACGCAGTTTGAGTGAGGCTTCTGATTTTTTCTTCCATTGTTTTCCAAATGCCGTTATTGAATTCTTCTATCTGAGGCTGCATATTGGTCATATAGAAAGTCTGTCCATTTACATCCTTGCTGCAGATTCTGTCTTCGGAAGCAACGATATGTCCTCTCTGGAAATAGGTGATTCCTTCGCTTGGCAAACTGGAAGAGCTAAATTCTTTAATACTTGGTTGCAAGTTAGGAGAAATTTCTGGGTCTATCTGGAAAGGATCATTGTACCATGTCTTACCATTCCATGATACTCCTTCTTTAGACTTCCAGTTCTGTCTATTCCAGCCTTTCAGGTTGTTACTCTTATAGACTGCATAGCAGCTCCATCGCTGTGATTTCTTACTGGTATCAAATTCTGTGCAGAAGTTGACACCATATTGAGCAGTTTCGTGAACGATGACTGTGCTTGTTCCACCTTTCACCTTTGGAAATTCCAAACGTGTGATTTCGTCAGGCATTCCTGGGGTTACAACATTGATGTTTTTATTCGTATTGACAATTCCACTGCCACCGCCAGTTTCGCCATTGTCACCACCACCACCAGGACCGTCATTATCGCTTCCACAGCTACCTACTGTGAGTGCGACGAGAAACATCAAAAGGTAAATCTTGATTCGTTTCATAAAAGTCGTGTTAGAATATAATTTGTAATATAAAAATAGTCTTTCTCGTAGAAATGTATAAAACCGAAAAAAGTGCGTACCAGCGTATATGCAACTACGCTCGAACGCACTTTTGTATCTTGCGATAATATATCCTTTAAATGAAAAGGTATATTACTTCTTCAACTTACCGTAACGGTTCATGAAGCGGTCAACGCGACCTGCAGTATCAACAAGCTTGCTCTTACCTGTATAGAATGGGTGAGAAGTGCTGGAGATTTCAATCTTTACTACTGGATAAGTCTCGCCTTCGAACTCAACAGTGTCGTTAGTCTTGCATGTTGACTGAGAGAGGAACATGTCGCCATTAGACATATCTTTGAATACTACAGGACGATAGTTCTCTGGATGAATACCTTTTTTCATTTTTCTTTTTTATTTTTATTGGGTTATTAAAAATAGACGTTATGGGGATGTTCTTCGCATCATCTCATGTCCTTTCGGTGCATGCCCATTATAGCCTTTACACTTAACAGGGTGCAAAGTTACGACTTTTTCTTCTTTCTGCCAAATATTTCCTGATGTTTTTCTTTCTTTTACTCTTTTTTTTATTATCACAGATATATTGCCCAAATTGTGGTTCTCTGTTTGGGCACTCGTTGCCCACCTCGTGATCCCTCGTTGCTCGTCTCTTGTTCACCAGTTCCCCATCACGTGTTCATCGAGGGACCGCTTGAAGAGCATAGCAGGAACTTCTGGAGGAATTTGACAGAACATAAGAAAACATAGCTGAAAACAAAATCCCCATTGCCTGATGAGAGGCAATGGGGATAGTTAAAGTTATTTGTAATTGAGTGGATTACTTGGCATAAACAATTTCGATAGATGAGAATCTAAGTTGAACACCACCACCTGTTGTACCTGTAAACACATTGGTGTAGGTTGCAGTCTTGCCAGAGAAGTTTATGGTTGCAGTCTCATTGCCGTCGCAATTAACAGTTTCACCTTTGTTGTTTGTATATGGTGCATTGCAGTGGAAGATGATCTTTGCAATTTCTTTTGTACCATTTACGATAATCTTGTTATTCTTGTAAACGCGAACTGCAGTTCCTGAAGTGTAGTATTTTGAACCATTTTTCTCACCATTAGCATCAAAGGTGATAGTTGTTCCATCAGACAACTTTATAGTTGTCATGTCTGTCTGATTTTCGTAGTTCTGTGCAGTGAAGTCAAAAGACACGCTTTCACCAGCAGTTGCATTGCTGTTTTCAAGCGTAAGAGTCTTGTGGTCGGCAGCAAATGTTATCTTGCCATTGCCTGTATCAGGAGTATCTGGCTTTGGAGTAACCTCACCGCCAGTGCCTTCGCCTTCTATCTTGATGATAGTGCTGCTCTTGTCAACCTCCATGATTTCTGTACCATTCTTGTCGGTGAATGACTTGATGATACCCTTGATTGTTACCTTTTGACCAACCTTCAAATCACCCTTAGATGTGAAGTCTGCACCATTCAAGCCCTTACCGGAATAAACCTGCATGGCCTTGCTCTTACCATCGTCAGAGATGTAGTAAGAAAGGCTCTTGTATGTTTCATTGTAATATCCAACTTCAGAAATGATACCTGTCAAGTAAACCTCGTTGGTAGGAGCGCCTGCCTTGATGGCTGCGATAGCTTCTGCTACGGTGTATGGATCACTTGCAGAACCCTTACCTGTTGAAGGAGTATCTGGAGTAGTGGTTGAACCGCCAGGTTTTGTGCCAAATTCCTTGGCTCCAATCTTAGCATAGGCAACACTTTTCAAACCAGTTGCACCAAAGTAGTTCTCAATATTACCGCAGAGAATCACTTCTTGCTTCAAGTTGCCAGGATTGTCCTTGAGGTTGAGTGCAGTACGAATTGCACCTGCTGGCAACTGGATAGGCATACAGTTAGTTACGTTGGTCTCATCTGCACTTGCAGCAATCAAGATGTTTGTTGGAGCTTTTTCTGCACTTGCAGCATCGCCGAAGATAGCTTCATTCAGGGCCTTGTCAGGTACATAACCTACGATGAAAGCCTTTACAAAAACATTAGTACCCGTAGCAGCAATCTTAGCATCAGCTACTGTATATGGGTTGGCTTCAGTTCCATCTGTTGAAAGTTCTGGAGTCTCTGGCTTAGTAGGCATGTCGTAAGGAGCAGGAACGTCCTCGCAACTGCTGAAAGTAAAGGCTGCCATAGCCAACACTAACAATGAATATATAATCTTTTTCATATTGTTATTCTATTTAAAAATTTCTAATGGATGAATTACTTGATAGAGATGAGGTAGTTGCCCTTGTCAATCTCAGGAGTGCCTTTGAACATAGTCAATGCTCCACAGATGACAACCTTCTTTCCTACGGCAAGGGTGCCCTTTGTCTCTTCTGTCCATTTTTGGCTGTCAAGATTGAGACCTTGGTACACCTTGATCATCTTGCCGGCTACTGCCTTTCCATCTTCTGAGATAGAATATGTTGCATCGCCATACTGATCTGTATCAACTTTACCTACTTCGCAGATGATTCCGGTAGTATAAACCTTATCTGTTGTATATTTACCGGCATTGATGAGTTTGAGAGCGTTGGTTACGGTGTAAGGTTCTTCCTTAGTTCCACCAGTAACATTCAGCGCAGTCTCAACATCATTGCTTGTACGGATCAGAATCTGCCAAACATTGTTGAAACGGGTGAAAATGCCTGTAATGTTGACAGGGTCCTTTGGCAAAGCGACATTGGCAAACTTGGCATAAATTGAAGTGCGAACCAAGAGGTTGGAAGCACTGATAGGTGTTTTGGTTTCTGCATCAGTCAAGTTGCGGTTCACGCAGTTGGTCTTGTCCTTTTCTGTCTTTGGGGCATAAACGGTCTTACCGTCAGCCTGAGAGAACTGTACATTCTCAATGCGCATCAACTTGCCAGAGCAAGACTTCAGATAGTCAGCATCCTTGATTTTGGTCTTGTCGAACACCTCAACCAAACTTTCAGCCTTGGCTGCGTCTGGAGAACCCAAAATCTTGAAATTCTTGTTCCACTGGTAGCGGTCAACCTTACCGATAGACTGAGCACCTGTAGTGGTGTTGGTATAGACACCGCCCAACTCAGCCTGAGAACCGTAACCACCAATGTAGAGGCCCTTCAGATTGATGAGGAGTTGCTGGCCAACAGGGAACTCACCATGGAGCGCAGCTCTGTTGATGCAAACTAAGATACCACCCGTCTCGTCCTGCAGACAAACCTCGTTGTAAAGGTTGCCACCGAGATCATTACCGGTAATATAACCCTTGATCTGGATGTCCTTGTCTATCTGTTCATATCTCTTATTAGCAATGAGGCTGTTGTAGTCTTCCTTCAGCTGTGCAATTGTGATGACATTCTTCTCCTTGATATTATTGTCACCGACAGGAGCCGCAGGCACCTTAATCGTATTATCAGGATCAGCATAACCATCGCCCATGCAAGATGCAAAAAACATACTGGCAAAAGCCATTGCTATGAATAATATTTTTTTCATATCTTTCCTTTTTATTAGAATCTATAAGAAACCTGGAACATACCATTTGTTCCGAATACGTAATACTTCTTAGGGTTCTTGGAGAACTTGTAAACGCGCTCCTTGCTGCTATCACCATTACCTGAGAAATCGCTTCGGCTCTGCTCATAACCGCCAGATACGATCTTCTGGTTGTTCAGAATGTTGGTAATCATCAAGTTGAAGTTCAAGCTGCCGTGCTTCAAGCGTACGCTCTTGCCGATGCTGCCGTCAACCATCCAGCCACCATGACCCTTAGCCTGGTCTGTATAACCTGGCATCAGGTTGCCGAAGTTGTCAAATGCGTTGAGACGAGACAACTCAGACAGGGTGCGGTAGATAGGTGCGTATGACAGGTAGATGCGGTCGTAGTAGTTGGCGTTGAGGTCGATGAACCAGCCACCTGCATGATAGCTCAAGCCAAGGCTTCCTACGTTGAGAGGAGTTCCGCTCTCGCGCATACCTTTAATATATGTCATTTCAGTATTCAAGTCGCCTGTGACAGACTCAGAACGTGTAGTCTCAATATCCTTGAGGATTCTGTTGTCGCTCAAAGTACCGATAGCCTTGAAGTTGAGGAAAGATGTGAGTTTGAAGTCGAGACCCAATTCTACACCATAGTATTCCTTCTGCAAACCAGGAAGACTGAAATATACGAACGAGTCGTCCATATCACTATAGAAGTTCTGCCACTCCGTAACGTGGTCCAGACGGCTATAGTATGCATTCAGGTTGGCGTGCATCCATGAGTTCTGGTATTGGTAAGCGAACTCGCTGCTGAAGATATGCTCATCATGCAAATCTCTCACGAAGTCATTCTGAATCTCAGGAGATACGAATGCTGTGTTAGCCTTAGGTGGCTGCCACTCGTAGCCAACACCTAATTTGAACGCATGACCGCGACCGGCATCGAAGCTGATGCTACCCTTGGCACCACCTTCGCCCATTCTGGCGATTCCGCTGTTGCCATAAGAGTTTTCTGCAGCCATACCATTGCGCATATAGCCATGACGGCGCATATTGGTCTGACCCAATTTAGCGCTGAACATAGTCTGGAATCTGCCTAATTCTGCAGTGTAAGATGTCCAGAGCAATCCCTTCATCACTTCAATCTTGTAATCGTAACCGAACTTGTCGCCTTCGTTGACTGGGGCGTTAGGACGGTTTAAGTCATACTGAACTCTTGGATCAGTAGCTGGATACTTTCCAAGAGCATAATTATTGATGTTGTGGAAGAGAGAGCCGCCAAGCATATCCTCCAAAGTCTGGTAGCGGCGGTTGCTGTTGCTGGCAAAGATGAAGCCGCTCACCAGTTTGGAGTTCTTGGTTACCTTTGCAGTAAGCGTAGATGACAAGGTGAGGTTCAAGTTGTCATTATGCTTAGCCTGGATGTAGTACATTGTTTCATTGCCAGCCTTTGCTGCATTTTCGTTAGCATAGTAGAGGCGGTCCCAGTCAATCTGGCGGTTAGCCTTGCTTGCTGTCCAGAAATCGTATGAGTTCTTCCAACTCTGCCATGTATTAGGGTTGTTGTTGACAGAAGAAAGATTCCAGATGTCATAGTAGCTGCTTGGCATGTTCTTCCAGTAATCTGGCTGTGGGTTTTCTGCATTGTTGTAGTTGAGCTTGGTGCTCTTGTACATAGAGTACTTGGCAAATGCAGAAGTTGTGAGTTTCAATTTATCATTGATGTCCCAGTCCCATGTTGCGATAGCAGAAGGGGAGAAGTCGTTGACAACGCGCGAATTGCGCTTGTGGCCGTTCTGATAACCCCAGTAAGGGTTGTAGTAACGGTCGTTGGCGAGCCAGTAAGCCTCGTCGGTAGAAGCACCCTGGGTAGAGCGCTCGGTAGGGTTGCCCCAGGTAGAGATACTCAGGGAGTGACCATTGTTCCACTTCTTCTGAACACCGATGTAGTAAGATAAAGCATTGTAGAATGTACCCTCCACATAACCACGGTTGGCCCATCGGTAGGTGAGACCGGCACTGAATGCCCAGCCACGGTCGTTGAAACCGCTGCTGTAAGTGTAGAGACCACGAAGTGTGTAATTTCTGTTGGCAACAGCAACTGAGGCATACTGACCCACTTGCATGCTTCCGGCACGGAAGTCGTAGTTGTTGCTACCAGCCATGCCTGTCATAGAATAGTTGTTTCCTTCGAAAGGCAAAGCAAAATCTACATTTCTGGAGAAACGGTTCAAGCCACCGATGTTGGAGAAACGGAACTGACCGCTTTCCATGTCGTTGACAGGTGCTCCATTGATGTAAACCTCGTTATACTTTTGATTGAAGCTACGATAACGGTAACGCATAGGAGAGAAGAGGAATCCTGCCTCCGATGCATAAACGTTAGAGGTAGAGTTGAGAATGGTTACATTCTGAGACATGTCATCATCCTCACCCAACTGTGCTTCGGTGAATGTGAATGCGTTCTCGTCCAGGTTGGATGCAGCCTTTTGCTCAACATTCTGTGCAAAAGCCAGCGGACCATAACAGAGCGCAAGCATTGCTAATTTTACCTTTTGTTGCATAGTTTATAGTTTAATTACTAATAATGTCTGCAAAGTAACAAAATATTTTTTAAAATTAAAAGTTTTTTCGTTTAAATTTTGATTAAGTATGCGGTTTTTTCAAATAAAATACCGATATTTGCATTCTAATAGCGAGTTTTCGCACATTTACTAACTTAAGATTTTTGATAATCTAAATAAAAAATAAATTTATGAAGAAAAATGTATTGATGTTTGCGGCCTTCCTGATAGTCAGTCTGGCTGCTTTTGCTCAAGGGCAGAAACGATTCAATCTCTATGCAGTAGGTTTTTATAATCAGGAGAATCTCTTTGATACTTGCCATGATGAGGGCAAGAATGATTATGAATATCTTCCTGCCAAGGGATGGAACGGAATGAAATATACCAATAAGTTGCGCAACATGGCCAAGGCGCTTGCCGATATGGGTACGGATAAGTTGCCTAAGGTGGGGTGTGCTTTCATCGGATTGTCAGAGGTGGAAAATCATAAAGTGCTGGACGACTTGATAGAGCAGGCTCCTCTGAAGGCCCGTAATATGAAATATTGTCATATAGAGGGTCCAGACCGTCGTGGCATTGATTGTGCTTTCCTCTACAATCCTTCTCTTTTTTCTGTGAAGAATGTAAAGTTAGTGCCTTATGTTCAGGAGAAGGCTAAGGACAGTGCTTATTATACTCGTGGTTTCCTCACTGTTCGTGGTGAAATGGCTGGTGAGGATGTGGCTGTCATCGTTTGTCACTGGCCAAGCCGTTTCTCTGGTTCTTTCTATCGTGAGTCGGGTGCCCGCCAAACCAAGGCTGTCAAGGATAGTCTGCTTCGCATCAACAAGGATATGAAGGTGTTTGTAATGGGCGATATGAATGATGATCCTACCAATAAGAGTATGCATGAGGTGTTGAGTGCCAAACCTGAGATTAACCAGGTAGGTCCAAACGATATGTACAATCCATGGTATAATATTCTGGCCAAGCAGGGTAAGGGCACCTTATTCTATAATGGCAACTGGAATCTCTTCGATCAGATTGTGATTACGCCAAACCTGCTCAACAAGGATGCTAAGAATAAGGATTTCTCTACATTGAAGTATTTTGCTCATCAGGTTTTCCGCCGCGATTATCTTATCCAGCAGGAAGGTCAGTACAAGGGTGCTCCGCTGCGCACTCAGGCTGGTGGCAGATGGCTCAATGGTTTCAGCGACCACTTGCCTGTAGTCATGTACCTGGTCAAGGAAGTGAAGTGATTTTTAAAGGTAAAAAGGTAAAAAAGTAAAAAAAATAAGGAAAGAAAATGATAGAGAGTCATCCTTTCGAACCTTGGTTGCCCAAGAATGCGCATCTCCTGATGCTCGGTACTTTCCCGCCTTCACCCAAGCGCTGGTGCATTCCCTGGTATTATCCTAATTTTCAGAATGATATGTGGCGCATCTTTGGAATTATCTTTTTCGGAGATAAACTTCATTTCGTGGATGTAGAGCATAAGCAATATAGGCTGGAGGCTATCAAGGAATTTCTTGGAGAAAAGGGAGTTGCTCTCTTTGATACGGCGCAGAAAGTGATTCGTACCAAGAATACGGCTTCTGACAAGGATTTGAAAATCGTGGAACAGTCTGATCTGGATGGAATGCTGCGAGCTTTGCCGGAATGTAAAGCGGTGCTGACGGCAGGACAGTTGGCTACCAAGGTGTTTTCTGAACATTATGGTATTACTGAGACTCCTGCCATGGGAGGATACGTGGAGTTTTCTTTCGAGAATCGCACGTTGAGGCTCTATAGAATGCCGAGCAGCAGCCGGGCTTATCCTTTGGCAGTTGAGAAAAAAGCAGATTTCTACAAGAGAATGTTTGATGATATTCTTTGATTTCTGATGAGATCTCTGGGTTTATTCTATATATATAATAAGGTACGCGTACAATAAATTAATATTAACGAATCTATGGAAAAAGATAAAATAACGATTATCGGTATTGCAGGAGGAACCGGTTCGGGCAAGACAACTGTGGTCAAGAAAATCGTGGATGCTTTGCCTCCTCATTATGTGGCTGTGGTTCCTCTGGATTCCTATTATAATGATACGACGGGAATGACGGATGAGGAGCGACATGCTATCAACTTCGATCATCCTGATGCATTCGACTGGAAATTACTCCATAAGCAGTTGGCTGATTTGCGCAATGGAATTGCTATCGAACAGCCTACTTACAGTTATCTGAAATGTAATCGTGAGAAGGAAACGATCCATGTGGAACCGAAGCCGGTTATCATCATCGAGGGAATCATGACTTTGCTCAACAAGAAGCTGCGTGACCTGATGGACCTGAAGGTTTTCGTGGATGCTGACCCTGACGAGCGACTCATCCGCAATATCCAGCGCGATACAATAGACAGAGGTCGTACGGTTTCGATGGTTGTGGACAGATATCTGAAGGTGCTGAAACCTATGCACGAGCAGTTTATCGAACCCACCAAGCGTTATGCAGACATCATCATTCCGCAGGGTGGTGAAAACGAGAAGGGTATCGGAATCCTTTGCAGTTATGTGACAGGATTGGTGGAGAAACTCGGCAAATAATCGTTCTCAGGCAAATTGTCTTAGCAATAAAAATCCTCGTTACGAATCGTTGTGTTCGTAGCGAGGATTTTCTATTTTATCGCAATCGTTTTCTGTTTGCGAGGATTTCTTAGTTGCGATGAATGACGGTGCCGTTTGCCTGATGGGTGGCCAGCACAAGTACTTCAGCTATCTGGACGTGTTCTGGAGCACTGGCTGCATAGAAAGCCACATCTGCCACATCATCACCATTGAGCGGTACGATTCCGTCGTAAACTTTGTCGGAACGGGCGTTGTCGCCATGGAAGCGGATGTTGGAGAAATTGGTTTCCACCAATCCTGGTTTTACATTGGTGACACGCACTTTGGTGTGAGCCACGTCGATACGGAGTCCGTCTGTAATTGCCTTGACGGCAGCCTTGGTGGCACAATAAACATTGCCTCCTGCGTAAGCAGCATCACCGGCAACACTTCCGATATTGATAATGTGTCCATGATTTCTGCTGACCATTCCTGGCACGATGAGGCGGGTCATGGTGAGAAGTCCCTTGATATTGGTGTCTATCATCTGATCCCAATCCTCAAAGTCTCCCTCGTATTCTGGTTCCAGTCCACGAGCCAGACCTGCATTATTGATAAGTACGTCGATATTCTTCATGTGTGAAGGAATATAATCAACGGCTTTCTGGGCAGCTTCACGGTTGCGAACGTCAAAAGCCAATGCAAGGACCATAATGCCGTAAGCATTTTCGAGTTCTTTCTTGATGATTTCCAACTTGCCTGTGTTTCTTCCTGTAAGAATCAGGTCGTATCCGCCTTGAGCAAATCGGCGTGCACATGCTTCACCGATACCGCTGGTAGCTCCTGTAATCAAAGCGATTTTGTTTGCCATAAGAGAGGGGTTTTAAAATGTTAAATGTGAAATGTTAAGTGTGAATATAGAATCTTCTTCATATAGGATATTGGGTATTCTATAGTTTGGATTCTTCTATATATATAATAAGGTGGGGAATAGAAGCAGATTATAAGATCAGTACTCTTACCTCTGCGTTTCCCATCTTTTCTATCTCGTTCATAGGGCGCTTGAAATAAACGCTCTGAATAGCCTTGTTGATAATGCCGTGTCCTACGGCAAGAATAGTTTTGTCGGGATAGGTCACCTTGAGCCAGGTGAGGAAATTCTGTGCGCGTGATTTCATCTTTTCGATAGATTCGATGTTGTCTGGCCAGTCTTTCGGATTTTTGGGAAGACTTGGGATGAACTTACCTGTGAAATCGCCCCAGTCGCGCTCCCGTATCAGTGGGGTTGTAATCATGGCTTGTTTCATGGATTTCTCGTCCTGAAAATGAGGTAGGGCGATTATCTCACAAGTCTGGATGCTGCGGTAGAGATCGCTGGATATGAATACATCGATGTGGTCATTGGCCATCTTGCGAGCTACTTCCTCAGCTTGGGCAATGCCGGTGGCGTTTAACTTGCCTGGTGTTTGTCCTTGCATAATCTGGGCTGCATTATCTACAGTCTCACCATGTCTAACTAAATACAATTTTGTCATAATATCCTTAATTTGCCAACAAAATTACAAAAAAAGTTGGATTTATCAAAGATAGTTTGTATTTTTGTAGAAGTTTTTTTAATAGTTTGTCGAATATTAATCTAAAAAGAAATATGAAAGTAATACATAGTTCATTTTTCCGTGCAATCTGTGCGATTATCGTAGGTGCACTTCTCATTCAGTATCGTGAACAGACGGTTACTTGGATTACCATAGCCATCGGTGTGTTGTTTTTCCTTTCGGGAGTCATTTCCATCGTTACCTATTTCAGTGCCAAGAGGAATTCGGGTAAAGTAGGTGTTGTTTATGATGCTAATGGAAAGCAGCTCACGGGGTTGACTCCTCATTTTCCTATTGTGGGAATAGGCAGTCTCTGTCTGGGTTTGATTTTGGCTCTGATGCCTAATACGTTCATCAACAGTCTGATGTTCATTCTTTCTGTCATTCTGATTATGGGCGCATTGACGCAGTTTATGAATCTTGCTACGGCTCGCAAGTTGGGACGTGTGGGAATTGTTTATTGGATTTTTCCTTCCATCATTCTCCTGATTGGTTTGCTTGCTGTCATCAAACCTTCAGCCATAGCCTCAGCACCGCTCTTCATCATCGGCTGGACCATGCTTATCTATGGTGTTGTGGAATGTATCAATGCATTCAAGATTGCCAACAATAAGCGGAAATGGACGAAGGCTGAAGAAATCAGTTCATCAACTCCTTCTTCTTCGAATGATGTTTCCTATATAGAGGAAATCAAGGAGGAAGAAGAGAAGAAAGAGTGATAGTATCGGTATGACAAAAGTGATGCAATCATTATGAAAAAGAATGATAGTCTTGGTATGAGAATAATAAAAGAATCCCCAATAGTTTTACGGAATGGAAAACTATTGGGGATTTTCTATATACTTTTGTTAAGCAAGGCTTCTTGTTTACTATCTGATGGCTTTTATAATTGGAACTTATAGCCCAAGGTAAACTGAAAGACGGAGTGTCTGTCGTCTGATCTCATCTTGATGCCTTCGTTCTCAATGTAACCGTCAGCGACCTTTGTGACACCGAGATTGTAGCGAGCATCAATGACGAGTCCATTATATTCGTACGACAAACCGATAGGGATGGAGAAGTCAACGGTGTTGATTTTGTAGTTGGTGTCAGCTTGCTTGAAAGCCTCGTCTATGTCAATGCTGATACCGCCAACGCTAACTTTCTTATTGATACAGAAACCTGGTTGGATGCCGGCTTTCAGTGCCAAACCTTTGACAACATAGACGTTGGCGAGGATAGGGATGTTGATGTAGTCGAGTTTGAGGGTTCCGTTGTATTCGTCAAAGTCGCTCTTAGCACCTTGCATAGAGTACATCAAAGCTCCAGTGATAGCGAACTTTTTAGTGGCTTGGTAACCGAGTTCAGCTCCACCTGTGAAACCGATTCTTGAAGTGGCGTTGTCCTCGTCGGTGAGGCAGGCGATATTCAAACCTACCTTAGGTTGTAATGTGACAGAACCAACGGCACTTTGAGCAAATGTACCGAGTGAAAACACTGCCATAGCGGCTGAAAGAAATAGCTTTTTCATAAAACTGCTTTTTAGTGTGAATAATATTATAAAAAGAACCCATAGGTACTCTTGCAAGAACCTATGGGTTTATGCTTTTTGTTAGATTTTTAGAGCTTGAACTTGTAACCAAGTGTCAACTGGAATACAGAGTGGTTACCATCACCCTCATCGAAAACCTTGGTGCAACCGATGTTATAACGTGCATCCAGGCAGAAACCCTGATATTCGTATGAGATACCTACAGGGATAGAGAAGTCGAAAGACTTAACACCATCAATTGTCTGGTAACCTGTGTCTACCTTGTGACCTACAATGCTACCCTCTAACTTTTGCTTGTGTGTCAAGTTGAATGCTGGCTGAACACCTGCCTTGAGAGCGAGACCTGGCGCAACGTAGATGTTTGCTAAAATAGGAATGTTGAGATAGTCAGTCTTGAGTGTAGCTTTTGCATTGGCAATTTCTGTATCTTCATAAGAAAGATTGCCAGACCATTTTGCACCTTGCATAGAATAGAGCAAACCTGCGCTGATACCTACCAATGGAGTTACGTGGTACTCAGCCTCAAGACCACCAACGAAACCTGCCTTGTAATCTGCGTCGTTGTCGCCTGTGATAGAAGTACAGTTCAAACCAACTTTTGGCTGGAGAGTGAAATCACCTGCTGAATACTGTGCGAAAGCACCTACTGAAGACAGCACGAGAGCTGCCATTGCAATAATCTTTTTCATAATCTCTAATCTAAATTTAGTTAATACTATTTGTTGAATTTACTTTTTACTTTATATATTAGAATTCTACTATATTTGCTAATAGAGGCAGACGGGGGAGCATTTTGCTAATCCATCTTTTCTGTTGATATAGAAAGCATATTTGCAGACCGTTTGTTTCTGTTAGCGAGGGCAAAGATATAGTAAAAAACAATAGGATGCAAACTTTTGGATAGTTTTTTTGATAATAAAGGTAAAAAAAATCCTTTTTCTTACCATTTGGAATACTATGACGTATATAATTGGAATATTGATACGAAAAATCTCCCACAACTTACAGAAAGTCAAAGTTGTGGGAGATTTAAATTTTAGGAAGAATATCCTACAGTTTGAATTTATAACCGAAAGTCAGAGAGAAAACCTCGTGCTTGGAATTGTCGCTATAGTCTCTGTTGTCGTCGCTGAAAACGCAACTTTTATTCCTCTTCCTCCCAGTCTTCGTCTTCAAATCCGAACATGGCTGGGTCCACGAAAGCATCCAGCGCACGTCGTTCCTTCTTAGTAGGACGACCTGTACCTCTGGCTCTGTCCACGAAACCGCTGATGCGGCTCATTTCCAGCAGTTCATACTGCTTAGGGTCGGTTACATTCTTATAGACAGCAAAGAGCATTTTAGCACCAACTCGTTGCTCAATGCAGTCGAGCACTTCAAAAGAGTAGGTGATAGGCGCCTTTTTCACGCTGACCACATCTCCTCTCTTGATCATGTAGGATGGTTTTCTGTTTACGCCGCCCACGGTGACGCGCCCATTCTTGCAGGCATCAGCCGCAATGCTGCGTGTCTTGTAGATTCTTGCCGCCCAGAGCCATTTGTCTATTCTTGCTGTTTCTTTCATTTCTTATTTTTTTCCTAACTTGTTGTATTGATTCATTGTAATGTCAATACCTTGTAGGACGAAACTTTTGATGATGTCCACACCGAGGTCGATGGCAGGTTGCAGTTCCTTCATGTCTTCCTCTGTGTATTTTCCGAGCACCCAGTCCACCTGTCCTCCGCGTGGATATTCGTTTCCGATGCCCATGCGCAGTCGGGCGTAGTTCTGTCCGATAAGCTGCTGGATGTGTCCCAGTCCGTTGTGTCCGCCGTTGCTTCCGTTGGCTTTCAGTCTGAAAGCGCCGAGCGGCAGAGCCAGTTCATCGCTGATGACGAGCAGCCTCTTCTGATCTATCTTCTCCTGATTGAGCCAGTATCTTACGGCGTTGCCGCTGAGGTTCATGAAGGTAGTAGGTTTCAGAAGGAACACCTTACGTCCCTTGATGGAAGTTTCGGCCACGAATCCGTAACGCTTATCCTCAAAATGAATATTGGACGCTTTAGCAAAAGCGTCCAATACCATAAATCCTGTGTTGTGCCTGGTGCCGGCGTATTCATCGCCAGGGTTACCAAGCCCACAAATCAAATATTTATCCAATGTTTGATAATGCTTTACTCAGGTTCGTAAAATCTTGATGACTCAGCGATTAAGCCTCTGCATCATCAGCAGCCTGAGCTGCGAGCTGAGCGTTACGTGTCATCTTGATAGAGCAAACTACGACAGCCTTGCTTGTAGCCAACTCGAGACCCTCGAATGAGAGGTCACCTACCTTGATGCTCTTACCAATCTTCAACTCTGTAACGTCGATATCGAGGTGCTCAGGAATAACCTGGTAAGGAGCTGTAACGTTGATCTTACGGATAGAGAGGTTCATACGACCACCATCACGTACACCCTGTGCAAGACCTGTCAACTTAACTGGAATACCGATAGTGATAGGCTTCTTGTCGTTAACCTCGTAGAAGTCAACGTGCAGAGGAGCGTCTGTTGTTGGGTGGAACTGGATCTCCTTCATGATAGCTGTGTGGCTCTCACCGTCGATGATGAGGTTGATAACATATACGTGAGGAGTGTAGATGACCTTACGCAACTCAGCGAAAGGAACAGCGAATGACAATGCCTCTGGAGCACCGTTCTCACCCTTCTTCTCACCATACAAGTTACAAGGAACAAAACCTTCCTTACGCAATGACTTAGAAGCTTTCTTGCCAAGGTCTGTACGCTTCTGACCTGTTACATTAATCTCTTTCATTTGTGTTACTCTAAATTAAGTATTAATAATTAGTGCCTTAACTCGCCATCACACGGATAAGCTTTGCAAAAGCGGGTGCAAAATTACAACAAATATTTGAAATAAGCAAATTTATGAAGAAAAAAATGCTAAAAAGTAATTCTTTGAGGACTCAGAAGGGGGTAAACGGGCTTTCTATCCTTAAAAAAGTAGAAAATATCCACTGGTTTCTTGCATGTTCCATATAAAATATGTATTTTTGCCGTGTCAAATAACGACAGTAATATAAACCTTTAAATTATTAGAGAATGATTAATAGGGATTTAATTAGAAGAAAGATTGTACAGTTAACCTATGCGTACTATCAAAACGGCAATCACAACATGGATAATGCTGAGAAGGAATTGTTGTTTAGTCTTTCTAAAGCGTACGACTTGTATAACTACATGTTGCAACTCATTGTGGCTGTCACTAAAGAGGCTCGCAAGCGTTACGACGTGGAGTTGGCTCGTGCTCTGCGTGAAGGGGCAGAGGCTCCATCGCAGAAATTTGCGTTCAATCGTTTGGCAGTTCAGTTGGAAGAAAACAAAATGCTGGGTGATTGGATTGATGCGAAACATTCTTCATGGGATGATGACATTGAATTCGTGCGCAAGCTCTACACTAACATTACAGCCAGCGAGGCTTTTCAGGAGTACATGGCTTCAGAGGAAGACAACTATGAGGCAGACCGTGAGGCTTGGCGTAAGTTCTACAAGAATTTTGTGATGAACAATGAAGAGCTGGATGCTCTCCTGGAGGAAAAGAGCCTCTATTGGAATGATGACAAAGAAGTGGTTGACACATTCGTGCTCAAAACCATCAAGCGTTTCGAGCAGGAGAATAAGGCCGACCAGGAACTTCTTCCTGAATATAAAGATTTAGAGGACCGTGACTTTGCCCGCAAGCTGTTCCGCTCTACTATCCTCAATTGCGACCAGTATCAGCGCTATATGAGTGATGCTTCCCGCAACTGGGATTTCTCCCGTCTGGCTTACATGGATGTGGTTATTATGCAGATTGCCATTGCAGAGATGGTCAATTTCCCAAATATTCCTGCTTCCGTCACCATCAATGAGTATGTTGACTTGGCCAAGGTATATAGTACTCCTCGAAGCGGCGGATATGTGAACGGAATGCTCGACAATATCGGCAGATTCCTCATCGACCGCGGTATCATTGCCAAGGAGTTGCCTCCTCGCAAGGAACATCACAGAAGATAAAGTTCCGTAATGAAAACAGACTGAGGTCGATAGACTGAAGTTGAAAACAGAATATTAATAACATTTTAAATAATAGTAACTATGAATTTATTATTGCAAGCACAAGGTGGTGGTAATATAGGCTTCCTCGTCATGATGGTAGCAATCTTTGTTATCATGTGGTTTTTTATGATTCGTCCTCAGCAGAAGAAGCAGAAGGAGATCCGCAAATTCCAGAACTCTCTGCAGGAAGGTTCTAAGGTTGTTACTGGCGGTGGTGTTTATGGCACCGTTAAGCGTATCAACTTGGAGCAGAATACTGTAGATGTTGAGATTGCTCGTGGCGTAGTAATCACTGTAGCTAAGGGCTACGTGTTCGCTGATGCTACTGCTCAGACTCCAAATGCATAATATAGGAAAAATATGGCAAGTGATTAGAAACTTTTTGTTCAGTGCGCTGAACAAGGAGTTTCTGATTTTTTTGTTCTTTCTCTTTCTCAGCGGTGCTTTCTGGTTGATGATGGCGCTCAATGAGACTTATGAGGAAGAATTAGAGGTGCCTGTGCGCCTTGTCAATGTACCCCGTAATGCCGTTGTGACCGACGAACCTGCTGATACTGTGCGGGTTATGGTGAGGGATAAGGGTTTTACATTGGTTACCTACAAATATGGTAAATGGTTTAAGCCGCTCTCGTTCAAGTTTGCTACTTATGCAGATGAGGACCAGGGGCACGGCGTGATTCCTAATGCCGACATGGTGAAGCAGGTACAGAACCAGCTCTATGGCTCCAGCAAACTTCTGTCTGTAAAGCCTGAAAAGCTGGATTTCTATTTCACATATGGTGCTTCCAAGCAGGTGCCTGTCAAGTTCAGGGGAAGGATTACGACGAGCAAGACTTATTATCTGGCTCATACGGAATTTCTGCCGGGTACGGTGACGGTTTATGCCAACAAGAAGCGGCTCGACCAGTTGCGCTATGTGGAGATAGAACCATTTAACTATCGCAATTTGCAGGATACGATCCACAAGACGGTGCGCTTGCAGAGGATTGTGGGCGTCAAGATAGTTCCGAATACGGTGCGCCTTTCCGTTTATCCTGATGTCCTGACCGAAGAGACAATCGATGTTCCGATTACGGCCATCAATATGCCTCCGGGCATGGTGCTCCGCACATTCCCTTCCCGTGTCACCGTCAGATTTACGATAGGTGCCAGCCTGTTCAGAACCGTCAGTGCCGACCAGTTCAAGGTGGTTGTCGATTACGACGAACTGTCTTCCAATCCGGCTGATAAGTGTACGCTCCAGCTGCGCAGTGTGCCACGAACCGTGAGCAAAGCAATGCTTGAAGTGGAGAAGGTGGATTATCTGCTTGAACAGCAATAGGGAATAGGAGGATCTATAAAAGTAGAATCTGATGAAAATAGCTATTACAGGAGGAATCGGAAGCGGAAAGAGCTTTGTTTGCAGAGAACTTGCCAAGCGTGGAATCGAGGTTTACGACTGCGATGCTGCGGCCAAAAGGCTGATGCGTAGCGATGAGCAGTTGCAGGCTGCACTAAAGCTGCTTGTGGGCAATGAGGTCTATGCGGACGGAGTGCTTCAGAAACCAGTTCTGGCTCAGTTTCTTTTGGCGAGTGAGACCAACAAACTGGCAGTCAATGATGTGGTTCATCCTGCTGTGGCTCGCGATTTCGAACAGAGCGGAAAGAACTGGCTGGAAAGCGCCATTCTCTTTGACAGTGGTTTTGTTCATCGCACCCGTTTCGACTATGTGGTCTGCGTGACGGCTCCACAGGAAGTCCGTCTGCAGCGGATTATGCAGCGCGATCAGATTTCCCGCCAGAAAGCAGAGGAATGGATAAATGCCCAGTTGCCTCAGGCTGATGTCGTTTTGCAGAGTGATTTTGAAATCAGAAATGATGGAAAGGAAGATTTGAATCTGCAGATTGACAGACTCCTGAATCAGGTGAAATAGGACTTCTGCTGAGAAGCGATAGGAGTTTTCCTTCTTCGAATGGGAAGGGGAGAATTTCTTCTTTGAAAAATAAAAGGAAAAAGTAAACAAAGAAAATAATAAATAAGAAATAAAAAGAACAATGGAAACAATTCTTTCAATTGCAGGTAAGCCAGGCCTTTATAAACTGGTATCTCGTGGAAACAGAAACCTCATCGTGGAGACTATTGATGAGACTCACAGACGTATTCCAGCTTTCGCTACAGACCGTGTAACAAGTCTTGGCGACATCGCTATGTACACAGATGCTGATGAAATCGCCCTCTGGGAGGTTTTGGAGAGTGTAGGCAAGAAAGAGAACAGTCAGGTAAGCAGCCTCAACTATAAGAAGTGCTCTGCTCAGGAACTTCACGACTATTTCGCAGAGGTTTTGCCTAACTACGACCGTGACCGTGTACACGATAGCGACATCAAGAAGTTGCTCCAGTGGTACAATATCCTCGTGAAGAACGGCATTACTGATTTCAAGGCAACTTTGGCTCCAACAGATGGCGACAATGTAGATGATCGTCAGGAGGAAGCTGCTGCTGAGTAATCCCTATACATTATTATATATAAGAGGGTGTGTTATAAGTCACATTCAGTACGCCCGAAAAATGTCCCACAGATATTACAGATGTTCACAGATTTATTTTTTTGTTTCAAAAAATCTGTGTAAATCTGTGAAATCTGTGGGACTATGTATTTTAGGAATTTCAAAAATCCTACATTTCTATGCTAAAATTTGGAGAATTCAAGAAAAAATCGTAATTTTGCAGCCGCTTTTGCATGGTGAACAGATTTCCACCTTGTCAGGAGCAAAATCTGAGTGCTTGGTAAACCTCGTAAAAAACAAGAAAAATGGAAAAGAAAACAACTCAAGTGAGTGTGCTGTTTATGCTTTTCAGCATCCTCTTTTGCGTTTGTCTGATTGCGGCAAACGTGCTCGAAACAAAGCAAATTGCCTTCGGGCCAGTATCTCTGACCGGTGGACTCATTGTATTCCCAGTGAGCTACATTATCAATGATGTCGTTTGTGAAGTGTGGGGTTATCAGAAAGCCCGCCTTCTGATATGGACAGGTTTTGCCATGAATTTCTTCTTCGTGGCTCTCGGCGCCATCTGTGATGTGATTCCTGCTGCACCTTATTGGACCAATGATGCTGGTTTCCACGCCATTTTCGGTCTGGCTCCACGCATCGCTGCCGCTTCCTTCGTAGCCTTCATCGTAGGTTCATTTGCCAATGCCTATGTGATGAGTGTGATGAAGATTCGTGATGGTGGCAAGCATTTCTCAGCCCGTGCTATTCTCAGTACCTTGGCAGGAGAGAGTTGCGACAGTATCATCTTCTTCCCATTGGCATTGGGAGGCGTAGTTCCTGCTTCCGAGTTGCCTTGGCTCATGCTCTGGCAGGTTATTCTCAAGACAGTATATGAAATCATCGTGTTGCCTGTAACCATCCGTGTGGTCAAGGCCATCAAGAAGCATGAGGGTGAGGATGTTTATGACAACAACATCTCTTATAATGTCTTCAAGATATTCAGTCTCAACTAATTACGTAATTCACAAATAAAAAATTTACCAAGACAGTGGATAGAAAACAAGATGGTTTGCAGGCTCTTGGAGCCAAAACCGAATATAGAATGGATTATGCACCTGAGGTGCTGGAGACCTTTGTCAACAAGCATCCGGGCAATGATTACTGGGTACGTTTCAACTGCCCTGAGTTTACATCGCTTTGTCCGATTACCGGTCAGCCCGACTTTGCGGAGATTCGCATCAGTTATATTCCTGATGTGAAGATGGTGGAAAGCAAGAGTTTGAAGCTCTATCTTTTCAGTTTCCGCAATCATGGTGATTTTCATGAGGACTGTGTGAACATCATCATGAAGGATCTCATCCGTCTGATGGATCCTAAGTACATTGAGGTGACTGGCATTTTCACTCCTCGTGGCGGTATCAGCATCTGGCCTTATGCCAATTACGGCAAGCCAGGTACTAAGTACGAGAAGCTGGCAGAGCAGCGTTTCGCTACGCATGAATAAGTAAAATGATGATTTTTAAAAGAAGAGCTGCATCTTCGGCAGAAATGCTGGAGAATGTAGCTTTTTTCGTTTGTATAGTATGGAAAATCCGCTCAGCATCGGTTATCTGATCATCCAGATATTATAAATGAGAAATGACAAATGAGAAATGAGAAATGGGGGGATGAGGAATGGGAAATCAAATAAACGCTTGGATTAAAATAAAATCGCAGAATCTCCGCCTCTTCCTCGCCTATACCGGGCGCAAGTATGATTACAGTAAGGCTTCCGGGCTGACCGATTATAATACAGACCGTATTGAGATTGGAATGCTCTACAGGCTGAAGGCTTATTAAAGGTAAAAAGGTAAAAAAGTAAAAAGGTAAAAAGACGTTGTCCTTTAAAAATTCTTTTTACCTTTTTACCTTTTTACTTTTTTACTTTAAAAAAAACACCCCAAGTTTGCTTTTTACAAATAATGGTTCGTTTTTTATAAATAACTTCAGCAAAAATCATCGTATCTTTGCATAAGAAAAGCTGCACTCGGCAATTTGAAAGCAAGCTTTCATTGCGCTCGTTTGCATTTTCTTTGCAGTAGAAAAAATAACAATAACTAATAGAATAAATACTAACTTAAACGACATAACATGATGGCTGACGAAAAGAAATTCAGAGTAGAGTCTGACCTTTTAGGTGAACTCAAAGTTCCTGCTGACGCACTTTACGGTGTACAAACTCAGCGCGGTATTAACAATTATCATATTTCTCGCAAGACGATGTGTGATTATCCTGATTTCATCATCGCTATTGCATACGTGAAGCTGGCAGCTGCCCAGACCAATCATTCTCTCGGAGTTATCAATGATGAGATTTCCGGAGCTATGGCTGAGGCTTGCCGCGAAATCATAGACGGCAAGTGGCACGAGAATTTCCCTATCGACATGGTACAGGGTGGTGCTGGAACTTCTGTCAATATGAATGCTAATGAGGTGATCGCCAACCGTGCCCTTGAAATCTTGGGACGCGAGAAAGGTGACTATCTGTATGTTTCTCCTAACGATCATTGCAACTGCGGACAGAGCACCAATGATGTTTATCCTACATCCATCCGTCTCGCTCTCATCCGCATGAATGCTCATCTCGTGGGCGCTCTTACCGGACTTATCAGCGCTTTCCGCTACAAGGCTGAGGAGTATTTCGACACCATCAAGATGGGACGTACTCAGTTGCAGGATGCAGTTCCGATGACTATCGGACAGGAGTTTAACGCATACGCCAACAATCTGGAGGAGGAAATCCTCAATCTGGAGCGCAACGTGAAGCTTCTCCACGAAATCAATATGGGCGGTACTGCTATCGGTACAGGTCTGAACGCCGTTCCGGGCTTCGCTAAACTCTGTGCTGCCAACCTCAGTAAGTTGACTGGTGAGAACTTTGTTTCTGCCAGCGACTTGGTGGAGGCTACACCAGATACAGGTGCTTACGTAAGCTATTCTTCTGCATTGAAGCGCTTGGCAGTGAAACTTTCCAAGATCTGTAACGATCTCCGACTGATGGCTTCAGGTCCACGCTGCGGTCTGAACGAGATCAACCTTCCTCCTAAGGCTCCTGGTTCATCCATCATGCCGGGCAAGGTAAATCCAGTTATTCCAGAGGTGACCAATCAGGTTTGCTTCAAGGTAATTGGTAACGATACAACTATCAGTTTTGCAGCCGAGGCAGGTCAGTTGGAGTTGAACGTGATGGAACCTATCATCACAGAGAGCCTCTTCGAGAGCCTTACCTGGATGAAGAATGCCATCGAAACCCTTACAGAAGAATGCGTATTGGGCATTACTGTCAACAAGGAGCGCTGCTATGAGATGGTAAAGAACAGTATTGGTATCGTGACTGCCCTCAATCCGATTATCGGTTATAAGGCCAGCACCAAGGTAGCCAAGGAAGCTCATGCCACAGGCCGCTCAGTCTATGACATCGTGATAGAGCAGGGACTGATGAGCAAGGAAGAGCTCGACAAGGCACTCGACCCTAAGGAAATGCTTCATTCTCATAAGTTCACATTGAAATAAATGTGGGATATGAAGAGTTGAAAAACAAAACTTTTCATAACTAATTGAATCCAAGTATATACATTCATTGAAGAAGCCTGCAGGCGAATCCATCTATCTCTCTCTCGGATTCCGCTTGCAGGCTTTGATTTTTTATTTTGTTTTCCAGAAATTTTCTTATTTCTTTCCCCTATACGCCAATGGCGTCATTCCCGATCGTTGCTTGAAGAAATTGGTCAGGGCGCTCTGGTCGCTGAAGTTCAGATAGTCGGCTATTTCCCCCATTGTCATGTCCGACTGGGTGAGCAGGTTGCATATTTCCTTGTAAACCAGTGACGTAACGTGCTCATTCACCGTAGAACCGCTGATTTCCCTTACCAGTCTTGAGAGATAGGCGGCAGAAACATTCTGCTTGTCGGCATAGAATCTGATCTGTCGCTCCTTGCGGAAGAAGCGGTAGAGGTGGTGTAGGAAAATTTCATACACTTCCTTCTTGTGCCCCAAGTCGTTGGAAACGGAGCATTGCTCGTAGGGCAGTTCCTCAATGATGAGTTTGAGCACGTTGAACATACTCTTGATCATCTCAATCTTGTTGATGTGCTGGTGCCTTACAATGTCTCTCACGAAGTGGAAAATATCTGCGATGCTTTTCATCTTTTCAGGTGAAGGCTGGTATCGGGTAGGCTGGTCGGTGAAATGCTCGTCCACCAGAATACATTCCGCCTCAAAGTCGGGCGAAACTTCCTTCAATGCTACGATTTCCTTAGGCGAAGCAATGAGAAATTCGCCCGTTTTCACTTCCAGGGTTTCGTCCTTATTGCTGTTGAAATGCAGCAGGCATTTGCCCTGTTTCAGTAACAGCAGTTTGGTGAAGAGCGTACGTTCCTTCACCATTTCCGCCAGTTCTTCCGAGCTTACGCAGTTGTTTCCCCCGCCGTTGATGGCGAAGTGGGCAGCGTAGGCGCCATAAATGTCTGTCAGATGATATTTGGCAGCAAATTCTTCCAGGTTATAGACTATCTGTTGTTTCATGTTTACTTATACTTCTCATAGAAAAAGTTTACTTCTGGGGCGGTTTTTACCAGATGAGAATCTCCGGTTCTTCCCAGATGAGAATCTCCGGCTATTCCTTTTTGGGGGATGATTCTACGAGGGCAAAAGTACAAAATATCCTTCAGACATCAAAAATTTTTTTCTAAAAAAATGTTTTCCATTTTCTTCAGTTCCTTCTCAAACCGGTGTTTGTAGAGAAAACCGGCGATGGTGAGACCGAATGGGAAGGCTATCCAAATGCCTAAGATACCGATGCCGCAAGGAAAACCGAGCGTATAGCCCAACGGCAGACAGATGATGAAGTAGGCAATGAAGGCATAGGTCACCATTGGTTTTACGCAGGCAATACCTCTCAGCGCATTGGCAAAAGTATATTGCAGACCGTCGCCAAACTGGTAGAGCATCATCATGATGATGAGCAGGGCCACGTACTGCTGCACCTCCACATTATCATTGAACCAGCCGCCTATCTGATGTCTGAGCAGCAACACCGGAATGCCCATGCAGAGAGAGAACAGCAGGTTGAGTCTCCAACCATCGTAGGCGTTTCTCCTGACGGCAGCAAAGTCGTTCTGTCCCACGAAATGGCTCACTCGGATGGCCAGCGCTGCAGCCATACCAGAGAGTACGAGGTAGAACAGTTGGGAGATAGTTATCATCACCTGATGGGCAGCTAATGGAATCGTTCCGAGCCATCCCACCATCACGCAGCTCAGCGTAAAGGCGCCCGATTCCAGCGCCAGTTGCAGCGCCACAGGCCATCCCAGGCGGTTCATCTCCCGGAAGTCAGCCCCGTTGATGCGGCTTGCTATGATATTGTTGCGATATTCCCTGTATTCCTTCGTGCCGGCGATGATGCCCACCATAGCCACAGCCATGAGCACACGACTTGCCAAGGTAGAGATTCCGGCACCTAATAATCCCATTTCCGGACAAGGACCCACACCATAGATGAGCACCCAGTTGCCGAAGATGTTGACGATGTTTCCCATGATCATCACCCACATCGCCACCTTGGTATTTCCGATTCCGTCGAGAAACTGTTTCAGCGTATTGAAAACGCCCACGAAGAGCACCGAAATGAGGTTGACGATGAAGTAGGGGCGTATGAGTGCGAGTAATTCCTCGGGCTGACCGATGCGATGGAGGTTGAAGTAGAGGATTATCAGAGCGAGCGAGAAAATGACGCCCACCACCATATTGGCGAAGAAGGAATTTTTCACTTTTTGTCCTATTTTGTCCGTTTTCTCCATGCCGTAGAGTTTTCCGATGATAGGGGTGAGACCATAGGAGAATCCCATGTAGGAAACGAGGATGAAGGTGATGATATTGTTGACGAGACCTGCTGCCGCCAGTTCCTCCGTGCTGTGATGTCCGATCATGAGCGTGTCGGCGAATCCCAGAATGATGGTTCCCAACTGTCCGATGATGATAGGAACCCCGATGCATAGGAGTTCTCGATAGTAATGTCTTTTATGTTCCGTGATGGAAGTATTATTGCCCATAGTTAGAAAATTAAACCTAATTGTTTGTAAAAAGCAAAGATGCTGCTTTAGAAAAGTCGTGCAAAGTTACTGCTTTTTTCTGATATAAGCAAGAAATAGGCGTGAAATAAAGGATAAAGTGATTGTAAAACCTTAATGACACTTAATGACACCCACTCTTCATGACACCAGAAGAGTGGGAGTAATGCAGCCGAATTAATCTGGCTTGCCATTCAATAAAGTTATAGTATTTGTAAACTCAGATACTAAATCATTAAACAGAGGATTGTCTCTTCTGATAATCAATGCTGCGTAATTCTCATTTTCTTCTTCATCGTAAACAACTTGAGGGAGAAAAAGAAAATCATCATTCTCTGCATAAACAGAAAACCAATAACTGAATAGACGACTTCTCATTTTTTGCATTCCATCGCCAGTTTCACATATATATAATAATGCAGCTTGATTTTTACGAAAGAATTCATCCACAATACACATTACCGTTTCTCTAACTTTGGAATCTCGTGGAGATTTGGTTCCTTCATAATTAGTCAACGCAAACTGATATGACTCTCCGCTTTGCAGCAATTCGTCTTTTTCAAAAGCAACACTAAAGCTTACTCCAAAGTCGCTTACAAACTTGAATAAGCCTGTTGAAAAATCCAATTCAACAATATAAGGAGAATTGGCATTTATTCTATTTAATTCCAATTCCTCCATTACAAGACATTAAAGTTTACAGGTTCTTCGCCCGTACGTAATTTGTAGTCTTCATAAAGCATCTTCTGCATCTTGTCAACCATGGCTTTCTTTGTAGCCTTGGCTGATTCCCAACGTCTAAGAGCCTCTTCTCTTGTTAATTTATTCATATTCAATCCTCCATTATTAATAACCAAATATATCCGTTAAAACCTTAATTACACCCTCTCTTAATACTATCCCCTCTGCATTTCCATGATGAAGTCGTCGGCAATGTAACTTTCTCGCCGTTCCCTCCACGCAGGATGCAGCGAAGGCAAGTTTGATTTCTTCCAGGGGCAATTGTATTCTGTTGCGTTCTTGTACCATAAGCTCCCCTCTTACTCCTCAATATCTCTTTTTCTGAAATTTTCTGCAAATATAAGCATTATTTTTCTAATATGCAAGCTTTTCCGATTTTAATATTAAATAATTGAGTCTGTTTGAGTAATTTTATAGTGATAACTATCTGAAAATCAAATAGATAACGAGTTGAAAAAGTTCTTTCTAAAGCTGTGTCATTTTGCAGGATGGTTCCTACAGGGTGTCATTAAGAGTGGGTGCACCCACTCTTAATGACACCTTTGTTTTCCCAAAGATATTAAATGCAAAATTCAATTTTATATATATCGCTATAAATCAGATACTTACAGACCTTTTTCTAACTTTTTTGCCATATTCTTGTTTTCTGCTTAGAAAAATTGTACCTTGGCACCAGCATTGCGAAAGAAAGCTCCTCTTGTACTGAAAACAGCCATAAAAGACGACTCTCCTTGGTCTAAATTGATGACAGGCGCCGCTCATCAATAACGGCCAAAATAAGAAGTAAAGTTCCGAAAGTTTTTCACTACCGTAACAAGAGCTTTCGAGAATAGACAAAAGAGCTTTTGACAGCCGTCCAAAACTCTTTTTACGTATGTGACAAAGTTGGGGAAGATATACTTTTGTCTTTAACTGAAAGTAGTATACACCTTTCTTGTTATACTTACTGATTTACTATACACATGATTTACTTTCTTACTAAAATACTATACACAATCAGAAAAGCCTTACTGAAATGGTTTACACATCAATAATCTTTACATATGTGCTTTGACAACACCTCCTCTGATGCAAAGTTAATATTTTTTATTGATTCTACCAAATAAAACCATGAAAAACACCACGGTGGTTTGCCTCACGGCTGGAGGCGTGAAGCCTCCAAAGAGTGCTTCTCTCTCATGACTTTTGGTGTGAGCATCCCATTGCTATAGTGTAGTCTCTCTTCATTATAGAACTTAACGATTCCCTTCATGATATTTTTTAGAGCTGCCAAGTTCTTGGGTCTCTTCATTCGATAGAGCCATTCTTGCTTGACAATACCATTCACTCGTTCCGCAATGGCGTTGTCAGTAGGCTTGTAATCCTCTGTCATGCTTATGCGAGCACCTATTTCCTTCAGACGATTCACATATGCGTTGCAGCAGTATTGAGATCCCCTGTCGGAGTGATGAATTAGATGAAGCAGACTCTCTGCGTCAGCTTGACATATGGCCTGTTCTAAGGCTTCTTGCGTGTTGATGGCAAGTAAGGTGTCGGAAACAACCCAGCCAATAATCTCATGCGTGAAAGCATCTGTTATCAGATGAAGGTAGCAAACACCCTCATCTGTGTCCACATAAGTAATGTCTGCAACCCAAAGTTGGTTGGGTGCAGTAGGAACAAACTCTTTGACCAAGTTCTTGTATTTACGATAGTTATGGTTCGAATTTGTCGTGTGTCGGCGGCGCATCGGTGGAAGCATAAGTTGATGCGTTCGCATCAACTTATAGAACTTGTCACGACCTACCATCTTATCTGCAAACGTGCTCTTTAGCATCAGAAACAACTTGTAGGCACCTGTGCCAGGAGCTTGTTCACGAATCTCTTTTATTACAGCCACCATCGTGGTCTCTTGTATGTCACGTTCCTGTCTCTTCTGCTTGCTAACAGAGTAATAACCTCCTCGTGTCTTGCCAAACAGCCCACTCAGAAAACCCAGAGATTGTTCTGGGTGTCTGAGTTGGAGGTTGTCTACTGCTTGGTGCCAGCTTTTTTTAGCAAGTCGATGCCATACTCTTCCTTACCAATCTTCAGAAGCTCTTGAAGGGCCTCATTACGAAGCTCTGAATACTGTAGAGCTTTGCGGAGATTGTTCACTTCCTCTTGCAGCTTCTCCTCAGGAGTCTTTGCCTGTGCTGCCTGTCTTAATTCATGTTTCTTACGCATATCCATTACCTTTTGCATTGTTTCCTGCGACAAAGATAATGATTTTTCGGATAAAATATATGTTTTTTCCCAATAATCTACAGAATAATGATTTTTGATGCCAAACTTCTTTGCGGCACCAAATATTGACAAACCATTCTCATACATGTCTGCCAAGACTTTTAGTTTAAAGTCTAAACTGTAATTTGCACGTTCTTTCTTTTTACTTTCCATTTTACTTTTTTAAGTTAAAATGGTGTACACTTTTTCTGTAGTAAGACATTTTTCTACCGAACCATCCAATTATCTCTGTTTATTTTTACAACATTAACATTAGCGTGTGTTCCCCGTCTCTGTACCCACTTTTATTTTTCCCTGCCCACGGAAAAATTCTTGCGTGGGCAGGGAGAAAAAAATACCCGGGCAGAGAAGGGTATTTAAAAGAGAATTTGGGGGAAATGGAAGTGTCATTGAAAAAGAGTTGGTTTAACGTTATTGTAGAAAAATAGAGATACATATGAAATTGGTAAAATCTTCGAGAAATTGGTGTCATTAAGTGTCATTAAGGTTTTCAATAATATTCATATTTTGCATATTCGTAAAAAGAATATATATTTGCACCTTATTAAATAAGGTAATATGACAAGAGCATACATTCACATTTATATCATCAAGTCATAGGCCGCTTGCGTGGTAAGCGTGAGAAGTTGGGAATTACTCAAGTTCAACTTGCTGATTTATTGAAAGTTAATCAGACTTTCATAAGTAGGGTTGAAACATGTGACCGTCGCCTCGATATCATAGAACTTCATCATATTTGTCAGGTGTTGGATGTTTCGTTTGTCGACTTCATTCAGGAAGTCGATAGGGATATTCTGAGCAAAGGCGAGGGGAAATGAATAAAAGAATTTAAAATAACCTCTTGTATTAAAACAATAAAATAACTAAATAACAATGGAACAATTAGATAATAACGAAATCTTTGATGATTTCAAACTAGCTGAAGAGCAAACTGCTTATGTTAGTGATGCAATCTGCAATGTAATAGAGAAAGAGTTATCAGAAGTAGAGCATGAGTTCTCTACCATAAAGTTCTGTCAGCATGAGCCAAAGTTTATAGCCACCAATACCTGGATCCTCATCTCGGATTTCACGAACATTATCCAAGATAATCTTATCACGATTTACCTCAGCTTCAATATCAGCCTTCGACTGGTAGAAGGCTTGACGACAATGGCCAAATAGGCGGCAAGCAGTCGCAACTTTCATGTTGCGCTGCTCGACCAGTTCCATGACTACTTGGCCCCAGATTTTTTTCGTATCGGAATATCAAAGTACTCTTCTGCGCGTGTAATCATCAGATCACGTGCTTCTGTTTCCAACTTAGAGAAGGCCAAGGCTTTCTCTAACTCTTTGATGCGTTGCTTCAATCGACCATTCTCTTCTTGATAGCTTTCTTTACTACGGTTTGACATATCTGTTATATTTGCTTGTTCAGACTGCAAAGATAACAAATCTTTTTCATTAGCAAATACTTTCAGCCAAGTATTTAATGACTTGACTGCTGCAATTCCACGACTCTTACAGAAACTGTATTTGCTGAGTCCTGACTGATAATAGTCGCAAAGTAAAGACAATTTGTCTTCCTTACTGTAACTTTTGTACTTTTTACTCATTACTAAACACATTTTATTAATTAACCATAAATGTGTCTATCTATATCAGTATAAGTCAGTATCGCTTTTCCGCCTGATGGCATATTCTTAGTCAGGTATTCACGGATAGCATTCAAAGTATGTTCTTGTTCCTTCTGCATATTACAATGATATCAATGCCAATGCAAAGATATAGATATTATTATATATATGCAAATTTTTGAACATCTTTCTCTATGATTTAGTAAAGAAAAACGTTAGCCTTATTTGGGCTAACCGATTTTGGGTTATAATTTTGCAGTAAATTAGCTAATTATGGATAAAAGTATACATACAAGATTATACCAACGTGTAATAGCTCGCTTGCGTGCCAAGCGAGAGGAAAAGGGCGTGACACAGATGCAACTTGCTGAAAAATTGGGGGTTAACCAAACTTTTGTGAGCAAGGTTGAAATCTGTGAACGGCGTTTAGATATTGTTGAACTTCTAACGATTTGTGAAATTCTAGAAATTCCTTTTGTTGATTTTATCAAAGAAATCGATGAAGATATTATTTCAAAGTTTAAAGATTCTAAAAAAAACAGTCATAATAATGAAAAAGCAATATAATATAATTGATCTATTTTGTGGTTGTGGTGGGCTTTCTAAAGGATTTGAGGAAGCTGGCTATAAGACTCTGTTAGGCGTTGATATTGAGCAGGCGGCACTTAATACATTCGAAAAAAATCATAAAGGTGCCGTTGGAATGAATCTTGATTTGTCTGCTTATGATTCTTTTGATAAGATTGATAAGGTTATTGACGGTAGAAAAGTTGATGTCGTTATTGGTGGTCCACCTTGTCAAGGCTTTAGTTTAACTGGGCCTAGAAACTTTGAAGATAAGAGGAATAAGTTGTATTTAGCAATGATAGAGACTGTTCGACGCTATCAACCGCAAGCCTTCCTTATTGAAAATGTTCCTGGTATGGCCAATCTTTATAAAGGTGCTGTTAAAGATGAAATCATTAGGAGATTTACTGATATGGGCTATAATGTTAATTATAAAATAGTTTGTGCGGCGGATTACGGAGTTCCTCAGATGCGGAAACGTTTAGTTTTTGTTGGTTTGAAGCAGTCTCCTGTTAAATATGATTTTCCTTCTCCCATTCTAGAAGAAAATGATTATATAACGTGTAAACAAGCAATTTGTGATCTTCCTTCTTTGGTAGATGATTTAGGAACAGAGGTTGCAGCTTACTCAAGTGAGCCGCAAACAGATTATCAGAAGCAGATGAGGGGTAATTGTAATGTGTTGTATAATCATGTTGCAGTAAACCATAAGGAATTTGTTAAGCAGGTTATTGCTCAAGTTCCTGATGGGGGTAACTATAAAGATCTCCCAGAAGGTGTTGGTACCAGTCGTAATTTCCATATGGCATGGACAAGATATGCAAGTAACAAACCTTCTCGCACAATAGATACTGGGCATCGAAATAATTTTCATTATAAATGGAACAGGTGTCCAACTGTAAGAGAGAGTGCTAGGCTTCAGTCTTTTCCTGATGATTTTGTATTTTTAGGTAATAAGACGCAGCAAAACAAGCAGGTTGGTAATGCAGTCCCTGTTTTATTAGCGTATGCTTTAGCAAAACAAATTTTAAAGTATTTGAAATGATGCAGAAGTTACATACTATAGAATTATTTGCTGGTTGCGGGGGGCTTTTGGAAGGCTTCCTGCAGCAGGGGTGTTATGATACTTTGGCCTGTGTTGAATGGGAAAAGGCACCTTGTATGACTTTGGCAAATAGACTAGAAAGAAAATGGCATCATTTATATGCAAAAAATGAAGTTATTAGATTTGATATACAACGTACAGACGAATTGATAAATGGCTTTGATGATGAAGAGTATGGTAAGCATGAGGGACTTGCAAAACTTGTTGGAAACCAAATTGTTGATGCTATTGTGGGTGGTCCTCCTTGTCAAGCTTATTCTTTAGCCGGGAGAATTCGAGATGAACATGGAATGAAAGAAGACTATCGTAATTATTTATTTGAAAGTTATATGCGAATAGTTAAGTACTTTAAACCAAAGTTTTTTGTGTTTGAAAATGTTGTGGGATTGTTAAGCGCAGCTCCTGATGGTTATCCTATTGTGGATCGTATTCGTAAAGAATTTATGGATGCAGGCTATAAAGTCGCAGATAATTTTAAGGACACACTGTTTGATGTTTGTGATTATGGTATTCCTCAGCATCGTAAAAGGGTTATAATTATTGGAATTAGAATGGATTATTTTGATAAAGGCAAAACTGTAACTGATGATATGATTCATGATTTCTATAAGGTTATTATGCCCTCCTTGCGAACAAGACAGAGGACTGTTAATGAAGCAATTGGAGATTTGCCAAAGATATTTCCACTACCAGATCCCGTAGTTGTAAATGGTAAAAAATATTCTCACGCTCCTATATCTTCTGATAAAGTCAAGAATCATATACCACGATTCCATAGTGCCAGAGACATTTCTGTTTTTCGAATGTTGGAAGAAGACATAGAAACTGGGAGAAATGAATATGTTAAAATAGATAAGCTGAAGGAACTATATACTAAAGTTACAGGAAAGGTTAGTAACATACATAAATATTATGTTTTACGTAATGATGAGCCAAGTAATACTATTCCTGCGCATCTATATAAAGATGGAATGAGACATATTCATCCGGACTCAACTCAAGCTAGGAGTATTACGGTTAGAGAAGCTGCAAGACTGCAGACATTTCCTGATGATTTTGAGTTCTTGGGTGCTAATATGGCTCAATATAAAATGGTTGGTAATGCTGTACCTGTAGATTTCGCAAGAATTGTTGCAGAAGCATTATATAGGTTAATAGATAAATATTGTTGATATGCTTTATTATACAAATTTGGATAAGACAGTTTTGGGGATGCTGCAGAATACTGCATCATCAAATAATATAGTAATCGTATCTGGCTATATCGGCTATCAGACGATAAAGATGTTGGCTGATAGTTGTAAGGGCGTACACATAACTATAGTCTATGGCATGTATGGCAATGATAGCATTTCTTTGCCATTACACAATGCACTTAAAGAAATTCAGACTCAATATCCTGATGTTGAGATTCTTTATTCCACTATTCCTGTTCATTCGAAAATATATACCTGGAATTGTGATGATAGCATTAAAAGAGCTTTAATTGGATCTGCAAATTTTTCAGTTAGTGGAATGATGAATGATTATAAAGAGATTCTTTCTGATGTAGAAACTGATGTGTTTGGAAATTTACGAAATTATTGTAATTATGTTCTTTCTAAGACCATTAATTGTACAGATGCGAATGTAAAGGTAAAAAAGGTTTTTAAAGCCTCTGGACGTAGTAAGTTTACGCAACCTCTTTTGTTAAAGAATGTTTGCCGCGCAACTTTGTTGGATGTACATGGGAAGGTTAGTCCTAAGTCTGGTTTAAATTGGGGCTTAAGTAAAGGCCACGTTTCCGATGGTGATGCATATATCCGTATTACCTCTAAATATATTGATCAATTTCCTACACTTTTTCCTCCTAAAAAATATGTAGAGGTAGAGAATTTGCAATCGTTAGGTAGGTCACGACGTGAAAATGACGAAGTGGAGTTGATTTGGGATGATGGTGAGAAGATGATGGGGTTATTGGAAGGCCAGCAAACAAGAAAAATTAATGGTTTGGTTTATCCTAAACAGCTTAGTTCTAGCCCTTCTAAATCGATATTGGGTAAGTATTTACGTAAAAGATTAGGTGTTGATTTAAACCATGTCATAACTAAATCTGATTTGTTAAGATATGGTCGTACGAGTATTGATATATCGTTGATAGGTGATGGTATATATTATTTAGATTTTTCAGTTAAATAGTAGATTATGGCAGAAGCTTCACTAATATGTAGGGGCAAGAACCTTACACTTGAAACTGTATTGGCATTTGTAAACGCAATGCCTTTAACTCCAATGAAAAAGGCTGATTTTCATGCTGCAACGGAGTCGAAATTGAAAGGTTGGACTCAAACACATTCTCAAATAGCAAGACAATTAGCTCTCTATTTTGAGAAAGAAGGTATATGTTATCCACGTTTTTCTCAAAGGATGACTTATACAGATATTTTGCGTTATATGGTAAATTGGGCAGAGCATTATTTCGTTCCTAATATTTATACGCCAAGCTTGAAGACAGAAGAACATAGAGTTACTAATATTTATGCTTATTTGAAAAATAGCATAAAGAATGGGATGTGTTCTTTTAATGATGCATGTTTGCAAATGTTTGATATGGAATTAAATAATACTGATAAAGTAAGAGTATATATTAATAACTTCACGGATATTATTATTAGTGATGATTTAATGTCTGTAAACGACCATTTGGCTTACACATCAATACCGGAAATATATCCAAATAATATTGGTTTGTATGCAGAAGATTATTTTAATTATTTTACAATTGATTCCCAACGAAAGGATATAAACAGCATAAGTAAGGTAGATTCTCTCCAACAAATCTTTTATGGTGCTCCGGGTACTGGTAAAAGTCATATTATAAATGAACTTACAGTCGGAAAAGATGTTGTCCGTACAACGTTCCATCCTGATACAGATTATTCTACTTTTGTAGGCGCATACAAGCCAACAACTAAGTCTGTGCCTGTGATGACAGTTATAGGTAAAGAAGCAGTTCTTGTAAAGGATAATAAAGGCAATGAAATGACGGAGGACAAGATTGTCTACAAGTTTGTGAACCAAGCTTTCTTACAGGCATATATTGCAGCATGGAAGAAATATTGCGCTGTACAGGAGAATGAAGAACCATTGGATGAATATTTGGTTATCGAAGAGATTAACCGAGGCAACTGTGCCCAGATATTTGGTGATCTTTTTCAATTGCTTGATCGAGGTGATAAAGGTTTTTCTGTGTATCCAATCATGGCGGATTCTGATATGAAAGAGATGCTTAAAAAAGAATTTGCAGGATTGGAAATTAAGAAAAAAGAAAGTATTAATGCTTTGTTCAAAGGTGGTAAGGACATTGTTGCCCAAGTATTGAAAGGTGAGATCTTATTGCTTCCTAACAATCTCTATATCTGGGCAACCATGAATACTAGTGACCAGTCTCTTTTCCCAATTGATTCCGCTTTCAAGCGTCGATGGGATTGGAAGTATATGCCTATAGATACCAAAAAAGAGAATTGGAATATAGAAGTGGGCGGAAAAAAATATTCATGGTCAGACTTCTTGGAGGCTGTTAATGAGCAGATATTTGAAGTAACGAAATCTGAGGACAAGAAACTTGGTTTCTATTTCTGTCGTGCAAATAATCATGTTGTTGATGCAGGGAAGTTTGTTAGTAAAGTAATCTTCTATCTGTACAATGATGTATTCAAAGACTACGGCTACGATCGCAAGATGTTTCTAGGCGAGGATGGAAAGGCTATTCAATTCCATGAATACTTCCAAAGCAATGGAGATATAAATGGACAGATGTCTGCCCGATTCTTAAACAATCTGGGGGTTAATCCAATTGTAGAGAACAACGCAGAATAAGCAGAATAAAAAGTACTTATGTATATTATCATAGAGGAACATAAATATCCCATCAAGGTTTTAGGAAAGGCCCTTGATGGTATCACAAATCTGAGGGACGTTAACGGTATGGTTAGCGTTAACTACGTAGGGTATTATTATAACCCTACGCTGAAGGACTGTGTGTTCATATTACCTAAGGTGTTAATGGAAGATGTAGATGGTGAGGAGCTTATCTTCGGCCACTGTAAACCTGAGGATATTGTAAACTTAGAGCAGCAAAATCAGTTAACTCAGGAGGAACATGATTTCATCTATGAATTGTCTGTTTGGATATATCGTGCGATTTGCGTATTTCGTGATAGTAAGGTTGATAATACCATCGTTAGACAGCAGAATTCTCAACAAATGGGTCATGGAAGGTTGCATCAATGTAACACTTTCCTTGATATTTTGTTGGCTTTGCAAAAGTTTAACAGGGAGAACCAGAACTTCTTTTTCTTTGTGCTAAGAAATGTTCATTCTGGATATAATAAGATTAATTGGGCCAAAACGATTAATAAGTCAATGGCTATTATCCAAAATAACCAGCCTGTTTATCTGAATCCTGTCAACAAGAAACGCCAGATTAATTTTGATGAAGAACTGCTTGTCATCTTTTTCTCTATCTTGCGTTATATACATGACAAATATGGTTTCCCTGTTCAGATAAATATAAACTTTCCTCTGATTACCGGAGAAAAGTTTAGAACTTATCTGGATGGTATGGGTGAGGTGCGTTTGATGCAAATAAAATATAAGTACTTTTCCGATAAAGCATTGTATTTATGGGAACTTTGTTATGCCTTCTTTGCGCATAGTAAGGATATCAATGTTGAGACGGATGATAAGGAGTATCTGTTGGTAAAGAACTTTAATATCGTGTTCGAGGCAATTATTGATGAATTAGTGGGCGATAAAAAACTGCCTGCAGATCTGAAAGACCAGGGGGATGGCAAGAGGGTAGATCATATGTATACTTACCAGAACCTTACCAATAATGAAGAGGAGAAAGATATATATTATATAGGTGATTCTAAATACTATAAGCGTGGGCATAAGATAGGAAAGGAATCTGTATATAAGCAGTTTACTTATGCAAGAAATGTTATTCAGTGGAATCTGGATTTATTTAATGATGGGGATAAGGAAGAGCAGAAAGACCATTTTAGACTTCGTGATGATGTTACGGAAGGTTATAATGTAATTCCTAACTTTTTCATTTCTGCAGAGCAGAAAACGTTGAAGGCTGAGGATGATATCAAGTTGACTGATAATAGAAAGCAGGACTTCTTGTCTCGCCAGTTTGATAACCGTCTGTTTGATAGAGACACTTTCCTAATAGCTCACTATGATGTAAACTTTCTCTTTGTTGTTGCCTTGTATGGTCGCAATGAGCAGGGAGAAAAGAATGCGTGGAAAGATAAGGTGAGGTATATGTTCCGAAAGGAAATCCAACAGATGCTTAATTCTAAATTTGACTTTTATGCGATGACAGCTAAGGAGGGAGTTAGTGCTGTGGGATATATACAGGACCATTTCCAGCAATTGCTAGGCAAGGTCTTTACACCTTATGATGACAGAGAGACTCAGAAGTACTACTCTTTAGCTTTGGATAATGGCGAGCAGTTTGCTGGTGAAAATGCCACAATATTGTCTCAATTAAAAGATTCTTTTTATGTAGTACCATGCAAGATAGGGGATGATCCCAAAAAGTTGTTGCCGGAGGTTTCTCCTTTGCCGGAGGGTATGCTGGTACCATCTTCGTTCTTGACGATGCATTATCTTGAAAGGTATCTTGATAAGACAATTTTGGTAGGTTGCTATCATGATGAGGCTCATCTCAATTGGATTCTAGGACAGAATGACAAAGGTACGCTTATCTATAATATTCGCGTTGGTAAAGAGCGTGAAGGTGGTCAGATTAAGGCTCAGCTTGATAGAATGACGGTTCCATTTGTTGTGCTCTATGAATATGGATGTGAACATGAAAATAAGTATCGTGTGTTCCATGTGCACCACCATGCTTATATCAAAGAGGATAGAATGCGTGGAACCCTTTACCCAAGGGAACCAAAGGGTAACTATTTCTGTTATATCTTTGATGAAGAAGTAACGTTAGGTAAACTTGATGTACAACGGTTGATTTTCCAAAAACGAATAGATGATAGGGAATATGTTGATGGTGCGCCTATATTTATGAGTGGTAAAGATTTGATAAAATATAGAAGATAATAGGAGGAGAAGAAATGAGCTTTACATCAGATAAAAATGAACTTAGGAGGATTTTGAACTCTCATAAAATAGGGGAGTGCACTACAGAAGAAGAAACAGCGTTTATAACAGTTTTCTTTAGATTGTATCATCCTGATTGGTATAATAAAACTCAGGGGCTTATGCAGGTTGTTACATATAAGATTAAAGCTGAAACTAAACATCGGTCAGATGGAAGGTGCTTTTGGCTTATATTGGAAAATGGAGCGGAGGAAGATATCGGTTTCAGAATATTGAATGCGCATCCGGCAGATAAAGAACAGTACATGCGGAAAAATATTGCTGCAGCGTGTCGTACAGCAGTAAAGCAACCAAGTATTAACCCTTTCCGAGATAATATTCTTAAAAAGTTTAAGGAAGGTCTTCCAGTCTATAGTGATTTGTCAGGAAAACCTATTCTGGATAAAGGAGATTTTCATATAGATCATTATGACCTTACTTTCGAGGATTTAGTAGAAAAATGGATAGAGATAAAGGGTATGGAATATCTCTATCAAAGGATAAATATGAATGATCATATGAGTACTATTACAAAATTTGTAGATGAGAATCTTGTCGAAGAATTTGTGCAGTACCATGACCAGCATACCCACTTGCGAGTTGTGACAAAAGAGGAAAATTTAAGTTTGTTGAAAAAAAACAAAAAAAGCGTATGCCAGATAAAATGACCATAGAACAGCGCCACAACAATATGGCGGCAATCAAAGGCAAGGACACCAAGCCGGAAGTTCTTGTCAGGAAATTCCTGTGGTCGCATGGATTCAGATACAGGCTCAACCATCCACGCTTGCCAGGAAAACCTGACATCGTGCTGCGCAAATACCGCACCTGCATCTTCGTGAACGGATGCTTCTGGCATGGACATGAAGGATGCAAATACTACGTTGTGCCGAAATCTAACACCAAGTTCTGGCAGGATAAGATTCTGCGTAATCAGCAGCGAGATCTTGAGGTAATGCACAAACTGGCTGAAATGGGCTGGCACACGATCGTGGTATGGGAATGCGAACTGAAACCTGCCGTCAGGGAACAAACCCTGGAATCGCTTGCCTTCACTCTCAACCATATTTTCCTACAAGACCATAGCGTCAGACATTATGAACTGCCAGAGGAAGACTCGGCTATGGCGGCGGAGCCGGAACCGAAACGTCGGGAATAGTCTGCAATAATCATTTCAGGTGTCATTAAGGTTTTCAGATGTTCTTTCAGTCCCTAATACCTTATATATTATATATGAAATACAAGCAGCGGGAATCGCTGGTTTTCTCTTTCCACTATATTTCGCTATGAAATATTCTATGGCTGATAGTAATCATTATTCTATTTGATGATGTCTATTCCATCATGTTCTATTTCTTTAAGAAGATAAGGGTTTATATGTTTGTGCATTCTTACAATATCAACGGAATACTCCAATAAGTTTTCTAAAAAGCGTTTCAGTCTAACTACAAGGAACATTTTCGGTTCCATATCTACACAGATATCAACATCACTGCCTTCTTTCTGTTCGTTTCTGGATACAGAACCAAAAAGGCGCAAGGACTTCACACCGAAGTTCTTTCTTAGTTCCTCGGCGTGAGATAAAATCTGTGAAATATAGTATTCCCTTGACTTCATAATCGTTATTATTTGTTTCTACCGCAAAGATAAGCTAAAAAACGGAAACTTCCAAGCTAAATCTTCTTTTTTAATGATTTATTACACGATTATTGTAGTCTGCAATAATCTCTTCAGTTGTCATTAAGTGTGGGTGTCATTAAGGTTTTCGGATGATGATTTTTTCTTCTTATCATCGAAAAAGTGTATGATTTAACATTTGTTATCCTCGAAAAAGTGTATTATTCTCTTGTTTTTATCCTCGAAAAAGTGTATTTGCAGCCGAATATTTATTTGTGACAGGTGATTTCCGGTCGTGGTCATTATTTCTGATGCCTCCTCACTTCCTCCAAAATCATTATATGTAGGTATTGCGAATCTGTCTAAATAGTAGTACCTTTGCAACTCAATTTTATATCAGTAATTCATTAATTTATAACATTTTACTATTTAGACTTTTAAGAATGGAAATGAAGAATTTGTATTGGGGGAAGACCATCGGATCTATCCTCATCATCCTGCTCCTGATGCCGCTCGGACATGCGCTCATGATCATCATGGAACATACGCTCGAACCAACCACGCTGCACTACTCGGCTTTCGCGATGGGTTTTGTGGGACTCATCATCACCATCTGCGGCGTGTTCGTGAAAGGGGATACGAAACAGACTTGCTATGGAATGACGGGTGCACTGCTCTTCTGGACCGGATGGGTGGAATTCCTCTTCGCCTACTATGCACAGAGATACGGCGTGCACTGCGACCTGGTGGGCAACGGTATCGTGCAGACGGCTACGGAATATGTGAATGGTGTAGGGGTTCATCATACTTATACGCTCAATGGTACTCCCATCGAGGAATTCGGACGTGCGGAACTTAAAGAAATACGTGGCTCCAGACCTGAATACCTCATCATGCCTGCCTCTTTCGGTATGTGGATGATGTTTATCGTGATGTACGTGTTCTGTACCAAAACGGGCTGCGATTTCATCCGTTGGATTCAAAACCACTGTGGCGTGAAAGAACGTGTGGAACTGCGTCCGATGGCTCATCATCCTGCCATCGTCACCTTTATGGAATGGAACATCATGATGTGGGGTTTGTATCTGCTGCTCATGTTCTGCTACGACCCTGTCTTCCTCGGTTCTACTCATCCTATTACCTACGCCGTGGGCATTCTCTGCCTGATAGGGTCGGGCATGATATTCAAGAAGGAACTGCACATCAAGAGCTGGGGCAGAAACCTGAGAATGGCGCTTGCCAACGTGATCGTGCTCTGGTCGGCTGTGGAGATTGCTGCACGCAACGGCTTCTTCAAGGAGATATGGGTGGACCCGGGAAATCACATCGTGGAGATGGTGGGAATCCTGGTGGTTTTCATCGGTCTGATAGCCGGCTTCTGGTTCTACAGCGGCAAAGACCAAACTGCTGAAATCGTGGATTAGAATTTTAGAGATATTCCGTCTAATACCTACAAATGGGGATTAGGCGGAATACATATTTTTAGGTATTGCACATTCCGGAGAAACCTCGTATCTTTGCACCCCGAAAAGGAACTGGAGGCCTGTGACGGGCTGCCGATTCCTCTGTTCTTCCCCATCAAGGGAACAACTCAATAAAAGGTAATAGATTAGTAATTTAAACGAAAGATTGTATAAAATGAAGAAATTCTTTACGCTTATTTTTGCCACTATGTTGGCTTCCTCTATGTCGGCTCAGATGCATGGTGCTCTGAAGTTTTCCGGTGCTTCTGAAATGGCTGTGATGGGCCAGAATACTCCTTGCGAGAGCGATACGGTGAAATTTGAAATGGTCAGCATGTCGGCTGGCAACATCACGCTCCCTGCTATGGAAGGTATGGCTACCATCCCTTCGTTCACTATCGAGAATGTGACGTTTACTAAGGGCGAAAATCATGTCATAACGATGGCCGACCAGACTTTCAGCGCCAAGGTGACTGTGAATAATGAGGAGAAATCCATCACCGGTTCTTCGCTTACTGGTACTTTTAATATGGCTGACAACTCGCTCACGCTGAAAGTGGTGTTCAAATATGGCAAGATGCCTTTACCGCTCACCTACAGCATCAAGTCTTACTACATCAAGGAGGTGAGCAGTCCGATAGCTGTAAGCATTGGCGGAATGATGAACTATGAGAATGCGGGCGTTACTTATCAGGTGCGCAAGTATATGGATGGCGAGATGCAGAAGATGGACGTGACCGTGCCTACCTATACGCTTGACAATACTGTGATGGGCAACATGACTCTCGGCACTTACACCATCAAGGGGCTTACCTACGATGAGGCGAAGGGTGGTTTCTATCGTGACTACAAGAACGACGGACTGAAATTCCACGTTGTCTGCAAGGGCGGAAGCATGAATATGGACAATGATTATAGCTTCAACGCCGAGAAGGACAATAATATCCTCGTGAAGTATGAAGGCAGCAAGGTGAGCGACATCATCAACAGATTCCAGATGGGGGCTATGCCTTTCTATATCTCAACCAACTTCAAGGCGGTGACCAACGGCATCGGTGCAGTGAAGGGCGAGACTGCTAAGGGCGACGGCAAGATGTATAACCTGCAGGGGCAACTGGTAGGTGACAACTACAAGGGTGTGGTCATCATCAACGGTAAGAAATTCCTAAAAAAATAATTTTGATAAACTTGTTTAGCAGATGATATTTCATTCAATCATGAATCATCTCAAAATGACCGTTGCTGGAGTGGGAATCCTGATGCTCACTTCCTGCAACGGTATTTTTGACGATATCTACGACCAGCCGAAGGAGATAGTGCCGGCGAAAGGTCAGCTCTTGATAGATGCTACCAGTTGGACAGACTGGTATTATGTGGACCTGAACCTGCTGCAGCGACTCACTGAGGCGGGGGATGAAGAGGCGCTGATGAAGGCGCAGACGGAATTTGTGGCTTACCCGATTCCGATGACTGCCACCGGCGAGAAGGACGAGTCGGAGGCGGGACATGAGGCAGCTACACAGGGCAGAAAGGCGGGACAATATATGTACTGGTTTGATGTCTTCGGAGAGGGAATCAAGAAGAACACCTTCTCTTATTATACGCCTACTGAGGGGCAGGAGGAGCCTGAGGAATGGACCTTGGCCGTACACCGCAACAATGTGAGAACAAACGGCGGGGCGGTGCTGGAGACTTCCTATACTTCAATGGACGAGCTGCCGGAGAGCAGCGAGGCTTTCAGAAACATGAACTTCCAGGAGGATGAATGGAGCGAGAACCTGGTGTGGGACAGTCAGGACCTGATGCTGATGGGCTATGTGCCTTCGCAGGGCATCAGCGTGAACAAGGTGCTCTCATCATGGCTCAGCATGAAAATTCCACCTATGCCGCCTGCCTTCAGCATGAACAATCATGTGTTTATCCTGCGCCTCAAGGACGGTACTTATGCTGCCCTGCAGTTGGAAAACTATCTGTCGCAGGAGGGTAAGAAGTGTTTTCTCACCATCAACTACAAGTATCCTTATTAGTAAATGCAACGGGTTTCCGATGCAATCCTGATTTTTAGAAATAACAATGAAGAAATATATTTTATTCTCCATGCTCATGGCTGGGACGGCGCCGGCTGCGGCTGCGATGGACTCGGATGATGCTTACGTGGACTCCGTTTGTCGCCAGTTCGACCTCAACGAGGTGGTGGTGACAGGCACCCGCACGCCTAAATTCCTGAAGGACACACCGATTCAGACGCGCGTGATTAATGCCCGGGAACTTGCCCGACTGGATGCTACCAATGTGCAGGACTTGCTGCAACAGGAATTGCCGGGCGTGGAATTCTCGTATGCGATGAACCAGCAGACCCATCTCAACTTCTCCGGTTTCGGAGGACAGGGTGTGCTCTTTCTCGTGGACGGCGAGAGACTGGCGGGGGAGACGATGGACGATGTGGATTTCACCCGTCTGAACATGGACAATGTGGAGCGCATCGAGATCGTGAAGGGTGCGGCTTCGGCGCTCTACGGCAGCAATGCTACGGGCGGCGTGATCAACATCATCACCAAGCGCAACCGACAGCCCTGGACGCTCAACGTGAACGCCCGATATGCTAAGCACAACGAGCAGCGATATGGGGCTTCGTGGGGACTGAACTCGAAGCACTGGAACAATATGCTTTCTGCCCACTTCAACCGCATGGACAATTACGATGTGCACAGTGCGGCGAATCCCGTGACCCGCATCATCTCTACCGTATATGGGGATAAGACGGTCAATCTGAAGGAGCAGTTGACGTGGAGTCCTGTCAGCAACTTCAGTCTGACGGGGCGTGCGGGATATTTCTTCCGTGAAACGGTGAGGTCGGCCGACCAGCCTGAGCGCTATCGTGACTTCTCGGGCGGTCTGCGCATGAACTGGCAGATTTCGGATGCTGACGACCTACAGGCAAGTTATGCGTTCGACCAGTATGACAAGTCGGACTATCAGCGCATCACCCGTCTGGACATCCGTGACTACAGTAATGTGCAGAATTCCTTCCGCCTGCTCTACAATCATACTTTCGGGGGTGGCGATGTGCTGACCGTGGGTTCCGACCTGCTGCACGACTATCTCTACAACACCAATCTGGAGGGAGAAACCAGGAAACAGGACAGTTGGGATCTCTTTGCTCAGTACGACTGGCGCCTCAACGACCAGTGGGAACTGGTGGGTGCGCTGCGCTACGACTATTTCTCCGATGGCAAGGATTCTCATCTCACGCCGAAGCTGAACGTTTGTTACAAGCCATTGCGCAATCTTGCCATCCGTGCCGGCTATGGTATGGGATTCAGGGCGCCTACGCTGAAGGAGAAGTACTACAACTTCGACATGTCGGGCATCTGGATCGTGGAGGGCAACGAGCATCTGAAATCGGAGGTGAGCCACAACTTCAATCTCTCGGCCGAATATACGAAGGGCCACTACAACTATACGGCCTCTATATATTATAATAAGGTGAAGAACAAGCTTTCTACGGCGGCTCCTTATTTCAAGACGGCGGAAGACAAGCTGCCTTACCTGCCTTATTCTAATCTGGACGACTACAGCGTGTGTGGTGGTGAAGTAGGGGCACAGGCGAAATGGAACAATGGTCTGGGTGCTCGCATCACTTATGCTTATACGAAGGAGCAGCTGGCGAAGGACAAGGACGGGAATTCTATCAACAACCAGTATATTCCTGCCCGTGAGCATGCGCTGAACGTGCGCATGGACTACGATCGCCAGATAAGCAGCAACTATGGGCTGAACATCGGTTTGCAGGGGCGTGTGCTTTCGGGCGTGGAGAATGTGGAATACAAGGACTATTATGATGTGAGCAAGGGCACGATCTCCGTGGAATATCCTGCCTACACCCTCTGGAAGCTCTCGCTGGTGCAGCGCATCGGCAAGGCGGTGAAGGTGAATGCGGCGCTGGATAATCTCTTCGGATATAAGCCTAAGTTTTATTATCTGAACAGTCCGATTACGGATGGAGTGACCTTTCAGGTAGGTGTCTCCATTGATATTGACAAGTTTTTCTAATGTTCATTTAGAAAATTCTCATGTTGTCTTTAGAAAACTTACAGAAATTAACTATAATTTCTTCTGCATGATAAAAATCCCAATCCACGGAATTTATTCCAAAGGATTGGGATTTGCTCTTTCTTTCTATTTTCTTTTTCGCTTCTCTTTTCTTTCTTGAAAAATCTTCCCTGAAAGTCCTCTCTTTCTCTTCTCTTTCTTGAAAAATCTTCCCTGAAAGTCCTCTCTTTCTCTTCTCTTTCTTGAAAATCTTCCTTGAAAGTCCTCTCCTCTCTTTCTACTTCACTACAACCTTCTGAACATGAGATTGTTTTCCGTCGGAAATGCGGAGAATATAGATTCCCTTGTGCTGGCCCTGGGCTGAAATCTGGATGGTATTGCCCGATTGACTGTCTGAGGATACGAGGCGGCCATCCATGGTGTAGAGGGCTGCCGACATGGCTACGGCTCCTGCTGTGTAGGCTTCGAAGGTGTTGTTGCTGAGCGAGCGAATCATGAAGCGCTTATTGTCTGCAATAGGCGAGAGGACGGAGGACTTCTGGTCGAGAATGTATTTCAGACCGGCATAAGCATCGATTTTGCCGCTACCTGCCTGGTTGCCATCGTTCTGCTTCGTGTAGTAATTATTGGTATTGCAGTAAGCATCCAAAACGGCTGTCTGCTGCGCAATATCCCTTATCTGGGTGTGGGTGAGCGTAGGGTCGGCCTCCAGCCAGAGGGCGCAAATGCCCGTCATGTAAGGTGTGGCCATGGAGGTTCCGCTCATCTGTCCAAATTCATACTTGGTTCCGCCTACTGCGACTTCCTGCATCACGTCTTCTTCGTAATTAGCAGCATAGTGGTTGAAGCTGGATTCGATGAAGAGTCCTGGGGCACAGACGTGGGGGAGTTCTCTGCCATCTGCTAACTTGCCGTAGCTGGAGAAGAACGTAATGTCGCCCACCTTGTTGCCGTACAAAGCATCCTGGAAGGTGTAATTGGTTCCATCGGCACCCTTGTAGGAATTGGCGGTATTGTAGGCACCTACAATAATCGGTTCGGTGCCGCAGGCAATGCTGTTGATGGTTCCGTCGTGGGTGATGTGGTTGCCGCATCCTGGTACTTCTGTATCAAAGACGGATGTGCTCTCCAGATAGCTGGTAACGGTTTGTCCTTCCTTTCCTCTGATCACATAGCCGAGGGAGCAGTTGCTGTTTAAGAGACTGATGTCGGTAATGGCGAGCAAATAGCCCTTCATCCCATTGCCGATCTCTTCTGACTGAACTGAAACCTTGCCATGGAAGTTCGTGTTTAAATATGAATATTCCCTTCCGTCAGGATGAGTGGAGTTTACGAATTTCCAGGTATTTTTGGCAGTCCCTGTATTTGTATTAAAGACAACAACGTCGATTTCTATCTGTTTCTCAGGATGGGTTACCGTGATGTAGTCATAGATTTCTGTTATGTCCATTTCGCCGTCTCCGTCAAGATCAGAATTGAATGCAGCCTTCATCGTTTCATCAGATCCACCCGTGAAGGTGTGGCGCTGCACGATGTCCAGGTCAGCCTCGTTTCCTGCGGCAATACAGGCAACGATGTCGTATTTCTTGATGATTTCGTCCATGAAGGCCACTTCTGGGTCGGTCGTGTCGTGGCTTCCGGCGTTGGCTCCGTAGGACATGTTGAGCACCAGGCGCTTGTTGCCATTCTCACGGCACCAGCTTACCATCTTGTCAAACATCTCATAGTCACTATCATAGTAAGGAATCGGACCCATCAGAAGGTCAGCTTCCGGAGCCACTCCCTGCAACTGGAAGGTACTGTTCTGACAATTTCCTGCTGCAATTCCGCTCACATGAGTAGCGTGGCTTTCGTTCTGATCATCTGTCTGGAAGGCTGCAATCTCGGCTGGGGTGGTGAGATAGGTGAGGGGTTTATTCTCCTCTTCGCTCTGGCAGATCATCTTGAAACGGCTTTTGCCTTCTGCATCCTGAAACATGATGTGGTTGGGGTCGAAACCATCGTCGAACACTCCGATGGCTACTCCTTTTCCTGTGTAAGGCTGGGTGAGTCCGGTGCCGAGGTGAATCTTATCTACACCTGTAGATTTGTGAGCCTTGTTGAGCAGGAGTCGCTTTCTGCGCTTTCCGAAGCTGATGCTTTCCACATCGCTACGCTCTGCCAGTTGCTCCAGTTGGGAGAGGCGGATGGTGGCGATGGCGAAATGATTGACCACGGAAGTGATGGTGATTCCTTCTGCGGCAAGGGTAGAGGCGTCGCTGCCCGGAGTCATTCTGACAATGGCACGAACGGTACGGTTGTCCATCTGCTTCTGCAGGGCTTTCAGGCGGCTGCCTGTTGCCTTGCTCTGGACAACGGTCTTTTCTTCCTGGGTCTGCAGCTTAGACAGTTCTATCTTGCTGGCTGCGTTGATTTTACTGCTCTTCTTGAGCTGGTCGTAATCTATGGCCATTGCTCCTTGAGCAAGGAGAAGGGCACAAATGAGGGAGTAATACTTCTTCATTGTTTTATTTCTGTTTTTGGGGTAGAATACTTTGGAAATGGTCCTTTCTTGAAATCTTCTCTCATAGAAAATCTTCCTTGAAAGTCCTCTTTCTGAGAGTCTTCTCTCTATGGAAGTCAGTATCCTCTCTGTTTCTCGTAAATAAAGCCGTTGGTGAGAAAAGAGGGTTAAAAATAATAGGTGCAGCCGATGGTGGCGGCGCGGTTGCCAAAGTGCTGGCTTGCCATGTCGTGGAAGCGGCCTTCAAGCGTCCAGTGCTTACCCAGATTCTTATATACTCCCACTTCGGCATAGAGATTAGCCGGGGTATAGGCATTGCTGCTGCGGCGCGTGCACCAGATGATGTTGGAAGTGAGGCGCCAGCCATCGGCTAACGTGAACTGCGGTGCCAGCTTGAATACGGCAAAATGGTTGTAATCTGCATCGCGCTGCTGAGTTTCCTCAGAAGGGGTCTCGCTACGCTGCCAGAAGTAGTTGATACCGGCAGTGAGGCGCATGATGCCCTTATGCCAGAAGGCGGTGGTTCCGATGCCGAGCGTATTGTCGTGGATGGAGTTGAGCTGGTGCTGGTGGATGTTCTTTACCGAGGTGCTGAGCACGAAGGCTGGGCGGCTGTAGGTATGCTTGAGTTCTATCACGTTGGCCATACTGTTGCCGATATCTGCAGTATAAACCGGCTGCCAGGCACTCTCCATATCGCCTGCGGTTACGAAATCGCCGAACTCAGGATTGAAGATGCGGCGGCAGTAGGTGGCCTGCAGGGTATGTCCCGGTGTGAAGGTGTAATAGGCACTTGCCGAGTAGATATGGTTGCGGGTGGTATGCTTCCAGTGCTCTTCGGGCGCTATCTGCTTAGGTCGGAAGTTGATGATGCGGAAGCGGTCGCCTGCCATGAATCCCCATTTGCCGATGTTGTAATCCAGCTGGGCATAGAAATCCTGGTAGTTGGAATGGTTGATGTAGCCGGCAACGCAGTTCTTCTCGATGGAGAGTCCTCCCTCGAATCCTGCCGTAATCCAGAGATCAGGGGTGATGACCGGAGTGGCGTATTCTACCACCATGAAGGGGTAGGTGGAGTGGTTCTGGTAGGGCGCAGTCTGGGTTTCTTCCTGCGTGCGGCCGTTGTCGCTGATGTGCTCGGCACCCAGGGTGAAGAGGATGCTGGAGCCGTTGTCGGCGAGCGTGCGGGTATAGTCGGCCTGCAGAT